>WNGD01002122.1_pt1 | contig 20906 bp, 13 predicted proteins | sample 5400671 | NCBI WGS metagenome assembly WNGD01 (sample SAMN13153369, study PRJNA577476) | soil metagenome | isolation source: 40 cm soil or saprolite under grassland replicate 2 | place: USA:California | collected 2016-06-15 | reverse complement strand
TCGGACGGCGGAAAAAACATCGAGCCACGCGCTCGAAGCGGACGCGCTGCATTTCGATTCCGACATGTGGTCGTCGCTGGCGGTGCTGCTCGGGCTCGTTGGGATCGCGCTCGGCTACGCCTCGGCCGACTCGGTGGCGGCGATCGTGGTATCAGTCGTGATCTGCATCGCAGGCTGGCGGCTCGGCCGGCGCACCATCGACACGCTGACCGATACCGCCCCGCCCGGAGCCGCAGACAAAATCACAGCCGCTATCACGCACATCCCTGGGGTCGTCGGGATCGAAAGGCTGCGCGTGCGGAAGGTGGGCGAGGTGCTGTTCGTCGATCTCGATGTTGCGGTCAGCCGCACGCTGCCGCTCGATCGCGTCGCGGCGCTCAAGCAGCGCATCGTTGACGTCGTGCGCGCCGACAGCCCTGCCGCCGAGGTGACGCTGACCACCGAGCCCCGCGCGCTCGATGACGAGACGGTGCTCGAGCGGGTCATGGTGATCGCGCGCAACCGCGCGCTCGCGGTTCACCACGTCACGGTGCACGCGATCGAGGGACGACTCGCCGTCTCCCTCGACCTCGAAGTCGACGGCGCCCTTTCGCTCGGCGCGGCACACGATATCGCCACCGGCCTGGAAGAGGCGATCCGCGAGGAACTCGGACCGGAGGTCGAGGTCGAGACCCATATCGAGCCGTTGCAGCCGCTCGACGAGCCCGGGCGCGAGGCCTCGGCCGAACGCATCGCGGCGGTGCGCGAGGCGCTGACCGAAATCGCGCACAATGTCGACTTCGTCGGGGCAATCCACGACGTGCGCGTGCGTGCGGCCGAGGACGGCGAGATCGTCAATTTCCACTGCCTCGTCGATCCGCTGCTCAAAGTCGCGGACGTCCACGACAAGGTCGACGAAGTGGAGCGCGCACTGCGCCTGCGCTTTCCCTCGATCAAGCGCGTGATCGGCCACGCGGAGCCGGCGTTGCCGGGGCCCTAGCCCGCGACGCGAAGCGGCGTTCACCCCGGCAGACGGTGGGCACTACGGTATCAGCACCGCCGCGCCTTGCAGGCGGCCTGCGCGCAGATCGGCAAGCGCATCGTTGGCGGCCTCGAGCGGATATCGCGTCACTTCGCTCTTCACGCCCGCCTGCGGCACCAGCGCCAGAAATTCGTGTGCATCCGCTCGCGTCAGATTGGCGACCGAAACGAGGTGCCGCTCCTCCCAAAGCAGCCGGTAGGGAAAGCTTGGGATGTCCGACATGTGGATGCCGCCGCACACGACGCGGCCGCCCTTCTTCACCGCCTTGAGCGCTAACGGAACGAGCGCGCCGACCGGCGCAAAGATGATCGCGGCGTCGAGCGGCTCGGGCGGCAGCTCGTCCGAGCCGCCGGCCCAGACCGCGCCGAGAGATTTTGCAAAGGCTTGCGCCGCCTCATCGCCGGCGCGGGTGAAGGCGTAGACACGGCGACCCTGCCAAGCCGCGACCTGGGCTAGGATGTGCGCGGCGGCGCCAAAGCCATAGAGGCCGAGCGCCTGCCGGCCCGCACCCCGAGTGCCGCCCTCCCCTCCGCCCGCCATGCGGTAGCTGCGCCAGCCGATGAGGCCGGCACACAAGAACGGCGCAACTTCCGCGTCGTCTCGCCGTTCCGGCAGGGGGAAGCAGTAGCGCGCATCGGCGAGGGCATGTGTGGCATAGCCGCCATCGCGCGTGTAGCCGGTAAAGAGCGCGCGATCGCACAGATTCTCCCGGCCGCTCTTGCAATAGGGGCACACCCCGCAGGTCGAGCCGAGCCAGGGAACACCGACGCGCTCGCCGATCGCCAATCCAGCCACGCTTGCCCCAATGGCTGCGACGCGACCGACGATCTCGTGGCCGGGCACGATCGGAAGCTTCGGCTTGGGCAATTCGCCGTCGACGACGTGCAGATCGGTGCGGCAGACTCCGCACGCCGCGACCTCGATCAGGATTTCGCCCGCCGCCGGTCGCGGCACCGGCCACTCGCGCATGACGAGCGGCGTGCGCGGCCTCTCCAGCACCATGGCCCGCATGGCCATTTTCCGTCACGCCAAAAGCGTTGCTGATGGCTCCTCCGCCGACACTTGGCGGGTGTTGATCGAACCCTATTGCGGCGTGATCCCGGCCTCCTTGAGGATCTTGCCGTAGCGCTCGGTATCGCTCTTGATGACGGCGTCGAACTCGCTGGGCGTGGTCGGTGCCGGGATCGAGCCTTGCGCGAGCAATTTCTCCTTCACGTCGGGCATCTCGAGAACTTTGGCGATGTCCTGGCTCACCTTCGTGAGGATCGGCTGCGGCGTTCCGGCGGGCGCAAGCACGCCGAACCACGACTCGTATTTGTAGTTCGGCAACGTCTCTGCGACGGTCGGCACGTCCGGGAGTTGTGGCACGCGTTTGGCGGAATTGATGGCGATCGCCCTCACCTTTCCGGTTGCGCTTAACTCCTGCGTGGCGGGGATGGGTGCAAAATACAGTTGCGCGTCGTTGCGGATGACGGCGGTGGTGGCCTCCGGCGCGCCCTTGTAGGGAACGTGCACGATGTTGATCTTGGCATCCTGCTTGAAGATTTCGGCGGAGAGGTACGAAGTGCTGGCGACGCCCGCCGAGGAGAAGTTGAGCTGCCCCGGCCGCTCCTTCGCGAGCGCAATGAAGTCCTTGAGCGTCTTGGCCGCAAGCTCGGGCGGCACGATCGCGACCAGCGGTACCGCCGCCACGCGGGAGACACCGGCGAAATCCTTCACCGGATCGAACTGAATGTTCTTGTTGATCGCGCCGGCGATCGTGTGCCCGTTCGAGGTCAGCATCAGCGTGTAACCGTCCGGCGGGCTCTTGGCGACCCCGGTGGTGCCGGGCAAACCGGGCCGGTTCTCGACGATCACCTGTTGCTTCCACAACTCGCCGAGCTTATCCGCAAGAATGCGGGCGAGCCCGTCGGTGATGCTGCCGGCGGAGAACGGAACGACGATACGGACCACTTGGTTGGGATAATTTTGCGCCGAGGCTCCGACCGACGTGCCGAGGAGCGAAGGCACTATCCCAGCCAAAACGAGCGACACTGCACGCAGCGACGTCATCACATTCCTCCCACAATTGTCGGCGCACCCATACAACGAGTTGCGGCATCCTGGAAAGCGATTAAAGCAGGAACTCGCGTGAGGCCATATGAGTAAAAACGCCACCATCTAGCACCTTCACGGAACTTGCCTTGCCGCCGTGCAGGCTTTGTCGACGGATTCCGGAGAGTGGAACGGATATGCGCACAGAAGAGGCTCGCCCCGTACGCCTTAAGGATTATCGCCCGCCCGATTGGCTGGTGGAAACGGTCGAACTCGACGTCTCGCTCGCTTCCACGGCAACCCAGGTGCGCGCGGCGCTCACGCTGCGGCCCAACGGGAGCGGCGCGGCGCCGGCACCGCTCGTGCTCGATGGCGACGCGCTCAACCTGCGCGCGCTGAAGCTCGACGGCGCCGCACTGCCGCCGGAACAGTTCGTCGCGACGCCGGACCGGCTCACCATTGCGCAGCCGCCGCAGCGCCGGTTCCGCCTGGAGATCGAGACCGTTGTCGATCCGTCGGCCAACACGCAGCTCTCGGGCCTCTATCGGTCGGGCGCGATCTACTGCACGCAATGCGAGGCCGAGGGCTTTCGCCGCATCACCTATTTCCCGGATCGTCCCGATGTCATGGCCGTCTACACCACCCGGATCGAGGCCGAGAAAGCCGAAGCACCGGTGCTGCTCGCCAACGGCAATCTCGTGAGATCGGGCGACGTGCCGGGCACGACGCGGCATTTCGCGGTGTGGCACGACCCGTTTCCGAAGCCGTCCTACCTCTTCGCGCTGGTCGGGGGCAATCTTGCTTGCGTCGAGGATTGCTTCCGCACCATGTCCGGACGCGAGGTGACGCTGCGCATCTATGTCGAGCAGGGCAAGGAGCGGCGCTGCCTCTACGCCATGGATGCGCTCAAGCGCGCCATGCGCTGGGACGAGACCGCGTTCGGCCGCGAATACGACCTTGACATCTTCATGATCGTCGCCGTGTCGGACTTCAACATGGGCGCGATGGAGAACAAGGGCCTCAACATCTTCAACGATAAATACATATTGGCCTCCTCCGAAACCGCGACCGATACCGATTTCGAACGAATCGAGGCGGTCGTCGCCCACGAGTACTTTCACAACTGGACCGGCAACCGCATTACCTGCCGCGACTGGTTCCAGCTCTGCCTCAAAGAAGGACTTACGGTCTTTCGTGATCAGGAGTTTTCCGCCGATCAGCGCTCGCGCGCGGTCGAGCGCATCGGCGATGTACGCGGCCTGCGCACCCATCAATTCGTCGAGGACGCAGGTCCGCTCGCGCATCCCGTGCGTCCTGCCGTCTACCACGAGATCAACAATTTCTATACGGCGACCGTCTACGAGAAGGGCGCCGAGCTCGTGCGCATGCTGAGGGTGCTGCTCGGGGCGGAGAATTTCCGCAAAGGCATGGACCTCTATTTCAGCCGTCACGACGGCCAGGCGGCAACCGTCGAGCAATTCGTGCAATGCTTCGCCGATGTATCGAGCACGGACCTCACACAGTTCATGCTCTGGTACTCGCAGGCGGGCACCCCCGAGGTCGTTGCGACCGGCAGCTACGATGCTCGGGCGAAGAGCTATCGGCTCGAGCTCGCGCAGAGCGTCCCCCCGACGCCTGGTCAGCCGAGTAAGCAGCCGATGGTCGTCCCGCTTGCCGTCAGTCTTGTCGGCCGCGAGGGGCGCGACCTGCCGCTCAAGCTCGACGACGGACGAACGGTGGAGCGCGGCGTGCTCACCTTGACCAAGTCTGTCGAGACGTTTGTGTTCGCGGATGTCGCCGAGCGGCCCGTGGCTTCGCTCAATCGCGGATTTTCGGCGCCCATCAAGCTTTCCGCCAATCTTTCTGCCGACGATCTGCGGTTCCTCGCCGCGCACGATGCCGATCCGTTCAATCGATGGCAGGCGCTGCAGACGCTCGCGACGCGGCTGCTCCTCGACAATACCGCAGCCTCGCGGGCGAGCCGCCCGGCGCGTCACGACCCGGGCTTACTGGACGCACTCGGCGCGACGTTTGCCGACGGCGCGCTCGAACCTGCCTTTGTCGCGCTTGCGCTGACGCTCCCCGGCGAGGCGGAGATCGCGCGCGAGATCGGTCACGACGTCGATCCCGATGCCGTGTTCGCGGCCCGCGCCGCACTGCGCGCGGCGGTCGGCGAGTATCTCGCCGGACCGTTGTTCGATCATTATCGCCGGCTCTCCGAAAGCGGGCCGTATCGGCCGGATGCGGCCAGTGCCGGCCGGCGTATGCTACGCAATACGTGTCTCGATCTTCTGGTGGCAACGCAGCAACCCGAGGCCATTTCGCTCGCGGCCCGCCAGTACCAGGCAGCCGACAATATGACCGACCGGATGGCGGCGCTTTCGGCGCTGTCGCTCTGCGATGTGCCCGAGCGCGCGGCCGCGCTCGACGATTTCTACGCCCGCTACGCCGACGATCCGCTCATTGTCGACAAATGGCTCACGCTGCAGGCGACGATTCCGGAACCGGCCACGCTCGATCGCGTCAAGGCACTCACCGGCCATCGTGCGTTCTCGTTCGCCAATCCCAATCGCGTGCGCGCGCTGATCCATGCCTTTGCGCTGGCGAACCAGAAGGAATTCAACCGCGCTGACGGTGCCGGCTACGATTTCATCGTGGAGACGGTGCTGGCGCTCGACCCGAAGAATCCGCAGCTTGCAGCGCGTTTAGTGTCGGCCTTGAAGAACTGGCGCATGCTCGAGCCGGTAAGGCGCGAGCGCGCGGAAGCGGCCTTGCGGCGCGTCGCAACTGCGCCTTCGCTTTCGCCGGACGTCGGCGACATCGTGCGACGCGCGCTTGCCAAGGACTGACCCGCGGTCTTCAGCCCGCCCGCGTCTCCGGCTCGGGCACGAAACATGAACGCGAATGCGTCTGCGCCTGGAGCGAAAGGTCTATTGAATCAAGGACAAAGCCCCGGATTCATCAATCTTGCAAATTCGTTAATTGACCCCTCGACAAATCGCCATCTTTCGATTCCAATCGAAAGTGATTCGGAGAGATGCGGCACATCCTTCCGATGAAGGTGTTAGGGGACCCGAACGGAGGCGAGGCATGGCGCGCGCCGAAGTCGCGAGCGCGTCCGTCAGTTCTGATTCAATCAAGGGACTAGCTCAGTCGATCGCCAAGCCCGCCTATCGGCGGCTTCTCACGGCCGAGCCGGCCTTGCGACGCGCCGTTCCGGCGCTGATCATCGCATTTCTGCTGACGATTTGCGTCGGTGCGATCGTGCAGGTGCTGGATCATCGTCGGCAAGCGATCAGCGACATCGTCAAGCAGATCGAAGGCAGCGCCGATTTTCTGGTCGAGCGCCTGCAACGGCTGGAACAGCCGAAGGGTGACAAGCCCGACCGCCGGCTGCAGAACGAACTCGAGCGCACGATGCCGTCGTGGGGACGCGCGCCCGGCCGCCAAGTCCTCGTCGCCAACTCTGAGGGCGTCATCGTTGCCGGCATCCGCCACGAGCTTGTCAGCAATGCCGACGGCACGACTAGCGCGAGCGCGCCGCTCGAGGCCGGGATGGTCGGACGGCGGCTGATCGACGTGCTCGGCCCCACGCAGCCGCTGACCACGTTCGGCGCTGCCGCGGGGGTGCTGGAAATTCCGCTCGCCGACGGCAGCCTTGCCTATGGCACGGTGCGCAGCCTTTGGTTGGGCGGCGAGCTTGCAATCGTGCATGGGCGCGCCGATGCGCTGGCACCGTGGGCTTCCGACACAGCGTTGACCGTCACGCTTTCCGCCACCACCGGCTTCGTGGTGCTCATTCTCGGCTTCGCCTTTCATTGGCAGGCAACCCGCGCGCGGGAGGCCGATCAGATCTACGAGACGGTCCGCTCGCGCATCGATACAGCGCTTAACCGCGGGCGTTGCGGACTGTGGGATTGGGATCTCGCCCGCGGCCGCGTGTTCTGGTCGCATTCCATGTTTGCGATCTTAGGCCTCAGGCCACGCGACACACTGTTGAGCTTCGGCGAGGTCAACGCCCTGGTCCATCCGGAAGATATCGATCTCTACGGCCTGGCCGCCCAACTCGCCGACGCCAGCGCGACCTTGGTCGATCACGCCTTCCGGATGCGCCATGCCAACGGCAATTGGGTGTGGCTGCGCGCCCGCTGTGAGCTGGTCCAGCAGTCCGGCGACGGCGGGCCGCATCTGATCGGCATCGCCGTCGACATCACTGAACAGAAGACATTGGTGGAGCGCACTGTCGAGGCAGACTTGCGGTTGCGCGACGCCATCGAGACCATTCCCGAGGCATTCGTGGTCTGGGACGCGCAGAACCGCCTCGTGTTGTGCAACTCGAATTTCCAGGAGCTTCACAACCTGCCGGACGAGGCGATCAAGGCCGGCGCCTCCTACGAGTCGGTGGTAGCGGCCGGGCGCAAGCCGGTCGTGCGCTCCAAAGTCACCAGCGAGGGGCAGAGCCCGGGCGCCCGTACCTTCGAGGCTCAGCTCGACGACGGGCGCTGGCTGCACATCAGCGAGCGGCGCACCAAAGACGGCGGCTATGTCTCGGTCGGCACCGACATCACGAACATCAAGCGGCACGAAGAAAAACTGATGGAAAGCGAGAAGCGCCTGATGGCAACGGTTGCCGACTTGCGCCACTCGCAACAGAAGCTGGAGCGGCAAGCCGAGGAGGTCGCCGATCTCGCCGAGAAATATGCCGAGGAGAAGACCCGCGCGGAGGAAGCGAACCAAGCCAAATCCAAGTTCCTCGCCAATATGAGCCATGAATTGCGGACCCCGCTCAACGCCATCATCGGGTTCTCCGAGATCATGGAGTCCGGCATGTTCGGTCCCTTGGGCTCGGATAAGTATCGCGAATATTGCGGCGATATCCACCAAAGCGGCCAATACCTGCTCGACGTCATCAACGACATCCTCGACATGTCCAAGATCGAGGCCGGGCGCATCAGGCTCGACGCCGAGCCGATCGAGCTGGAGCCCTTCCTCAACGACGCGATGCGGGTGGTATCCGGGCGCGCCAACGACAAGCGCCTCAAGCTCACGGCCCGGATCGGCCGCGGCATCCGCTTGAGCGCGGACCACCGCCTGCTCAAACAGATCATGTTGAATCTGTTGTCCAACGCGGTGAAGTTCACACCGGAAGGCGGCCGCGTCACCATTCGCGCGCGCAAAACGTCGGGCGGCTGGGTCAGCATCTCCATCGCCGATACCGGCATCGGCATTCCGGAGGAGGCGCTCGCGCGGCTGGGGCGGCCGTTCGAGCAAGTCGAGAGTCAGCTGACCAAGAGCCATCAGGGCTCGGGTCTGGGGCTTGCGATCGCGAAGTCGCTCACCGAGTTGCATCACGGCAGCATGCGTATCCACTCGACACCGGGGAGGGGTACGATGGTGCTTTTGCGGTTGCCGATGAATCGGACAGCCGTGCAGAAAGAGGAGTTGGCGGAGGCCGCGGCTTAGTTCGCGCAGGGCCGCGCTCCGTCGCCTCTCCTCTCGTCATCACGTTCGCCGCCGACGGATCGATGCGCGCGGCTCAAGCTGACGCGCCGAGGATGCGATTGAAGCTTGCACGCACCTTGGCTTGCGTCTCAGCGATGAACGCATCGAGCGTGGCAAAATCCGGTACGTCCGCGGCGCGCGCCAATAGCCCCACGAGTCCCGCCGACGCCGTCTTGGGATCAAAGGGGCCCGGCAGGCACAGGCGCAGAATCTGCGTGAGATCATGATAAAGCCGCACCGCTCGGCGCAGCACCTCGGCGTCGCCGGGCTCGAGCAGCCCTAAGCGCCAGGCCTTGTCGAGCAATTGGGTGGTCGAGGTGTCGAGAATATCAGGCGTCTGCGCCGCATGAATGAGCTGCAAATACTGCGCGACGAACTCGATATCGATCAGCCCTCCGGCGGCGTATTTGAGGTCCCAGCGGTCGCTGTCCCCTTTTTCCGCTGCGATCGCCTTGCGCATTTCCACGACGTCGCCAGCGACCACATCCGCATCACGCGCCCGGCGTAGCACGGAGCGGATGACATCTTCGACCCGCGCCGCAAATTCCGGGGGGGCTGAGACGACCCGCGCGCGGGTGAGCGCCAAATGCTCCCAAGTCCAAGCTTCGTTCTCCTGATAAGCCGCGAAGCCGTCGATCTGCGTCGCAACCGGGCCGGAGCGGCCCGAGGGCCGCAGCCGCATATCGACTTGGTAGAGCAAGCCATGATTGGTCTGTGCGGTGAGCGCGCTGATCAGCCGTTGGGTCAGCCGCGAGAAATATTGCGCGCCATAGAGCCGGCGTGGCCCGTCCGATTCCGGACGTTCCGAATCGAAATCATAGACGACGATGAGATCGAGATCCGAGCTCGCCGTCATCTCGCGTCCGCCGAGCTTGCCCAGCGCCAAGATCGCCGTCTGCTGGCCGGCAATGCGGCCGTGCAGGCGCGTGAATTGGTCCTCGATCGCGCGGTGAAGCGAGCGGATGAGCGTATCGGCCAGGCGGGCGTAGGCTTCCCCTGCCTGCTCAGCCGACAAGGTCCCTGACAGAATGCGCGTGCCAATGAGGAACATCTGCTCCTGCGCGAAAATTCGGATGCGGTCCAAGAAGTCCTCGTAGGATTCGGCTTGGCGCAACGAGCGCGCGAGCGCGGCCGCGAGCTCGCTGTTTTGGGGAAGCGCGCCGAAGAAGCTCGGGTCGATCACCGAGTCCATGACTTCCGGAAACTGCGCCAGACTGTCGGCAAGCCGTGGCGCGGTGCCGAGCACCAGTGCGATCAGCGCGATCAGATCGGTATTCTGCCGCAGCAGCGAAAACAGTCGTCCGCTGCCGTGCAGCCCAGCCAAGAAGCGATCGAAGGCAATAACCGCTGCGTCCGGATCCGCCGACCGGGCAAAATGTTCGAGCAGTATCGGCACGATTTCCGCGAGTTGCCCGCGCGCAAACACGCTCTTGAGCGAGCCGTAGGCTCCCGTGTTCCAGCGCCGCACCAGCGCGGAAACCTCGAGCGGGCGACGAAAGCTCATAGCAGCGAGGCGATCGAGCGTTTCGCGATCGTCGGCCTCGGATGGAAAGAGCAACCTCCGGCGACCGGCCTCGATGACCGGCGCATTCTCGAACAGCGTTGCATAGTGGCGCTGCACGTTGCGCAGATGAACGAGCAAGGCCTGCGCAAAAGCATCCCGATCGGCGAATCCGGCAAACCGGGCAAACCGCTCAAGCCCATCCCGATCGGCCGGCAGGGTGTGGGTCTGCTCGTCGGCCACCATCTGCAATCGATTTTCGATCACGCGCAGAAAACGGTAAGCAGTGCCGAGCTCATCGCGCACCTGCTGGTCGATCCAGCCGCCGTCGGTCAGCGCGTCGAGTGTTTCTAGCGTCGCTTTGGTACGCAGCTGCGGATGCCGGCCGCCGGCGATGAGTTGCTGGGTCTGCACGAAGAATTCGATTTCGCGGATACCGCCGCGGCCGAGCTTGATGTTGTGCCCCGCGACCGCAATTTCATCATGGCCGCGATAGGCGTGGATCTGCCGCTTCATCGCGTGCACGTCGGCAACCGCGGCGAAGTCGAGATACTTGCGCCAGATGAAGGGCGAAAGCGCCGCCAGCACCGCCTCTCCGGCGGCGAGATCGCCGGCGCATGGCCGCGCTTTGATCAGCGCGGCGCGCTCCCAGTTCTGTCCACGGCTCTCGTAATAATCGAGCGCCGCCGCGGTGGAGATGGCGATCTGGGTCGAGGCCGGATCGGGACGCAGCCGCAGATCGATGCGGAACACGTACCCGTCGGACGTCCGTTCCTGCAGGAGCTTGATCAGCGCGCGCGTGATTCGGACGTAAAAAGCTGCGGGTTCTGTTCCTGAGACGAGCGCTTCATGGTCGTACAAGACGATCAGATCGATATCACTCGAATAATTGAGCTCGCCCGACCCCATCTTGCCCATGGCAAGCACGATGTAGCCTGAGCCTTGAGCAGGACGGGAGGGCTCGACCAGCTTCAGCCTGCCGCGGCGTTGCGCCTCCACGACCAGGTAATCGACCGCGGCGCTGACCGCTGCATCGGCAACCAAGGTCTGCCGCTTGATCACCAGCGTGATCGGCCACACGCCCCCGATGTCTGCGAGCGCAATCAACAGCGCCGCTTCCGCCTTCATGCGCCGAAGCACGCGCATCACCTCGGCCTCATCGCGCGTCGCCGCAATCGCGCACTTTGCGTCGGCGATGATATCGGTGAAGCGGCGTTCGGGTTCGGCCTGGAGCAGCGCAAGCAAGCGCTGCGGCGCGGCGCGCACGAGATCCCATAGATAGTCCGAACCGCCCGCCAGGCCCGTCAGCAGCGCGTCGAGGCTTGGGTTCGCCCCGCACAGCCGTCTCAGTGCCTTGCCAGCGGGCGCATTAGCGATCTCGGCGAGCCAGTCTGTGACGCGTAAGCGCGCCGCATCCGTTGCATGCAGGGATGGCGCCGCCGTGAGCCGCCGCACCAGCGAATCGTCGCGTAACTCGTCCAGCGGCGTCATGTCCGTGTCGTCCGATTTGCCCACTACACTTTTTCCCGGCATTTGTTCCCGGCATTCCCGTCCAACAGAACGGAGGCATCAAGGCGCGAATGGCGCCGCAACTCCAACCCCCGCGGGGGTTGGCAAGTTCAACCCGGCACGTTCAAGGTAACAAGCGATGCGGCGATCGCTAACGCCTTACGCTGCCGGCGCAGCCGATCCCGCGCGCGGGAGCGAGATGACGGTCCTGAGCCCGGGATGGTTGTCCTCGAGCTTGAGATCACCGCCATGCAAGCGGGCCACCGCCGAGGCGAGGCTCAGCCCCAGGCCCGAACCCGGCTGTGAGCGGCTCTGTTCGAGTCGCACGAAGCGTTCGACCGCACGGCCGCGGTCGGCCGCGGGAATGCCGCCGCCGCTGTCAGCGACGGCAAGCAGGATACGATCACCCTCTCCCCTTGCGGTCACCACGATCTCGGCCTCGGCGCCGTTCATTCCGGCACCATATTTGATCGCGTTGTCCACCAGATTGGCAAGCGCCTGGCTGATCAGCTCCCGGTTGCCGTGAACCGGAGCAGCCGCGGGCGCTTCGACCTTGAGATGGATACCCTTGTCGTCGGCGAGCGGCTCGTAGAGCTCGCCCACCCCCCGCGCGATCTCGGCCGCATCGATGTCGGTCATGCCGTCGCGCGCCTGCCCCGATTCCGCACGGGCAATCATCAGCAGGGCATTGAAGGTGCGGATGAGGGCCTCCGACTCCTCGATCGTGCTCTCGAGCGCCGCGCGGTACTGGGACTCGTCCTCGGCGAGACGCAACGCCTCTTCACAGCGGTTGCGCAACCTGGTCAGCGGCGTCTTGAGATCGTGAGCGATGTTGTCGGACACCTCCTTGAGGCCGTGCATGAGCGCCTCGATGCGCTCAAGCATTGCATTGAGGTTCGTCGCGAGCCGATCGAGCTCGTCGCCCGTGCCCGCGATCGGCAGCCGGCCGGCGAGATCGCCGTCCATGATCTTGCGCGTCGTCTCCGTCATCGCGTCCACGCGCTTGAGGACCCGTCGCGTCACAAAGAATCCGCCGGCGACACCGAGGACGATGACGATCGCCAACGACCAGCGGCCGGCAGCGAGCACGATGTCATACAAGCGTTCCCGCTCTTCGAGATCGCGCCCGACCAGGAGACGAAATCCGGCCGGCAATTGAAAGACGCGGACCAAGGCGTGATGCTCCACGCCGTCGGGATCATCCAACCGCCGGTAGGCGGTTTCCGTCCAGCCGGACGTTTCCAGAATGCCGGTCGCCAGCGATCCGACATTGCCCGCCAGTCCCTCCCCCGCGCGCGTGGTCACGAGATAGAGGCTCGAGCCCGGTCGCCGCGATCGCGCATCGACCACGAAAACGAGCCGGCGGATACCGCCCTGGCGGTATTGCTCGGCCAAGCCGGTGATCTCGGCATCGACCGTTTGCGTGATTTGCTCGGTGATCAGCCGGCGCGTGTTCCAGGCGAAATAGGCGAGCAGGAAAACGGCAAACAGCGCGAATACCGTGAGGTAGACCAGCGTCAGCTTGAACGCCGTCGTGCGCAGGAGCTTGCCAAGCGCCGTCATCGTCACCCCCGCCGTCACCCCCGCGCGACGCAGGGAATGACGGCGTCATTTGCTGTCGCGGATCATGTACCCCGCACCGCGAACCGTATGCAGCAAAGCCTGAGAAAAACCTTTATCAATCTTCGAGCGCAGCCGCGAGATGTGCACGTCGATGACGTTGGTTTGGGGATCGAAATGGTAATCCCACACGTTCTCGAGCAGCATCGTGCGGGTCACGACTTGACCGGCATGCTTCATGAGATATTCGAGCAGGCGAAACTCGCGCGGCTGCAGCACGATCTCGTCGCCGGCGCGCGTTACCTGGTGCGACAGCCGGTCGAGCTCGAGATCGCCGACGCGGTACACGGTTTCCTCGCGGCTCCCACGCCGACGCGCCAGCGCCTCGGTGCGAGCCAGCAACTCCGAGAACGAATAGGGCTTCGGTAGATAGTCGTCGCCGCCTGCCCGCAATCCCTTGACCCGATCATCGACCTGGCCCAGGGCCGAAAGAATGAGCGCGGGGGTCTCGATGCCTTTACTGCGCAGGGTGCCGATGATCGCCAGGCCATCGAGCTTGGGCAACATGCGATCGACAATGAGCACGTCATACTGGCCGTCGAGCGCATGGGCGAGCCCCTCCTCGCCGTCGACTGCCAAGTCGGCGACGTGTCCGACCTCGCGAAATGCCTTGACCAGGTAATCGGCGGCATCGCGGTCGTCTTCGATGATGAGGAGACGCATGACGAACCCACCGTCTCTCGGATAAGCGACGTCCTTTGCCGAAGGAACGTACTGAACTGCATTGATCATAGCGGCACTGTTTCAAACTATCCTAGCGTCGAAACCGGGAACAGACCCGGTCTCCAAGGTGCGAGGGGCGGCGGTTACCCGCCACCCCTCAACCAACTCCGCGCCGGCGGGGGCGACGGATGCCGGCACGAAGTCAGAGGAGATGGGGACGGGCGTTTGGCCCGTCCCCCTGGTTCGAACCGCCGGCGGGGGCGACGGATGCCGACGGTGCGCCCCATTCTCGGTCAGGCCTTGCTGAGCGGCACTGCGACGAATTTCGTCCCGTCGCCCGACTTCACCCGCATGAGAACCGTGCGCTTGCCCTCCTTCTGCGCGTCTCTGAGGGCGCTGCGCACATCGGACGGATTGGCAACTTTCTTGCCGCCGACTTCGAGGATGACGTCGCCGGTCTTGACGCCCTGGTCGGAGGCAATTCCGTTGGGATCGACGTCGGTGACCACCACGCCTTCCGAACCGCTATCGGCGACTTGTCCGGCCGGTACGACCGTGAGGCCGAGCCGCGGCACGTCGGTGCCCTCCGGGGCGGAGGAATCCGGCATCGCCGCCCGCGCCTCTCGCTGATTGGGCAGCTCGCCGAGCGCAATCGAGAAGGTCTTCTCCTCGCCCTTGCGCCAGATCGTCAGTTTCGCGGTCGAGCCCGGGGCCATGCTGCCGATCTGCTTGGCGAGATCTCTGGCGTCCTTCACAGCGTTGCCATTGACCGCGGTGATGACGTCCCCGGCCATGATGCCGGCCTTGGCAGCGGGCCCATTCTCCTGTGGTTCGGAGACGAGCGCGCCCTGCGGCGCCTTAAGACCGAGATTGTCGGCGATCTCGGCGGTGACGGGCTGGATCTGCACGCCGATCCAGCCGCGGGTGACCTTGCCGTTGTCCTTGAGCTGGGCGACCACTGATTTCACCGTCGGAGCAGGGATCGCAAAGGCGATGCCCACCGATCCGCCCGAGGGGGAGAAGATCGCGGTGTTGACACCGATCACGTTGCCATCGACGTCGAAGGTCGGGCCACCGGAATTGCCCTTATTGACCGGCGCATCGATCTGAATGAAATCATCATACGGGCCGGCGCCGATATCGCGGCCACGGGCCGAGACGATGCCGGCCGTGACCGTGCCGCCGAGGCCGAATGGATTGCCGACCGCGAGCACCCAGTCACCGACGCGTGGAGACTTCTCGGCGAGGTGGACATAGGGGAAGTCGCTGCGGCCTTCGACCTTGATCAGCGCGATGTCGGTGCGCGGATCGGTGCCGATCACTTTGGCCGTGTAGGTCTTGCCGTCATCGGCCGTTACCTCGACGGTGTCGGCCTTGTCGACCACGTGGTTGTTGGTCACTGCATAACCATCGGCGGTAATGAAGAAGCCGGAGCCCTGGCCGGTCACCAGCCGCTCACGCGGCGCGCGCCGCTCCTCGGGAGTATTTCCTTCCGGCAAGCCGAAGCGACGGAAGAAACGCTCCATCTGCGAGTTGGGCGGGAACGGCAAATCGCCCTCGAAGCCCATCATCTTGGGGCCGCCTGTCATCTTGACGCGGACCGAGATGACGGCGGGCTTCACCTTCTCCACGATGTCCGCGAATCCCATCGGGCGCTGAACGCCTTGAGCGTAGGCGATTTCTGTCAGCGCGCGGGTGGTCGGCTGCGGGAGAAGTCCCACACCGCCGAGCAGCACGGTCACGCTGAGGCCGGCCACGCCGGCGAGCAGAACGAGACGACGCGCGGACAGGATGCGCGATTTCGGAGCGGGAACGCTCGCAGTCATAACGGGTCACTCCATCTTTGATGCGGGCGCCGAGCGGCACCCTCGTTGCAACAACAAGATGGGAGGCGCTTCCTTACCGGGCGCTGTCGGGGAAATTAAAATTTGGTAAGGTCGAGCAGGCTGAAAAATAGCAGGCTATCAGGGACTTACGAACGAAACGGCAAGACTTTATCCCTCCCCGCTGCGCAAAATTTCCGACAGCCGGGCCGCTTCCGCCGCCGTGAGTCTCTCCTGCTCAGCGCGTGCGCGATCGAAATTGGCTCGGTAGCGGCGCGCGAGCACGATTATACCGCAGGCTCCGATGAGGAGCATCGCCGCCGGGCCAAACCACAAGAGCGCGGTGTGCCATGAAAACCGTGGCCTCAACAGCACGAACTCGCCGTAGCGGGCAACCAGAAAATCGATCACCTGCCGGTCGCTTTCCCCCGCCTGCAAGCGTTCACGCACGAGAATGCGCAAGTCGCGCGCAAGCGGCGCCTCCGAATCGTCGATCGACTGGTTCTGACACACCATGCAGCGCAACTCTTTCGACAGCGCCCGGGCTCGCGCTTCCAGTGCAGGATCGGTAAGCACTTCGTTCGGCTCGACCGCAATCGCGGACGGCACAGCCACGAACGTGAGCAGCGTCATGACAAGACAGAGCGACTTCATCTGCATCTACTCCGCCGGCGACAGTGCGGCCTTGCCTCGCGCCCCCCTCGGCGCGCCCACCCGCAGTCGCCGGTCCGAAAGCGACAGCGCACCGCCGACCACCATCACCACCGCGCCGAGCCAGATGAGCAGCACCAAGGGCTTGTAGTAGAGCCGCACCGCCAGCGAACCGTCCGCGTTTGGGTCTCCGAGCGACAGGTAGAGCTGAGAAACGCCTCGCGTCATGAGCGCGGTTTGGCTTGTGGCGGTGCCGCGCGAAGGAAAGCTGCGCTTGGACGGCTCCATCACCCCGATGAGATCGCCGTGGCGCCGCACGGTGAAATGGGCGACGAGGTCGCGGTAGTTCGGCCCCTGTCGCGTCGTCACGCCGTCGAATTGAAGCTCATAGCGGCGGACCGAGATGGTTTGGCCGGGCTTGAGCTCCGCGATGCGCTCCAGGCTCCACTGCGTCTCGCCGATGACGCCGAGCAGCGTGATGCCGAGCCCGAAATGCGCAAAGGCGGCGCCCCAGGCCGAGCGCGGCAGCCCTTTCGCGCGTGCGAACGCGGTGGCGAGCGGCACCTTGAGCAGGCCGGTGCGTTCCACGATGTCGGTCAACGCACCTGCCATGACGTAGAAGGCAAGGCCGATGGCAAACGGCACCAGGATCGGTCCCCCGCCTTCCATGGCGAAGACCACCGCCACGGTGATCACGGCAATGCCGGCGGCGCCGACAAGACGCTGGGCCGCACCAAGCAGGTCGCCGCGCTTCCACGCTAGCAGCGGACCAAACGGCACGGCGATGAGGAGCGGAACGAACAGCGGGGCGAAGGTGGCGTTGAAGAACGGCGCGCCAACCGAAATTTTTTCCCCCGTGAGCGCCTCCAGCGCGAGTGGATAGAGTGTACCGATGAAGACGGTCGCACAGGCGCTCACCAGGAAAAGGTTATTGAGCACCAGCGCGCCTTCGCGCGAAATCGGCGCGAACAGGCCGCCCTGTTTGAGCAAGGGCGCGCGCAGCGCGAACAGCGTGAGGCTTCCGCCAATGAACAGCACCAGGATCGCCAGGATAAAGACGCCGCGCGTCGGATCGGTGGCAAAGGCGTGCACTGACGTGAGCACGCCCGAGCGCACGAGGAAGGTGCCGATCAGCGACAGCGAGAAGGCCAAGATCGCGAGCAGGATGGTCCACACTTTGAGCGCATCGCGTTTCTCCATTACGAGCGCGGAGTGAAGAAGCGCGGTGGTGGCAAGCCAGGGCAGAAACGAGGCATTCTCCACCGGATCCCAGAACCACCAACCGCCCCAGCCGAGCGTGTAGTAGGCCCAATAGGAGCCCATGGCGATGCCGAGCGTCAGGAACATCCAGGCGAGCAGCGTCCACGGCCGTATCCAGCGCGCCCAGGCGGCGTCGATGCGACCGTCGATCAGCGCGGCGATGGCGAAGGAAAACGAGATCGAGAGACCGACATAGCCGAGATAGAGCAGCGGCGGATGGATGGCGAGGCCCGGATCCTGCAAGATGGGATTGAGGTCGCGGCCCTCCAATGGCGCCTCGGCAATGCGTAGGAACGGATTCGACGTGACCAGAATGAAGAGAATGAATGCGACCGCGATCAAGGACTGCACTGCGAGCGCGTTGGCCTTCAACCGGGCCGGCAGATTGCTGCCGAACAGCGCGACCAGCGCACCGAACACGCTGAGAATGAGCACCCATAACAGCATCGAGCCTTCGTGGTTGCCCCACAGACCGCTGAGCTTGTAAACGAGCGGCTTGGCCGAATGGGAGTTCTCGAAGACGTTGACGACGGAAAAATCCGACCGCACGTAGCAGGTCATCAGCGCGGCAAAAGCCATCGCCACGAAACAGAATTGCCCCACCGCGGTCGGACCCGCGACGGCCATCAGCACGGGATCGTCCTTGCGCGCTCCAATCATCGGGACGCTCGCCTGGACGAGCGCAAGCGCCAGCGCGAGTACGAGGGCGTAGTGGCCGAATTCGGCGATCATCATCTGCCCCTTCGATCATCCCGCGCGCGGACGCGTGGAATGCATCATTGCGTCCTGCCCCCCGGGGTGGCGCCGAGCTTCTTTTCGTAATCGTCTTTCCAATGACCCTGCTTTTTCAATGCGTCGGCAACGTCCTTCGGCATATAAGTCTCGTCGTGCTTGGCGAGTACGCTGTCGGCGCGAAAGGTGCCGGCCGAATCGAGAGCGCCTTCGGCGACCACGCCTTGCCCTTCGCGGAACAGGTCAGGCAACAAGCCCTGGTAGGCGACCGGGACGGTACGCTTCCCATCGGTCACCTCGAAGCGGACCGCAAGTCCCTCGCCGCGAGAAACGCTGCCCTCCTTCACCAGGCCGCCGATGCGCATGCGCGTTCCCGGTTTCACCTGTTTCTCGACAATGTCGGTCGGCGAATTGAAGAACACGATGGAATCCTTGAGCGCGCTGAGCACGAGCGCCACTGCGAGCGCGAGCACGCCGAGCGCGGCGCCGATAAGCGAGAAGCGTCGTTGCCTGCGCGTCATTGTGCGGTCCTCGGACCCTTAGCCTTCAAGACCAAGTCCTCTGAGGAGGTCATCAAGCCGTCGCAGCTTGATCGCATCGCCGGCGAGCGCACGCCGCGCATCGATGACGGCGGCACGCGCCTTCTCCGGTTGGCCGAGCACGAGGTAAGAGCGAACGAGCCGCAGCCACCCCTCGACGTCGGCGCCATCGCGATGCAGCCGCTCGGAGAGCCGTTCGACCATGCCTTCGATCATCGCCCTGCGTTGCTCGGGGCCAAGCTGGGAGGACGCCGTAACCTGCTCGTCGCTCGGGTCGCTACGCGAACCACCCGCTGCGCCGGCGCTCGCGCCAGCGGGAGCGACGCGAGCGAGCGCGCCTCGCAGCACATCGATCCAAGGCGCATCGGGTGGCGCGGCCTCGAGCAGCGCGCGCCAAGTCGCGGCGGCCTGGCTGTAGTCACCGTCCTGCTCGGCAGCAAGCCCGAGGAAGTACTTCGCCTCGACGCGGTTCGCATCGAGCGCGATCGCCCGTTCAAATGCAGCCTTCGCCTCCGCGGTCACTACTCCGTTGGCGCCGAACACCAGCGCCTCGCCCAGCGCCGCTTCGCGCTCGGCAGTGGCGCCATTGAGCCGCAGTGCATTGCGCCGCGCCTTGACCGCATCATCGAAACGTCCCAGTCGCAGATAGACCGGGGCGATGACTTCCCAGCCGCGCCCGTCTTCAGGATGGCGCGAAAGATGGTCCTCTACCTGCGCGATCAACGTATCGACCGACGCATCGCTGCGCGAAGCGGCGAGGCGCGGCGCAAGTGGCTGATCCGGCAGTGACGGAGAGCCGAGCGCGAGATAAAACGCTGCTGCACCGAGCGGCAGCACGACAAGCGCCACAACAGCGACCGCCCGCCGCCGCCACGTCGCAGACGATACACTGCTCGGCGGCACCGTTTGCGCATCAGCCGCGGCGATGAGTCGACGCGATACTTCGACCCGCGCGCCGGCGGCCTCACTCTCGCCGATCAAACCGGCTGCACGGTCGCGTTCGACCTCCGCGAGCTGGTCGCGATAGACCGCGACGTCGCTGCCGGATCGCAATTCGTTTCCCCGGCGCGCCAGCGGCCAGAGCACGGCCCAAACGGCCGCGGCCGTCATCAATGCGAGTCCGAACCACAGGGTCATAACCAATCCATCGGGTCGAATTTAACAATGCCGAGGCGGTGCGGCGAAACCGAGTGCCGCTGATCTGGGCCCGTCCATGGCGGTTACATCACGGCGAGCGGCCCCCCTGCAACGGCCAAAGACCATCACGACCGCGACATGGCGAAGCGGGAACTTGTAAATTTGCCGTAACCGGCAACGGCGTGGGCAATGATCAGACGAAAGCCGTTGCCAGCACAGCCGCCAAGGCTGGACCCAAACGCAGATCGATCGCTTGTGGTGTGCGCATGTAGCGCGAGTCGATCTCGCGCTGCTGGCGGGATTTCCTTCGTCTCTAAGTGGGCCTGCGATCAGCCCACCGCCGTCCAGGTGCCGTCCGGATTGCGGCAAGCGTTACCGCGCGCGACCTCCGGCCGGCCGTCGATATAGATCGTGTGAGTATACGGTCGGCACTGCAGTCCGTTGGACTGGTAGGCGGGACCGGGAACCACCGATCCATAACGGCCCGAATCGGGATTCTTCCACGCCACCGCCACTCCCGATTTGCCGGCTTCGAGCGCTTGCATTTGCGCCGCATACGCGCGCCGCTTGTCATCGTCGTCCATCCCGGCGCCGATCCGATTGCCGATGAGGCCGCCGATCGCCGCGCCGGCGAGACCAGCCGCGATGCGCTCGCCGGTTCCACCGCCGAACTGCGAGCCGATCAGGCCGCCGGCGACCGCGCCGACGAGCGTGCCCGTGTTTTCCCTGGGTCCTTGGCCGGTCTCGGGAGTGCCGGCGCACGACGCCATCGACAGCGCGGCGAGCGCGGCGGCAATCAGGCGAACGAAAGACATGTCTCAAGCCCCCACGTGGTCTGTCAGTGATCTGAACAGGCCGGCGGGCCCCCTCGGCCATGCCGACCCTTCAAGCTAATGGCCAAAATTGGGGCAAAA
>WNGD01004515.1_pt1 | contig 20907 bp, 14 predicted proteins | sample 5400671 | NCBI WGS metagenome assembly WNGD01 (sample SAMN13153369, study PRJNA577476) | soil metagenome | isolation source: 40 cm soil or saprolite under grassland replicate 2 | place: USA:California | collected 2016-06-15 | reverse complement strand
TGCACGGCTGGTACGGAACGTTCGAGGATCGGCGAGGTTGGCGTTGAGCTGCCGGTAGTAATCCAGCCGCCGCAGGTTCTGGGGACTCGAGATCACGAGTGCAATGAAGGGTGCGCCGAGCGTCGTCTTGCCGAGCTCGCGGTAGTCGACCCGGTCGCTCGCCTTGGCGAGCGCCTCGAAATACCGTACCAGGACCGGCCACTCGACGAGCTTGCGATCGTCCCCGGGCTCGAACCCGAGCACCGAGCGCGGCGTGGGAATCACGGCGGCGGCGGGGGGCGGCGAAGGGCGGCGACTACGCCGTTGTTGCGCGAGCGCCGGCCCGGCCAGCAGCGTGGCTACCAGTGCTACAACGATGCCCTGCCGCAGCATCAATGCTGGCTCGTCGTGGCCGCGGGCGCGGCCTCGCCCGTGCCGATCCAATGCGCGAACCAGGTCCGGATGCGCTCCAGCCGGTCGACGAGCAGCCACGGCGGGCCGGTGCGCGACAATCCATGGAACGAGCGCGGATAGCGGACGAACTCCGCCGGAATCCCGCGTTTGCGCAGCGACATGAACAGCTGCTCCGCGTCGGTGATCGGCACGCGCTTGTCGTCCTCCGAATGCACAATCAGCATCGGCGTCTGCATGTTGTTCGCGTACTTCATCGGGGACAACACGCGGTAGAGGGAGTCGCTCTCCCATGGCGCGCCGTTGAACTCGTAGTCGGTCAGCCCCTGCGCGTCCGACGAGCCATACCAGGAGTACCAGTTGTAGATCGAGCGGTCCGTCTGTGCCACGCGGAACCGTTGGGTGTGGCCGACGATCCAGTTGGTCATGAACCCGCCGTACGATCCCCCGAGTACCGCCATGCGCGTCGTGTCCACGCCGCCCTTGGCGCGTGCGATCGCGACGTCGACGGCCTGCATCAGGTCCTGGTAGTCCTCCATGCCCCAGCGTCCCCGCGTCGAGAACGTGAAGGCATGTCCATAGCCGGTGGACCCGCGTGGATTGGTGAAGAGCGTCCAGTAGCCCTGAGCCGCGAGCATCTGGAATTCGGGAAACAGCACGTTGCCGTAATTCGAGTGCGGCCCGCCATGAATCGACAGTACCAAGGGATAGGTCTTGCCCGGCTGATAGCCGTACGGCCGCATCAGCCACCCTTCGATCTTCAGTCCGCCGACACCCGTGAACCAGAACGTATCGGCCGGTATCGCCGTGACATGCTTGAAGAGCGAATCGTTGAAGGTCGTCAGCCGCCGCTCGGCCCCGCCGAGCGGTGCGACGTACAGCTCCGTGCCATGCGTGATGTCGCTCGCCGTGTAGGCGAGCGACCGCGAGTCGGCGCTCAGCGTGAAGCCGCGCAACTGCCGCTCTCCGGTGGTGACTTGGCGGACTGCGCCGCCCGTCGGCGCCACCGCGAACACGTGCACGTTGCCGTTGGTCTCGGCGAAGAAGTAGAGCGTTTTGCCGTCCGCCGACCACGCCGGGCTACTCGGGTCCAGGCTCCAGTTCGACGTCAGGTTGCTTGCGGGTCCCCCCGCGACCGGGACGATGCAGATGTCGTTTTCCATGCCGCGGCCCTTCGAACACACGAACGCGATCGTCTTGCCGTCGGGCGACCAGGCGGGCGAGCTGCTCTGCACGAAGCCGGTGCGCAATGCCCGCACGCTGCTGTCGCCGAGCGTGTACAGGAACAGGGCAGGCATCGCGTCGTCGCGGACTTCCTGGTTCTCCGTCGAGTCCTGCTCAAACGCGATCGTCTTGCCGTCCGGCGACCAGACCGGCGAGCCTTGGCTCAGATCCCCGCTCGTGAGCTGGCGCGGTGTGCCACCGGCGCGTGCCACGAGGTAGAGTTGACTCGGCCGGCGCGTCTCGCGCGGCGGCAGGTAGCCTCGCTCATCGGCGACGATCGGGATCGACGTGTAGACGCGGCCGTCGAACCGCTTCGGATCGGGCCCTCGCGTGATGGCCGTCGGTGAGACGCGGCTCCGCCACGGCTCCTTCTTCAGGCTGTCCGGCTCCGCGCCGCGCCACGTATATGCCAACCATTGGCCGTCCCGCGAGAACACCGGCATCGCGTGTACGCCCTTGATCTCGAATGCTTCGCCCCCGGGTGCGGACGTCCGCAGGAACCAGATGTCGTCGTCCGAGCCCTCGCGTTTGCTCGAGAACGCGAGGAGCGATCCGTCGGGCGACCAATTCGGGTTCGACGCTTCGGTCGAGGGGCTGGTGTACCGGAAGGCGGGCGACGCGCCGTCGGCCGGTGCCATCCAGATCTCGTTGTGGCGCCGGTCCTTGTCTTCGACGACGGTCGTGACGACGAACGCGACTCGGCGCGCGTCTGGTGACAGCACCGGGCTGCTGACGCCGATCAGCCGATAGTAGTCAGTGGACTGCCAGGGGCGCGCCTGGGCGGACAGGCGGACGGTTGGACTGACAGACAGAATAAGCGCGGTGGTCCAGAGTTGGCGCATGGAGAATCTCGGGTCTCGTGGGTGAGAAAAACTACCGACCCCGGCCGTTGCGCGCGACCGGGGTCGTTTCACAGTCCGACAGTCCATCCGCCCGACCGTCCGACGTCAGTTCAACTTATGCAACTCCACTCGCCGGTTCTGTGCGCGCCCGTCAGGCGTTGAATTCGGCGCGATGTAGCCCGATGCACCGAATCCCCGCGCCCGCATACGCATCGGGCTCACGCCTTTGCGCGCCAGGTAGTGTTGCACCGCGCCCGCACGCCCCATCGACAACTGCATGTTCTTGAACTTTCTGCCGGTCGAGTCGGTGTAGCCTGCGATCTCGATGCGAATCTCAGGATTGGCGACGAGCGAAGCCGCCACCTGATCGAGCACCGCGTAGGACGACGCCGTCAGCACCGAGCGTCCAGTCTGGAAATTCACGCCCTGGAGGATGAGGGTCGGGCGAGCGGGCGGAGCTCCCGGCGGCGCCGGCGTGACCGCACGCTCCTCGAACAGCAGCAAGCAGCCGAATTGATCGACGCGCGATCCCTTGGGCGTATTCGGGCAGCGATCCTGCGAATCGACCACCCCGTCGCCGTCGGTGTCGTGCTCGCTCGGGCAGCCGTTCGCGTCGACCTGAATCCCGGTCGGCGTGTTCGGGCACTTGTCGAGAGTGTCGGGCACGCCGTCCTTGTCGCTATCCAACGGGCACCCCGTCGCATCGACCGGCGTGCCGGCTGGGGTGTCGGGGCAGCGGTCGATGCCGTCGAACACCTTGTCGCCGTCGGAGTCCGTCGGGCAGCCGTTCGTATCGACGGTGGCGCCGGCTGGGGTGTCGGGGCACTTATCGACCCCGTCCCAGACGCCGTCGTGGTCCGAATCGATCGGGCATCCGTCCGCGTCGACCTTCACGCCGGCGGGCGTCGCCGGGCACTTGTCGAGCAGATCGTTTACTCCATCGCCGTCGGAATCCGGCGCACCGGCCGGCGCGGCCGGCGGCGGGGGCGCCGCTCCGAGCGGACACCCCTTGGCGTCAACCGCAACGCCCGCCGGCGTATCGGGGCACTGGTCGATGCCGTCGAACACCTTGTCGCCGTCCTGATCGTGCGGGCAGCCGGTCGCATCGACCATGGCGCCCGCCGGGGTGTTGGGACAGGCGTCGATGCCGTTCAAGACGCCGTCGCTGTCGGCGTCGGCGGGACAGCCGCGGTTGTCGACCTTCGCGCCGCGCGGCGTGTCGGGGCAGGCATCATTCTTGTCCGCGACCCCGTCGTGATCGGCGTCGCCGGCGGGGGCGGCGTCCGGCTGGAAGAACGCGAACCCTGCGGACGCCATCAAATGCGTGGCGTTCTTCGACCCGCCGGGAAACGCGCTCGTCGTACTTGGGGTGTAGATGCCACGCGCTTCGACGCGCAGCGCGACCCGCGAGCTCATGAAGAACTTGGCGCCAGCCCCGCCGTGGAATCCGCCATCGGTGAAGCGGTAGGGATTCGTGCCGCCGAAATCGAGCCGCGAGTAGCCGCCGAGGACGTAGACGGACATGCGGCTCGCGTTCAGCGCATTCACGACGAGACTGCCGCTGCCGATGAGCGGCTCGATGTGGGCGGTGCCGACGTCCTGCGGCGACTGGAACAGTGCCTCGACCTCGAGGTCGACCATGGGCGTGAGTGCGTACGCGAACCGCACCCCCCCGCCTGGCTTGTCGGCCAGACCGAAGGCTTTGTCGTATTTCGTGAAGGCGCCGAACAAGCCGACTTCGTAGCGCCGGGCGTACTGCGCGTCCAGCCGCGTGGCCGTCAGTGCCACGACCGCAAATAGGGGGGCGAGCCTTCTCACGTTGTGCCTCCGCCTCAGTTGGTCTGCCGCAGCTCGACGCGCCGGTTCTGCGCGCGACCGGTTGGCGTCGTGTTCGGCGCGACCGGCTGCGATGCACCATACCCCTTGGCGACCATCCGCTCGGGCCCGACGCCCTTGCTCGCCAGATACGCGCGCACCGCATCGGCACGCGCCTGCGACAGACGCAGGTTCGTCGCCGAGGCCCCCGTGTTGTCGGTGTGTCCGCCGATTTCGATCTTGATGTTGGCGTTGGCGACGAGCGACGCCGCCACGATGTCGAGAATCGTGTACGAATCGGGCTTCAACGCCGAGCGGCCCGTCTCGAACGTCACGCCGCGGAGCACGACCGGGGTCTTGGCCTCTGTAAAGAGGATCGGACAGCCTGCCGCGTCGACACGCGTGCCTGTCGCCGTGCCGGGACATTTGTCCTTGGTGTCGTCGACGCCGTCGCCATCGGCGTCGGAGGCGCGCTGGCACCCCGCCGAATCGACTTCCGTGCGGGGCGGCGTGTTGGGGCACTTGTCGATGCCATCGGGCACGCCGTCGTGGTCGCTATCGACCGGGCAGCCGGTCGTGTCGACGGTCGCGCCAACGGGCGTGTTCGGACACTTGTCGGGACCATCGGGGACACCATCGCGGTCGGAATCCGTCGGACAGCCTTGTGCGTCGACGCGCGCGCCCGTCAGCGTGCCCGGGCACTTGTCGATTCCGTCATAGACCCCGTCACCGTCCGTGTCCTTCGGACAACCGCGCGCGTCCACCTCGGCGCCCTGGACGGTATTGGGACAGGCGTCGAGCCCGTCGAAGACCTTGTCGCGGTCCGAGTCGCTCGGACATCCGCGTGCATCGACGACCGCGCCGACGGGCGTTCCGGGGCACGCGTCCTTCCGGTCGGCCACGCCGTCCAGATCGGCGTCGCGCAGCGCGCTCGGTCCGGTGAGAATCGAAAGCCCCGCGGAGGCGATGATGTGTCCCGCCCAATTGCCACTCGAAAACCTGGTGCTGGGCGAGTAGACGGCCCGCCCCTCAAGCCGGAGGGCGACTCGCTCGCCAATGAACAGCCGGTCGCCAATCGCACCGTGCACGGCGTTATCGGAAAACGCGTAGCCTGTTCGGTCGCTGAACTCGAGCCGGGTGTAGCCACCGAGGACATACAAGAGGTTGTGCTCGTTGCCCGTGTTGAGCACGAGACTGCCGCTCGCCAGCGTCGCGGTCGCGTTGGTGCCCCCGGCATAGGGTGTCGGCTGCTGGTAACCCAGTTCGAACTCGATGCCGACGCCCCGACTGAAAAAGTAGCCGAGCCGTCCGCCGCCGCCGATCTGCTTGCCAAGCGCGAACGCGCGGTCATAGCGCGTGTACGAGCCGAACGCGCCGATCTCGAACTGGTGCGTGTGTTGACCGACGCAGAGGACTGGAACGACGCTGAGACAGATCAACAGCAGTGGCGTCCGCACGCGCATGTCTCTCCCCGGGGGTTGGCGGCACCTGCACTTTAATAATCGGTCCCGCGGGAAGAAACCCCTGTAGCCCCGATCACCAGCCGAAGGGTCTAGGGGTGGCCGTTTCCGCCGCGGATGAACCGCAGTGCCTGCGCGAGCTGCTCGGCGAGGCTGGACAGTTCGGTGGCGCCATGGGCGAGGTCCTGGATGGCACGCAGCTGCTCGGCAGCGGCGGCGGCGACCGCTTGCGCTTCCTCACTGGACGTCTGGGCTCCCGCCCGCGCCTGCCCGAGCGACTCGGTGATACGCGTCGCCAGGGCGGCGCTCTGGCGCCCGACCTCCGCGACCTGCTTTCCGGCGCGCGCCGTCTCGGCGGCGGCCTCCGCGATCCGATCGAGGTCCTGGACCCACGCCGCAGAGCCCTGGACGAGCTGGCTCAGGTCGCCCCGGATCCGCTCGATGAGCTGCGCGGCGCGGTCCAGCGCCCGGCGCGTGTCCTGCACCGCTTTGCCGACGTTCCGCGCTTCGCGGCCGCTGGCTTCCGCCAACTTGTGCACCTCATCGGCCACGACCGCGAATCCGCGGCCGTGAATGCCGGCGCGCGCGGCCTCGATCGTCGCGTTGAGCGCCAGCAGGTTCGTCTGATTCGCGACGAACCCGATCGTCTCGGAGAATCTCTCGACCTGCGCTGCGACCTCCCGCAGCCGCCCGACCTCGGCGGCGCTTTCTTCCGTCGTGGCACCGAGGTCGGTGAGCTGGCGGACGGCGTCCTGCGTGGCCGTGCGCACCCGGTCGGTCGTCTTTTCCATTTGCGAGCCCGCCTCGCGCGTGCGATCGCCGGCGGCGGCGAGCTCCGCGGCGCTGTCCTTCAGTTGTCCGGCCTCGCGGGCGGCGGCGCTGACCAGCGTCGCGGCCTGTCCCGCGCCGTGACTCGCCCGCTGGGCGGACGCGGCAACTTCTTCACTGGAGGCGTGGATCTCCTGGGTCGTTGCCGTGAGGGTCTGCACGTATTGCATCGTCTGATCGGAGGCGCCCGTCACGGGACGGAGCGAGCCGTCGATCGCGACCATCAGTGCGAGCTGCGGCGCCAGGAGCTCGAGCAGATCGCCATCCGATTGGCGGTACATCGAGGGATCGGAGTGCCGCACACTCCACAGGCCGACGAGCTGCCCCGCGTGGTAGAGCGGGACGAGCATTTCCGAGCCGGGGGTTTCGCCGCCGGGCACGACGACCTGGTCTCTGGCGAGGCCGTGTGCCACCACGGGCCGGCGCAGCCGCAGCGCTTCGCCGGTCAAGCCGGCATCGGCATCAAATCGAAATGTGCTTCCCGCTTGCGCGGCGGTGTCGGCGACGAGCTCCATCTGCCGCGTGCGCGCGTCGTAGCGGGCAAACCCCATCTGCTCCCACGGCACCAGCTGGCGCGTCAACTCCTGGACGCGCTGGAAGCTGTGACTCAGTGTGAGCTCGGCCGCGATGGCCTGCGCGAGCCGCTGAATCAGTTGCAGCTCGTCGGCGCGCACGCCGAGGCGCAGCACATGCAGGCTGCCCGCTATCGCCAGCGCGAGAGCCGCGAAGAGCAGGACGCGCGTCTCACCGGGAATCGTCGCGTGGACGGCGCCGAGCCAGCCGAGGGACAGTGCAGCCGACACCAGGTAGACGATCGACTCCCAGCGGAGCGTGAGCCGCGCGTCGACCCACGCGATCGTCTGGCCGAGTGCGAGCTCGAGGTAAAACGTTCCGTTGACGATGACCGGCAGCAGGACGATCGTGAGCGCCACCACCCAGGCATTGTCGGCGGCCAGCGCCGCCCCCGCGGTTGCGCCGCTGAGGCGGCTGTACATGAAGCCGACGAACGTCGACCCCGCCGTGAGATGGGCGGCGTTGCCCAGCGCCGTGCGCACGGGCAGGCGGCGCAGCAGCACGTCGCCGACGAGCATCGCAAACGGCGCCACAATCGCGGCGAAGGCCCAACCCCGATCGAGAATCGCGAACAGCATGACGCCGAGGACGAAGGAGGAGAAGCCGTTGCCGGGAAGCGCGATGCCGTAGCGGCGCGTGATCGCGGCGACGAGGATCAGCAGCGCGCCGGCGAGCGGGAGGTTTTCGCCGGCCGGCACCCACCCGTTGACGTAGGCGACAAGCCCGGCGCCGAAACTGACGAGCGCGGCGGTGGTAACGGCGATACGAATGATCAGCGCGGGCCGCATGTGCTGTGGCGCAAGGTCGGCGCCGTGGCGCGGTGTGTCAAGCGCGACTATCGTTTACGCCATGACCGTCACAATTGAATACTGCGTCATCTGAAACTACGAGCCTCGGGCCACCGGTCTGGCGGCCGAAATCCGTAATGCGTACCCGCACGCCGAGGTGCGGTTGGTTCAATCCTCGGGTGGCGTCTTCGAGGTCGACGTCGACGGGCGACGGGTCTACTCCAAGAAATCCACCAAGCGGCACGCTGAACCAGGTGAGGTGGTGCGGCTGATTCGCGAGGGCGGCTCCGGCACGCAGTGAGAATCGCCATCTCCACCGGCGGCGGTGACGCGCCCGGACTGAACGCCGTCATCCGCGCCGCCGTGCTCAGCGCGGTGCATCGCGGCTGGGAGTGCGTAGGGATCAAGCGGGGCTTTGGCAGTCTGCTCGGCGAGGCCGAGCTCATGCCCCTGGGCCCGCACGAAGTCCGCGGCATCACCCACCTCGGCGGCACGATCCTCGGCACATCGAATCGAGGCAACCCTCTCAAGTGGCGGATGCAGCGGCCCGACGGCTCGTGGGAAGAGCGCGATCGCACGCAGGAGCTGCTCGATTCCTTCCGCGCCAACCGGCTCGACGCCCTTATCGCCATCGGCGGGGAGGGCACCCTCGGCATCGTGCAGGCTCTCTGGAAGAAGGGACTGCCGGTCGTCGGCGTCCCCAAGACGATCGACAACGATGTCGGCGGCACCGTCGCGACGTTCGGATTCGACACAGCCGTCTCCACCGCCACGGAGGCGATCGACAAACTGCACTCGACGGCGGAAAGCCACGAGCGCGTGATGGTTGTGGAAGTCATGGGCCGCTACGCCGGCTTCATCGCGTTGAACTCCGGCATCGCCGGATCGGCAGACGTGATTCTGATCCCCGAGATTCCCTTCGACATGGACAAGGTCTGCGACAAGATCCGGCGGCGCGAAGCCGAGGGCCGACATTTCAGCATCGTTGTGGTGGCGGAGGGCGCCACGCCAAAAGGTGGGACCGTGTCGCTGATCGATCCCGCACACGAGCGCCTTGGCGGCATTGCGGAAAAAGTGGCGCACTCGATCGAGCAGATGACCGGGAAGGAGACGCGATCGCTGGTACTCGGTCATCTGCAGCGGGGTGGTGGTCCCACCACGTTCGATCGGATGCTGGCGCTGCGGTTCGGCGCGGCGGCCGTGCGCCTCGTCGCCGAGCGGCGGTTCGGCATGATGGTGGCGTTGCAACCGCCACGGATCGTTGCGGTCCCGCTCGACGAGGCCCTCGCGCAGCCGCGCCGCGTGCCGCTCGACTCCGACAGCATCGCAACCGCTCGCGACCTGGGTGTCAGCTTCGGCGACTGACACAGGACAGTTGTCGCAATCGCCGGACACAATCAGCGCCGTCACGGCATCGCGTAACACCGAATCACTTAATGACTTAGGCCAGTCCCCCAGCCTGGCACGCCTTTTCCTTAAGAGGGGCGCATCGAGGAGGGACAATGAAACGCATACTCGTTGCCGTTGCCTTGCTGTTCGGTCTTGCTACCGGCGTCGCGCAGGCCCAAACACGCGTCGGCGTCTCGTTGAGTTTTGGTGATCCGTACTTCGGCGGACAGGTCGTGATTGGCCAGCCGTATTACCATCGATACCAGCCCTACTACTACTACCGGTATCGCCCGGCCCCCCCGGCCCGCGTGATCGTCGTCGGACCGCGCTCCTACCGCGACCGGCCGTATCGACGTTTCGTGCGGCGCCATCACCGCGGGTGGTAGGCCGCATCGCCTGTTCCCCCTCTCCACCCACGTGGAGAGGGGGAACGTCGTTTTAGGTCTTTGCTTTCTATATTCCCGCTGTGCGCACCTCTCGCGACCATTTCCTTCCCCCCGACCCCCAGGCCTTCCTCGCAGCCGAGCCATCCACCGGACGGGTCATTGTCATCGCTCCGACGCGGGCCGCCTGCGAGACCATCGAGCTCGCCCTTGGGCTGACGCTCGAAACGCTGCTCGAGCGCGAGCACGGCGATGACATTCGCCGCCTGGCGGGAGGTGGCCGGGGGTTTGGTATCGTGGCGGGGACGGGGACGGGGAAGACACTCGCCATCCGCAGCATGGCGGAGACGATCCTCAAGGCACCGCTCAAGGTGGGCGTGGTCAATCGTGAGCGCGAAGCCACACCGGAGACGCCGACCTGGAATGTCGTCATCGTCACGACCGGCATCGCGCGCCGGTGGTTCCAGGATGGCCTCATTACCGAGCGCGATACGCTGGTCGTGGACGAGATTCACCAGACGTCCGCCGAGATGGAGCTGTGCCTGGCCCTGGGGAAGCGTGCCCGCTGCCGGTTCATCTGGCTGTCGGCGACGGTGGATCCGAGCTTCTATGCCGCTTACCTCGCCTCGGCCCAGGTCCTGGAGACGAGAGCGTTCGATCCAGCGAAAGCAGCGCAGGTCAGCGTCCTGGCAGAACAGCCCCTCGAGTTCTTGAACGATCGGTTCATAAAACGCGTCATGCGTGAGCGTCGCGGCGTAGCGGTCTTCGTGCCGACGCGCGCCGAGGTCGAGCAGATCGCCAAGGAGCTCGGCGACCGCTGGCCCAATCTCGCCACCGCGTTCTATCATGGCGGCGAGCCGATTCGGGTCATCCGGCCCTTTCTTGACGGTTTGGTCAAACGTCCATTCCTGCTCGCTATGACCGCGGCGGGACAGTCCGCGCTCAACATTCGCGGGCTTGATACCGTGGTGATCTACGACGCCCGCTACACGAACGTCGTCGAGCGCGGCAAGAACGTGCTGACGCGCGCCTACCTCGGGGCGAACGAAATTCTACAGATGGCGGGCCGCGTCCACGGCCGCGTAGAGCACGGCGAGGTCTACATCCTGAGTGACCGCGACCTGGCGTTCGAGGATCTGCGCCCCACCGCGCCCGAATTCCAGCTTGCGGGCGATGCGGAGCGCGTGGCGATTACGTGCGCCGCCATCGGCGTCGATGCCACCGAGCTCGAGCTGCCCGTCCCACTGGACCGGCGGGCGTACCGGGGGAGCGTCGAGCTGCTCACCGACCGCGGGCTCATAGAGCAAGGCAGGTTAACGACTTACGGTCGCGCGGTAGAGGAGATGCCGGTCGAGCGTCCCTGGGGCGAGCTGCTCTATCATGCAGAGCCGCCCCTCGTGCCTCTCGTCGCCGTCGCGTCCAACATCGAGTCGCTGCACCGCATGACGAGAGAAGAGCGGCAGCTGGCCGGCCTCACCGTCCCGGGCTCCGACCACCTCACGGCCTACAACGTCTACGCGGAAGCCGTCAACAAGCACGGATATCTCGGCGAAGTGTACGGGCTGGCGCGTCACCTGTTTCGTGAAGAGGACATCGAACAGTGGGCGGAGGATCGTGGCGTGCTCGTAAAGGCGATCGAAGACATCGCGCTCGGCACGGCATCGGTCTATCGCCAACTCGAGGCCCCCCTCCCTGCCAAGCTTCCCTATGGTGACCGCAAGACGCTGGACGTTTTTGCTGACCTTTTGGCCAAAATCATGCCGTTCGACCTCGTGATCGACGAGCAGACCGCTGATGGACGGGAAGCCCGGGTAAGCCGTAGCTCCGTCTGCGGCAGTTGGGGCGCCATCGCCGGATCGCTGCGGTACTTCGCCGACCGCTTCGGAAACCCGCGCGCCAGCATCGAAGGGACGCAGATTCCGGAGCGGGCGATTCGGCGCTACGCGCGCAAAGGCAGGCCCGATGTGGTTTTTGAGCGGCAACGGCGCCGGGAAGGGTTGATGATCGTCCGGACCGTCGAGTACTTCGGCTTCACGCTCGATCGCGAGGTCGAGCACTTGCCGAGCCCGTTCCCGGAGGAACTCGCAGATTCGGCGCGCCGAGCCCTCATCGAGGCGCTGCTGGCTGGCGAAACACCTCACCCCGATCAGGGGAAAGTCAGGCGGGCGCTGGAGCGGTTCGGCCACTACTGGCGTCGCTCCGGTGGGCGCTTGAGCCAGGCCGACCGCGCACGCCTCGCCGAGCAGATCGCGGCGCGAGTCACAGGGGTGCATTCCTGGGATTCCTTTATTGGAACGCGCATTATCCTCGATCCCGACGCTGCCATCCCCGCCGGCGAACGGGAGCGGCTCGACGCCCTGCCCTCATCGGTCTTTCTGTATGGAGACCGCGTTCCCGTGGATTACGACGTCGAGCATGGCGTCGGCGTCGTTCGCCTGCGGCTGAAAGAGGGTCAGGCGCGCCGGCTCCAGCCAAAGGATTTGCCGCCGTTCGATCGGCCGGTGCGCTTCACGGTGACACGCGGGAAGCACGAGGCTGTACGCGCCGGCTCACTCGACGAGCTGCGGCAGGGGTTGCGGAGTCTGGGGAGCGCGCAGCGTGGGCGCGTAATGCGCGGCGGTCGCCGGCCCAGACGGCGTTAGCTCTTCGCAGTCACCTCGAGCAGGGTTAACCACAGCGCATCATAGGCGTCTCGCGCATCAGCGAGCGGAACGCCCGTCGCCAGCGCGAGGGCGCAACCGTCCACGATGGCCTCTCGGGCCGCGTCCTCAAACCCGGCGTTCCCAGCTGAACGGTCGATCAGACCGGCGGACGAGAGGCTGATCCAGGCGCGGGCAGTACCATCCTCGGCCTGATGCCGGAGCTCCTCCCAGCAGGCGTCCAGTCCGGCTGTACCGGGAGCGCTTCCGAGGGCGCGCCGCAGGGCGGCGCTGCGCGACGTCGCGATCTGAGCGGCAGCGGCTCGCAGCAACCGGCCGCGTGATGCGTAGTGATAGAGGACTAAGCCTTTCACAACTCCGGCGCGACGAGCGACGGCATCGAGGGTGAACCCCTCGACGCCTCCACGCTGCAGCGTTTGCACCGCTGCGGCGAGAATGTTCGCGCGGGTGGGGGCGGCGTCTTTGGGCACGTGTTTGTCCTGGTGGTCAATAATGCGAGTCAGTAAGGAGGGCGCAAGCCGAAACAAACCAGCAACCTTTTGACCTATGAGCGAGTCTCATCTTGACACGAATCTTACAGCCCGATTTCGTCCCGCATGAAACCTTGGAGACGCAAGTTTTGTATGAGGATAACCACACAATGATCGACAAACCCGTCAGTTCCGCGGGCAGCCTGCCCGCAACCTTCTCCCCCTTGGTGCGCGCGGTCATCGATTCGGTCACCGAGGGCATCGTCATTTTCGACCAGCAAGGCCGGTTGCTCTACGCCAACGCGTCAGCCCGACGGGTAATCGACGGGCAGAACGGTGATGTGCGCAATCGCCTGCAGAGTCTCGGAGCCCGGTTCTCGCCGCTCCGGAACGGCACGCAGAGTCTTGGCGAAGCCGCGATCCTCCCTCCGACAGGTGCTCTGACGCTCGCCGAACGCGAACGCCAGGCCATCACCGACACGCTGCAGGACACGAGCGGCAAGCTCGCGGAAACGGCGCGACGGCTCGGGATCAGCCGCACCACGTTGTGGAGGCGCCTCAAGTCCTACGGGATGGACGGCTTCCGCGCCTCTCCCTAGGCTCCTAGCTTCCCCGGGGGATGGCCCCCCCCGACCACGAGCCGCAGCCGTTCGTCATTGAGGAATACGTCCGCTGGTCAGACGTAGACTTCGCCGGGATCATTTTCTACGGGTCCTACGTGCGACTCTTCGAGGTCGCCGAAACAGAAATGTTTCGGCATTGCGGTCTCGCCTACGCCAGGGTGTTCGACGAGTACGACATCTTCCTTCCCCGCAAAGCCGTGCACAGCGAGTTCTACTGGCCGGCCGCAAGGTCGGGACGAAATCTCTGACCCTGCACTTCGACGTGCTGCGTCCAGACGGACGGGCGCTAGGCGCCGCGGGATGGATGGTGCTGGTCGCGGTCGATCGCAAGAAACTGAAGCCTACGCCGCTGCCCAAAGGATTGATCGCCTCGCTGGCGCCCCACACGCTGAGTCCGGAAACCGCGCGGAAGTTTCTCGGAGTCGATCCATCGCCCCGCTGAGAACGGCCCCTGCCCTGCTGCTGCTGCTCATGGGTTGCGACGGCGCGGGTGGCGGCTCGCGGCAACCGCTCTTGCTCGATGCGATGGTCGCGTTTCCGCCGAGAGACACCGTCCGTTTTTCACTTCCCGCGACGACACATCGCTGTGCCGACCGCCGCACCGTATTGCTCGAGGCCGTGAGTCCCGAGGGCAGCGGCGTGCTCGTGCGCCTGCATTTTCGCGACAGCCTTGTGTCGGGTTCCTATCCCGTGCTCGCTCCGGGCGACACGACCGCGCCGGGTGCCGTCGTCGCGGTGCGCTATCTGCTGCGCGACGCGTCGCACGGATTCTTCCTCGATACCGGCGCGGTTCAGGTGCGTCTCGGGGCGGGAAAAGTCGCCGGGCATATCCAAGGGTCCGGAACGGAGACGGGCATTCACACACCCACGCGCATCGACTACCGCGACGTTCCACTTCCGCTCGCGACCGACACCACGTCGTGCGGTTTCCAGCTGTGACGGCAACGCACGACGTGCGGGTCGGCTTCATCGGCTCCGGATTCGCCCGGCGCGTGCAGCTGCCCGCGCTCGCGCTGGTGCCAGGCGCCAAACCCACCGCGATCGCGAGCGGCCGCCGCGCCAACGCTGAGGCCGTAGCGCGCGAGTTCGGTCTGCCGCATGTGTTTGCGGACGGCGTCGAGCTGGCCCGATCGCCGGACGTGGATCTCGTCATCGTGGCGTCGACGCCCGATTCGCACGCGCGCTTCGCGATCGCGGCGCTCGAGGCCGGGAAGCATGTCCTGTGCGAAAAGCCGATGGCCATCGATGCGTTTGACGCGGCCCAGATGGTGACAGCATCGGAACAGCATGCCGACAGGCTCGCCTGGATCGACCACGAATTGCGCTATGAGCCCAACCGGCGCCGAGCGCGCGAGCTGATTCGTTCCAACGCGATCGGGGAGCTGCGCCACGTTGAATTGTCGCTCAAGCCCTACCTCCGTGGGGACGGCCGGCCGCAGGCGTTCGACGCGCCGTGGAACTGGTGGTTCGACGCCTCGCGCGGCGGCGGCATTCTGGGGGCGGTCGGATCGCATCTCATCGACCTGTGCCGGTTCTGGAGCGGAAGCGAGATCACATACGTCGCCGGGCTGGTCGAGACGTTCGTGACACAGCGCAAGGATGAAACCGGGGCGGCGCGTCCGGTGACGGCCGACGACTTCGCGAGCTGCGTGCTGCAAACGGGAAGCGGCGCCGTCGCCACGATCACGTTGAGCACCGTCGCGCACCACGGGCCCGGCCATCTTGGCCAGGTGACCGGCAGTGAGGGAACGCTGTTGCTGAGTGGCGAGACAAAACTCGAGCTCGGCAAGTCGGGAGGACCGCTCGAAGACATCTCCGCGCCGGACGAGCTCTGGGAGAAAGTGAAACCCAACAACATGTGGGCGCGCTCGTTCGTCCGGTTGCTGCGCGAGATGGTGCACGTGATCTCGGGAGCCGGGCCGCAAGGCGAGCCGGCCACGTTCCGCGACGGCTGGCAGGTGCAGCGCGTGCTCGACGCGATCCGCGGCGGCCGCGGTGTCCGGTTAGATTGAGGCCGTGGAACAGACCTACTTCCGCAAGGGATTCGGGCTCAAGGGAGCGATCGAAGGGGCGCTCACGGCCGACTACCACAGCCGCGTCGTCGATCGCATCCGCGCATCGGGGTACGCGCTGGAGGTCGGCGAGCTGACGTTTCGGCTTGCCGGCGAGTTCGGCTTCTGTTACGGCGTGGATCGCGCCGTCGAGTACGCCTACGAAACCCGCACTAAATTTCCGGACAAGCGCACGTTCCTCGTCGGCGAGATCATCCACAACCCGCACGTCAATCAAAAGCTGGCCGCCATGGGCGTCGCGTTTCTGCATCGGCCCGAGGGCGGAGACGGGGAGTTCGACTTCACCGCCGTGAGCGCCGCTGATGTCGTCATCCTGCCCGCCTTTGGCGTCACGGTGCGTGACTTCGAGCGGCTCCGTGCCATCGGCTGCGTGCTGGTGGATACGACGTGCGGATCAGTGCTCAACGTCTGGAAGCGGGTGGAAGTGTACGCGCGCGATGGCTTCACCGCGCTGATCCATGGCAAGAACTACCACGAAGAGACGAAGGCCACGTCGAGCCAGGTCAACAAATATCCGGGCGGGAAGTACATCGTTGTGAGAGACATGACCGAGGCCCGCGTCGTGTGCGAATACATCGAGGGACGGGGGACGCGGGACGGGTTTCTGGAGCAGTTCAAGGGAAAGGTGACGCCCGGGTTCGATCCCGATCGCGATCTGCAGCGCGTCGGCGTCGCGAATCAGACGACGATGCTATCGGGCGAGTCGCTCGCGATCGCGGCCGAAGTCGGCAAGAGTATGGCGCGGCGCTGGGGAGCAGAGTCGCTGGCGGAGCACTTCCGCACCTTCGACACGATCTGTTCGGCGACGCAGGAGCGGCAGGATGCCGTACTCAAGTTGATCGCCGAGCCGCTCGATCTGATGGTCGTGATCGGGGGGTACAACTCGAGCAACACGACCCACCTCGCGGCGATCTGCCATGAGACGGTCACGACCTATCACATCGAGGACGCCGCCTGCATCGATGTCGAGGACGGCAGCATCCGCTATCGCCCGGTCGGCGCGCATTCCAGTGAAGCGCGGCGCGAACGGTGGTTGCCCGCCGGACGCCTGACGATCGGCATCACGGCGGGAGCGTCCACGCCGAACAACAAGATCGGCGAGACGATCGAACGGATCATCGCCCTGCGCGGCGCCACCCTGGCCGAGGTTCTCGGCTAGCCAGGTTTCGGGTATATTTCGGGTATGCCGCTGGCCCGCTTCCATCCCGCCATTGCACGCTGGTTCTCGAACCGGTTTGCCGAGCCGACTGAGCCACAGCGCGGCGCCTGGCCCGTCATTCAGCAGGGCGGCGACGTCCTCATTGCCGCGCCGACCGGCTCGGGCAAGACGTTCGCGGCCTTTCTTTCCGCCATCGACGGGCTGGTGCGGCAGGGACTGAACGGTGAGCTGCGCGACGAGATCCAGGTCCTCTATGTCTCACCGCTCAAGGCGCTCTCGAACGACGTTCAGAAGAACCTCTCGGAGCCGCTGGCGGAAATCCGGGCTGCGCTGGCGGAGCAGGGGCTCCCCGACGTCGAGGTAAGAACGCTGGTCCGAACGGGCGACACGCCGCAGTCGGAGCGGCAGGCGATGCTCAAGCACCCGCCGCACATCCTCGTCACGACCCCGGAATCGCTCTACTTGATCCTCACCTCTGAGCGCGCCCGCGAGATGCTGCGGTCGGTCCGGACGGTAATCGTCGACGAAATCCACGCGGTTGCTCGTGACAAGCGGGGCAGCCATCTGTCCTTGTCGCTGGCCCGGCTCGACGCCCTCAGCGGCAAGCGAGCGCAGCGCATTGGGCTTTCCGCCACGCAGCGCCCGATCGAAGCGATCGCGCAATTCCTCGTCGGGACCGGCCAGCTGCAGCCGACGATCGTAGACGCCGGACACATCCGCGAGCTCGACCTCGCGCTCGAGATCCCGTCGTCGCCGCTCGAGGCGGTGATGTCGGCCGAGGTTTGGGAAGAAGTCAACAGCCGCATTGCCGAGCTGATCTCGCAGCACCGCACGACGCTCGTGTTCGTGAACACGCGGCGCCTCGCCGAGCGGCTGGCGATGCAGCTCTCGGAGCGGATTGGCGCCGACCACGTCACGAGTCACCACGGCAGTCTGTCGCGAGAGAAACGCTTCGAGGCCGAGGAGCGGTTGAAGCGCGGGGAGCTGAAAGCGCTGGTCGCCACCGCGTCGCTCGAGCTCGGGATCGACATCGGCAGCGTCGATCTCGTCATCCAGCTGGGATCGACGCGATCGATCGCCACGCTGCTGCAGCGGGTGGGCCGGGCAGGGCACCGGCTCGGCGCCATTCCGAAAGGGCGCGTCTTCCCGCTGTCGCGCGATGAGCTGATCGAGTGCTCGGCGCTGCTGCGGGCGACTCGCGAGGGCCGGCTCGATCGCCTGATCATCCCCGACAAGCCGCTCGACATCCTCGCGCAGCAAGTCGTCGCCGCCGCCGCGGGCGAAGAGTGGAACGAAGCCGACCTCTACGAGCGGATGCGTTCCGCCTATCCCTATCGCGATCTCACGCGGGCCGAGTTCGACGCCGTCGTCCAGATGCTGGCCGAGGGCTTCACGACCCGCCGCGGCCGGCGCAGTGCGCACATCCACTATGACGGCGTGAATCACAAGCTCTCGGGACGTCGTGGCGCGCGGATCGCCGCGATCACCTCGGGCGGCGCCATCCCTGATCTCGGCGACTATCGCGTCATCCTCGAGCCGACCGAAACGTTCGTCGGTACACTGAACGAGGACTTCGCGATCGAGAGCACACCGGGCGACATCTTCCAGCTCGGCAACATGTCGTACCTGGTCGTGAAAGTCGAATCGGGGCAGGTGCGAGTCGCTGATGCCAAGGGTCAGCCGCCGACGTTGCCCTTCTGGCTCGGGGAGGCCCCCGGGCGCACCATCGAGCTGTCGGAAGAAGTCTCCAGGCTGCGCCAGGATATCGCCGACCGGCTGGACGATCCAGCGGCCGCGATCCAGTGGCTCGTGGCAACGATCGGCCTCAACGAAGCCGGTGCCCGGACCATCGTCGAGTACTTCGCGGCCACGCGTCAGATCCTCGGCACGATTCCGACGCAGAAATGTCTCGTGCTGGAGCGTTTCTTCGACGAAGCCGGCGGGATGCAGCTCGTGCTGCACGCGCCGTTTGGGAGCCGGATCAACCGCGCCTGGGGACTCGCGCTCCGCAAACGGTTCTGCCGCAGCTTCAACTTCGAGCTCCAGGCGGCGGCAACCGAAGACGCGATCATCCTGTCGTTGGGGCCGCAACACAGTTTCCCGCTCGAGGACGTCTTCCAGTATCTCAAGCCAGCGACGGCGGAGCATCTGCTCGTGCAGGCGATGCTCGACGCGCCCGTGTTCGGGACGCGCTGGCGCTGGAACGCGACGCGCGCGCTCGCGGTGCTGCGCTTCCGCGGCGGCCGCAAAGTGCCGACCCCGCTGCAGCGCATGGAAGCCGAAGACCTGGTCGCGGCCGTCTTCCCCGATCAGCTCGCGTGCCCCGAGAACCTGGTGGGTGATCGCGAGATCCCCGACCACCCGCTGGTGAATCAGACGATTGCCGATTGCCTGCTCGAGGCGATGGATTTCCCCGGGCTGAAGCGCGTGCTGGAGGGCATGGATGGAGGCGAGTTCACGCTGATCGCGCGCGATACGACCGAGCCGTCCCCCATGTGTCATGAGGTTCTCAACGCACGGCCGTACGCATTCCTCGACGATGCCCCGCTCGAGGAGCGCCGGACGCAGGCGGTGATCACGCGCCGCGGGCTGGATGTGAAGACGGCCGACGAATTCGGCAAGCTCGATCAGTCCGCCATCGACCTCGTGCGCGAACAGTCCTGGCCCGATCCGGAGACCGGGGACGAGCTCCATGATGCGCTGCTGATCATGGGGGCGGTGCCGAGCGTCGAAGCGGGAACAAGCGCGTCCTGGAAGGACAAGTACGACAGCCTGGCCGCCGCCGGCCGCGTGACCACGGTAGACGGCCGCTTGTGGGTAGCGACTGAGCGGTTGCCGATGGTGCAGGCGGCTTTTCCCGGCGCGCCTCACGAGCCCGCGGTCATCCCGCCGGAGCGCGACCAGGCAAAAGCCTGGACACGCGAGGACGCGATTCGGGAGCTGGTGCGCGGGCGGCTCGAGGTGGTCGGCCCGACCACCGGGGCAGACATCGCGGATGCGCTCGGGCTTCCGGCCGGCGACGTGGATTTCGCGCTCGCGGGGCTCGAGCACGAAGGATTCGCGCTCCGCGGCCGCTTCTCCGCGGGCGTCGAGGGACTCGAGTGGTGCGAGCGGCGGCTGCTGGCACGAATCCATCGGTACACCCTCGATCGGCTGCGCAAAGAGATCGAGCCGGTCGCGGCTGCCGACTTCCTGCGGTTCCTCTTCAAGTGGCAGCGTCTTGCGACGGGATCGCGGGCGGAGGGGCCGGAAGGTCTGGCCGCCGTCCTCGACTTGCTCGACGGCTTCGAGCTGGCGGCGGGGGCGTGGGAGTCCGAAGTGCTGCCGGCGCGGCTTACCGACTACGACCCGCTCTGGCTGGACGGCCTGTGTCTGTCAGGCGAGATCGCGTGGGGACGGCTCACGGCAATTCGAAATGCCGAAGTGGGAATGCGAAATCGCAAGGTTGGGCCAGTGCGCTCGACACCGATTGCGTTATTCCGACGTGAACGAGGCGAGATCTGGCGAGCGGGCCTTCCCGAAGCCGATCCGGCAACGCTGCCGCTGTCATCTACCGGGAAGGCGCTGCTCGCGGCGTTCGACTCGCGCGGTGCGCTGTTTTTTGGCGATCTCGTGAACGCGACGGGGCTGCTGCGGACCGAAGTCGAGAAGGGGCTCGCCGAGCTGGTCGCGTGGGGCCTCGTTTCGTCCGACAGCTTCGCGGGACTCCGCGCCCTGCTCGTGCCGTCGGATCGCCGCCGGCCGCTCGGCGGCGGCTATCGGCGCCGTGGCAGGATCGCCCCGTTCGGGGTCGAGACCGCGGGCCGGTGGGCGCGGACGCACGGCAGGCCGCCGGTAGCCGAAGCCCAGGTTGCCGAGACGATCGCCTGGCAGCTGCTCAGGCGGTACGGCGTGGTGTTTCGGCGGCTGGTGCAGCGTGAGACCCTGCTCGCGCCGTGGCGTGACATCCTCCGCGTATATCGGCGGCTCGAGGCGCGGGGCGAGATCCGCGGCGGGCGGTTTGTCGGAGGATTCTCAGGCGAGCAGTATGCGCTCCCGGAGGCGATCGGCCTGCTGCGGACGACGCGCAGAGAGCAAGGAGAAGGTGAGCTGATCGCCGTGAGCGGGGCCGATCCGCTCAACTTGGTCGGGATCCTCACGCCGGACGAAGCCCTGCCCGCGATCACGACGAACCGCGTTCTCTACCGCGACGGCGTGCCGATCGTGGTGAAAGAAGGGGACGGGGAGGAGC
>WNGD01002905.1_pt1 | contig 20908 bp, 20 predicted proteins | sample 5400671 | NCBI WGS metagenome assembly WNGD01 (sample SAMN13153369, study PRJNA577476) | soil metagenome | isolation source: 40 cm soil or saprolite under grassland replicate 2 | place: USA:California | collected 2016-06-15 | reverse complement strand
GATCGAACAGCGGCGCGCCGAGGCCGGGATCGCCGTCACGAGCGCATGAAGCCGAAGCCGCCCGTGCCGCTCTGGCGGTGGCTGACGTGGTGGGCGATCCTCGTCGCCGCGCTGTTCGTCTTCTACGTCGTCTTCACGCCGTTCTGGATGGCGACCCGGGCGCTCGCCTGGCTTGCCGACTTCCGCGCGCGCCGACGGCCTGGGTACCGCCCGCCCGTCAGCGGGGACGTCGCGCCGGAGGGAGCAGCGAATGCTGCTCCCTCCGAGGCATTCGATCGTTAGGTCGTTACGCCCGTTGTCGTCGGCGGTGGGGACAGCGAGCACAAGAGGGCGCCGAGCGGCCCTCCGTCCGGAGCGGCCGTGATCTGAAGATGAACCTGATTCAGATCGACGATCAGCCCGAGCAGGTCGAGGTGTAGCGGTCCCAGGACGAGGTCGAGGATCGGGCACGGCCCCGGCGCCATCGCCTGAGCGTGGTTCGTCGGAACCGCGAAGCCGATGCCCTTGGTCGAGAGCCCGCTCGAATGCGCGGCCTTCGTCAACTTCTGGGCATTTGACATGGTTGCGAGCTTGACGCTGCCGTTCGAGAGCGAGCAGAACAGCCGGCCGAGGATTCCGCCCTGCGAATCGGCCGTGATCGTCAATACGACCTTGCTCAGATCCACATGGAGCCCGAGCAGGTCCAGCGAGAGCTGGTCGAGCTGCAGGGTGAGAACCGGGCAGATTTTCTGCTGTCCTCCCGCCGCGAACAGCCGCCGCGCCACAGACACGCGCGCCGAGAACGGTTTTTTCACGACAGTAGGCGCGCCCGACTGCGGGGTATAGGTCGCGACCGCATTGCCCTTGGCGATCAAGCGATGCGCGCGCTTGACGAACTTGTTGATCTTGAACTTAACGCTGACTGTCCCCATTGTCGGACCAGCGCTCTGCTTCGCGCTGCTTTGCCCGAGGATGGCTTCCGGCGTTGCGATCGCAGTCGCCGCGCCGGTCGCGAGAAGTGCGGTCCCCAGGATGGTCAGTAACACCAGTCTCTTCATCTGGACCCCCTTCTTCGTGAGCTAACCGACGTCTGCGGCTTTTCCGACCGCAAGAGCAAGAAACCTCTTTACGAGCAATACCGAATCGGCTTTACACGATGGGCGGCCCGTGCTTGGGGCCTAGCGTTCAGAGCACCCAGGTGGAGGAAGATCGGCAGCCGCCGCCGCCGAGCTGCGACACCCGGCGCAGCGGCTCGTTGCTTGTCGCCGAACTCACGGATCCGCTCTCCAGTCGGCGGCGCGGCGTTCCCAGCGCTCGCTCAGCAACACGCTTGAAGCGTAATCCCCCTGCCCATGGGAAGATCCTTCGCACTATGAGCGGGCGCTACGTCTTCGACTTCGACGAGCCGGCCGAGGGAGGCAAGGAACTCTTGGGCGGCAAGGGCGCCGGTCTCGCCGAGATGACCGGTCTCGGGATCCCCGTCCCGGCGGGCTTCACGATCACGACGGATGCCTGCCGTGACTACTCCCGCGCGCGGGAGCTGCCGGAAGGCCTCGAGGCCGAGATCGACGAGCACATCACGGCCCTCGAGGAGAGGACCGGGAAGCGTTTCGGCGACTCGCGGGAGCCGCTGCTCGTTTCCGTGCGCTCGGGCGCGGCGGTGTCGATGCCCGGGATGATGGACACGATCCTCAACCTCGGGCTCAACGACGAAGCAGTCGAGGGGCTTGCGGCGACGACTGGGAACGAACGGTTCGCCCAGGACTCCTACAGGCGCCTGATCCAGATGTACGGCGGAGTGGTGGACGGTATCGACGGAGATCGCTTCGAGCAATCGCTCGCGGAGCTGAAGCAGGAACGCGGGGCGCAGCAGGACGTCGATCTCTCCGCCGACGACCTCAGGGAGCTCGTCGCGACGTTCAAGGACCTCTATGCGCAGGAGACCGGCAGGACGTTCCCGCAGGACGCCCGCGAGCAGCTCGGCCGTGCGGTGCGCGCTGTCTTCGACTCCTGGGACAACCCGCGCGCTCAGGTCTACCGCCGCGCGCATCGCATCCCGGACGATCTCGGCACCGCCGTCAACGTCGTCGAGATGGTCTTCGGCAACAACGGCGACCGGTCGGGTACCGGCGTCGCGTTCACCCGCGATCCATCCACCGGCGAGACGGGCCCCTACGGCGAGTTCCTCGCGAACGCGCAGGGCGAGGACGTCGTCGCCGGGATCAGGACGCCGCAGCCGCTCGAGGAGATGAAGAAGCGGTTACCGGATGCGTTCGAGCAGCTCGTCGAGACGATGCACAGGCTCGAGGAGCACTACCGCGACATGCAGGACATCGAGTTCACGGTCGAGGACGACCGCCTCTACCTGCTGCAGACGCGCTCTGCCAAGCGCACCGCGGCGGCTGCGCTGAAGGCGGCGGTGGAGATGGTCGACGAGGGCCTGATCTCGAAAGAGGAGGCGGTGGCCAGGATCGACCCGGCGCAGCTCGACCAGCTGCTGCATCCGATGCTCGACCCGAACACCGAGTACGAGATCGCGGCGAAGGGCCTGAACGCGTCTCCGGGAGCCGCTTGCGGGAAGATCGTCCTGGACGCGGACACGGCGGCCGAGCGCGGCGCGACCGAGCCGGTGATCCTCGTCGGCTGGGAGACGTCACCCGACGACATCCACGGGATGATCGCCTCACAGGGCATCCTGACTGCGCACGGCGGCATGACCTCGCATGCGGCCGTGGTGGCGCGCGGCATGGGAAAGCCCTGCGTCGCCGGCTGCGAGGAGCTGAGCATCGACGCCGAGAACCGCCGCGTCCGGATCGGGGAGCAGGAGCTCGCCGAAGGCGAGACGGTCACGATCGACGGCGGTACCGGGGTCGTCATCGCCTCGGCGGTCAAGCTCGTGCCGCCGCAGATCAACGAGGATTTCGAGACCATCCTCGGCTGGGCCGACGATCATCGCCGGCTGAGCGTGCGCGCCAACGCCGACACTCCCGAGGACGCGGCGAAGGCCCGCGAGTTCGGGGCGCAGGGGATCGGCCTCTGCCGCACCGAGCACATGTTCATGGCCGAGGAGCGGCTGCCGATCGTGCGCGAGATGATCATGGCCTCAGGCGAGGACGAGCGGCGCGAGGCCCTCGACAAGCTGCTGCCGATGCAGCAGTCCGACTTCGAAGGGATCTTCGAAGCCATGGCCGGGCTGCCGGTGACGATCCGGCTGCCGATGCTGGGTACGCGCGGCTGCCGGCTCGGCTTGCTCTGGCCGGAGATCTACGAGATGCAGGTGCGCGCGATCATCCGCGCGGCGGTTGCCGTGGAGGAGCGGACCGGGGAGGCGCCGCTCGTCGAGATCATGCATCCGCTCGTCGGCTTCGCCGAGGAGCTGCGCCGGCTCCGCGCGATCACCATCGCGACGGCGAACGAGGAGAGCGAGCAAGTCGAATATCTCGTGGGGACGATGATCGAGCTCCCACGGGCGTGCATCCGCGCCGACGAGATCGCCGCGCACGCCGACTTCTTCTCCTTCGGCACCAACGACCTGACGCAGACGACGCTCGGGTTCTCGCGGGACGATGCCGAGGGCAAGTTCCTGACCCGCTACCTCGAGGACGGCGTGCTCGAGGTCAACCCGTTCGAGACGCTCGACCAAAGCGGAGTTGGGGACCTGATGCGAATCGCGGTCGAGCGCGGCCGTTCGACGAAGGAAGAGATCAAGCTCGGCATCTGCGGCGAGCACGGCGGCGAGCCTACGAGCGTCGCGTTCTGCCACGGCCTGGGGCTGAACTACGTCAGCTGTTCGCCTTACCGAGTTCCCCTGGCGCGGCTTGCCGCGGCACAAGCCGCCCTCGCCGAGCAGGGCGCGGCGTACGTTGCTGCGGGCGGCTGAGGCGCTCGCTTGCGACGCCGTCTGGAGGACGACCGGGCTTTGCCCGGGCTTCCGTCTAAACCCGGTTGTAATGCTCAACGGCCGATAGCCTGGAGATGGCACTTCGATAGCCTGGAGATGGCATTTCTATGTGACCGCGGATGTCGTCTGGTCCACGTCGTACCTTGGAGGCATGTGTGACGGTGATCGTTATGACGACCGCGTGACAGAGATCGTCGACGCGGCGCTCGAGCGCGGCTACACGCTCGCGTTCAGACAGCGGGCCGGCGGCTGGGAGGCGGCCTGGCGTCTCGCGGGCGCCGGCAGCGGCGCCCCGACCCCGCCCGCCTTCGCTGCGACGCGCACCGCGGCCGCCGAGCAAGCGCTCGCGGCGATTCGCGCCGCGGCCTAGACAACGAATTCGGCGGCTCACTAGGCCGCTATTTGCGCGATTTCACTACGCCGAGGGATCGGCCGCGAAGCCATACGTGCCGATCACGACCTCGAAGGACCAGCTCGGCGGCGCGGCCACGCCGGATGTCTCAGGAGGTTTCAAGGTGGCTCCGCGCGACGCGAATCGACTCAAGACATTGGCGGCGATGTTCGCTTCGCTCGCCCTGTTTGCTGCGACCAAGGTGCACGCCGCCACGCTCCCGTCTCGCGGCTGCACCATGACCGGCACGAGCGGGGCAAACGTCCTTGTGGGCACGGCTGGGCGAGACGTGATGTGCGGTGCTCGGCGATAGCTTTGAGACAGGGACGTTCGGCGCGGGTTACGCGTAGCCGCGGACCTTCCAGTACGCGATCGCGACGCTGAGCGCCGCGACAGCGACGACACCGCCGATTCCGATCGCACCGACTCGTCCGTAGGCGCCGTGTCCGCGCCCGAACCGCGACAGGGCGAGCATGCACGCCGCACCCCCGAGCAGCCCGCCGATATGACTGCCGATCGAGATGTTCGAGAGCGTGAAGCCGAGAGCCAGATTGATGACGATCAACCCCATCGCGCTGCCGCCGAGCACGTATGAACGTTGGCGCTCGAGAACGAGAGCTGCGCCGAGGATCCCGAAGATCGCACCTGAAGCGCCGACAGTGACAGCACCGGGACTGAGGACGAGCGCGCCCGCCGAGCCTGCAAGACCCGACACCAGGTAGACGAGCAGAAAGCGCGCGCGGCCCAGGTACTGCTCCACGGGCGTCCCGATCCAGTAGAGGAAGAACATGTTGAAGCCGAGGTGGATCGGCCCGTAATGCAGGAACGCGGCTGTCATGAGCCGCCACCAGTCGCCGTGCGCAACCCCGATCGGCTGGCCGATGTCGAGGGCGGCCGGCAGGACGTGGCCGCCGAGCTCTCGCGCCGAAGCGACGAGGACACCGTTGACGTAAATCGATCCCGAGGCGGCGTTCACTCCGGAGCCCTGGAGCAGCTCGGCCAGGTAGATGAGCACGTTGATCGCGATCAGCACCCTGGTGACGATCCCCGTCTCGCCGCGACCGGTAGCCCGCCTGACGCCGGTCGTCATCCGGGCGACGCCCTGCGGCTTCCCGGAATGCTCGGGACAACGCTGTCCGACCGGCGCCGGGGTCATGCACTCCGTGCAGATCGGCCGGCCGCATTCCGAGCACGAGATGTAGGTCTCTCGGTTCGGGTGCCGGTAGCACCTCATCGCGGCGGCCATGGCTCGTTAGCGTAGATGCGCCGTGCGGATAGACGTCGCCTTCACTCCTGCCGAGGCCAGACCCGCTCACGTGGCGATCGTCGTCGACGTGATGCGCGCCACTTCGACGGTTGCCCAGGCGCTGGCGTCGGGGTATCGCCGGGTGCTCTGCTGCGGCGAGATCGAGGACGCGCGCGCTTTGCGTCAGGAGCTCGGCGAGGAGGCCGTCGTCGGCGGCGAGCGAAACGCCGTTGTGATCGAGGGCTTCGAGCTCGGCGCGTCGCCGCGCGAGTATCTGGAGCCCCGGGCGGAGACCGCGATCCTGACGACGACAAATGGAACGCGAAGCGTCCTAGCCGCGGCCGCGAGCGCAGAGGTCGTCCTGCTCGGCAGTCTGCTCAACCTCGACGCCGTCGCGGCGGCGGCTCGCGCGCCGGGAGACGACATCACGGTCGTCTGCGCCGGCTACCAGGGCACCTTCGCGATCGACGACGCCTACTGCGCCGGCCGGATCGTCGAGCTGCTCGACGGCGAGCGGACCGATGCCGCAGTTGCCTCGGCGGCGCTCGCGCGCGCGTATCCGACGGCCTGGGATGGCGTCAATGCGCGCACCTACGGTCCGCCCGGGCTCGAGGACGACCTGCACTGGTGCACTCAGGAAAACACTCTCGCGGTCGTGCCGCGATTCACGCGCATGATCGACGGCGCTGCCGAAATTAAAGGCTAAAGATTCCCAGGCTGTAACCGATATTTACTCTAGTCAGCAGAGGGAAGGGATCCTTTCCGCATGGGGGCTCGCCAAGCTAACCCACGCTGACAATGAGGGGAGGCGGTCTCGCCGCAGGGGCCGCCTCCTTGGTTTGTCTGCTTTTGGTCGGTCCGTTCCTGGCAACTGAACCGGGTTTAGCGGCCGCGCCAGGTCGGCCTCTTACGCTCCGCGTCGCGAGCGAAGAGGACAATCAAATTTCCCTTGACAGGCGAACAGGTGTTCGTGTAGAACATACGTTCGTAAATGATCGCGTGTCTTCTCATCCCAGGGTTCGAGTTGCGGGCGGCGCTGCGGGAGCGGCCTGCGCTCGCGCTGCGGCCTGCGGCGCTCGGGCCGGCGGCAGGAGAAGAGCCTCTGCTCGGGCCTGTGACGGCGGCCGCCGAGGCCGCCGGCGTGCAGCCGGGAATGCGGCTGGGGGAGGCGCTCTCGCTTTGCCCGGATCTGGCGCTCGTCGAGCAGGACCCCGCCACTGCGGAGCACGAGTGGGAGGAGCTCCTGAAGCGGCTCGAGGACTCCGGCTTCGCGGTCGAAGCCGCCGCCGTCGGCTGCGTCTACTTCGAGACCCGCGGAATCGAGCGTCTCTACGGCGGCCTGGAGCCGGCGCTGAAGCGGGCGCTCGCCGCGGTCGGGCCGGCGTGGGAAGCGCGCATCGGCGCCGCCGAGCGCAGGTTTGCGGCGCTTGCGGCCGCGCACGTTGCGCGTTCCGGCCAGGCCCTGATCGTCTCCGACCGCCCGCGCGATTTCATAGCGCCGTTGCCGCTGACCCTGCTCCCGATTGATCCTCAGCGCCGGGAGGAGCTGGAGGAGCTTGGGGTGCGAAGGCTTGGACAGCTTGCTGGGCTACCGGGCGCCGCCGTTGCCGAACGTTTGGGGCCGGACGGCCGGCGGGCCTGGAGCCTGGCGAGAGGCGAAAAACGCGGCAAGGTCCGCGCGCGGAAGGTTGCGAACGAGCTCGCGGAGACGCTCGAGTTTCCCGAGGCGGTCGCGAACGAGCTGACGCTCCGGCGGGCGTTGGGGTCCCTGCTCGATCGGCTCCTCGCCCAGCCGGAGCGCGGCGACAGAGCGGTGCGCAAGCTCGCACTGTCTGCAAAGCTGGTGGGCGGAGGATCGTGGCGGCGCACGGTGACGTTGCGTGACGCGACGGCCGACCGCGACCGGCTCCGCGTCGCGGTCGGTGTGAAGCTCGCAGAGCTTCCCGCGCCGGTGACGCGCCTCGGCCTCGAGCTCGTCGAGCTCGCGCAGACGGTCGGGAGGCAGCTCGAGCTCGTCCAGCCGGAAGGCCTCGAGCTGCGCGCTCATCTCAGCGAAGGCCTGAAGCAGGTTCGCGCCGGTGCCGGCTCCGGTGCGGTGTGTTCGGTACTGGAGGTCGCTCCCTGGTCGCGAATCCCCGAGCAGAGAGCATTGCTGGTTCCGCGCGACGACTGAATGTCGAGGCGGTCGCTTGCGACGCCGGCATGGAGGACGTCCGGGCTATGCCCGGGCGGCCGTCTAAACCCGGGTGGGAAAGCCGTGAGCGCTTCGGCGCTACGGCGTCTCAACGCGCCGCGCTCGCTTGCGACGCCGGCATGGAGGACGTCCGGGCTTTGCCGGGGCGGCCGTCGAAACGGGTGGCAAAGCCGGTGAGCGCTTCGGCGCTACGGCGTCTCAACGCGCCGAATCCGGCGCTCGTCGAGACACATGTCGACGGGTCACCGCGGAGCGTGAACCGGCAGCAGGTCGCGCTCGTGCGCGAGGAGTGGCGAGTCGTCGACCGCTGGTGGACGGAGGAGCCGGTCGATCGGCGCTACTTCGACGTCGTGCTCGCGAGCGGCGAGAACGCGGTCGTGTATTTGGACCGGGAGGCCCAGAGCTGGTTCAGTCAGCGCGCGTAAGCCGAGGCGTTCGCTTGCGACGCCGGCATGGAGGACGTCCGGGCTATGCCCGGGCGTCCGTCTCAACCCGGGTGGCAAGGACTTAGACGTTGGTTCAGTCCGCGCGCGTAGGTCTCGTGGGTGAGGTTCGGTCAGCGCGCATAAGTGAGCAGCCAGGCGTGCTCGACCGCGAGTGCAAGCACGAGACCTGCGGCTGTGACGGCTGCGCTGAAGCGCTTCCCGTTCCGGTAGAGAACGAGGGCCGTCAGCGTCGCGGCGAGCGTCTCGACGGCGAAGAAGGTGCCGGCAAGGAAGGAGACGGTGCCGTTCAGGGAGCACACTCCGGCGGGGCTCGAGGAGGAGCAGGCGGACCCCCGGTCGGAGGCCCAGCGGGTCACCATCATCCCTTCGACCTGCGCTGCGAAGGCGGCGGCGAACGCAACGCTGAGCGGAAGCGTGAGCTTGGTGCGCATCGCCTCCGCTATCGGCGCGGATGGCGGTCACCTGGAGGGTCGCTAGGCCGAGAGCGCGTCCTGCGCCAGCCGTGGCCACTCGTCCGAGTGACGGGCCGGACCGACGATCCACTCGCGCATTGGACGGCGGCTGCGAACGGCCACCGCGCGCGCCTCGGCGTCCAGGGCGGACTAGCTCCGCAGCCTGCTCACGAATCCGGCATCCGGCGCGTGGATGTTGAGGACACGCAGGTCCGCCGGTCCCGGGTTGGAGAAGCCGTGGCGGGTGCCCGGCGGCGCGGCCAGGAACGAGCCCGGGCCGGCTCGCCGCACCTCGTGCCCGACCAGAAAGTCGGCTTCACCGGCGATGACGTAGAAGGCGTCGACGTGATCGTCATGGGTATGGGGGTCGACGCCCTCGAAATCAGGGCGGAAGGTCATCTCGATGACAGAGAGCTCGGGCAGTTCGGCCTGGACGCGATGGGAGGTGGTCTCATGCTCGATCAGCTCACCCGCGCCCGCAGGCTGAAGGATCGCGTCGTCGAACGGTTTGCCTCCGTCCTCGGGCGGGTCGAACTGATCGAAATGCTCCTCGCCGCCGCCGCGGAGGACATTGCCGAAGCCCATGCTCGGCGCATGGACGTTCAGGAGGATCGCGGTCGCGTCGCTCGAGTTCTTGAAAGTGTGTACGACGTTCGGTGGGGCGGCAGCGAAGGTTTCCGGCCCGCCGGCGATCCGCGTGACTCGAGGGCCGAGTCCGAAGTCGACCTTGCCCTCGAGGACGTAGAACGCGTCGGTGTGCTTGCGGTGAACGTGCGGGTCCGGGCCTTCCTCGCCGGGCTCGTACCGGAACCAGGTCACGATCAGCTGCTCGAGCTCGCAGAGGATCCGCAGCGTCCGCTCGGCGCGGTCGGTCGTCGTCTCGCCCTCGCCAGGGGCTAGGAGCACCGGTTGGGCTACGTCGAGCTCCATGCCCATTCAGCCTATTCGTTCCTCGATGGCGCCTCGCTGCCGGAGGAGCTCGCGCTTCGGGGGGCTGAGCTCGGTTACGGCGCGCTCGCGCTGACTGACCACGACGGGGTCTACGGCTCGCTCGAGTTCGCGCAGGCGGCGAAGGCGTTCGGCGTCCGGCCGATCACGGGGGCGGAGATGACGCTCGCGGACGGGTCGCACGTGACGCTGCTCGTCGAGTCGCCCGTCGGCTACGCGAACCTCTGCCGGCTGCTGACCGCGGCGCATTCCGGCACGCGTGTCCCCGGAAAAGAACGCGAGTTGCTGGAGCCGGCGCTCCGACCGGAATTGTTGGAGCAGCGGAGTGATGGGCTCGTCTGCCTGTCGGGGTGCGCGCGGCACGGGCTCGCGGTGCGAAACCCGAACGCGGCGGCTCGGCTGGCACAGGCGTTCGGCCGCGACCGCTTCTTCGTCGAGCTCCAGCGGCCGTTCGAGCGTGGTGACGCTCGCCGCAACGCCGTTCTGCGCGAGTTGGCCGAGGCGCTCGGCGTCGCGACGGTCGCGACCGGCGATGTTCATGCGCACGATCGACGCCTGACGGCCTTGCAGGACGCGCTCGTCGCCGTCAAGAACCGCACCTCGCTCGACGGCTGTGAGCCCGAGCGACGCGGCAACCGAGAGAGCTTCTTGCGGCCGCCGGCGGAGATCGCAGAGCTCTTTCCGCACGACCGAGACGCCGTGGAGCGGGCCGGCCGGCTGGCGGAACGTCTCGAGTTCGACCTGAACGAGGATCTCGGCTACCGCTATCCCGACTTCTCGGAGAACGGCGAGCCCGCGATCGCGCAGCTGGCGGCGGTGTGCGAACGGGCATTCCAAGAACGCTACTGCCGACCTGGTGGGGAAACCTCCCACTCGCTTCGCGCAAGAGCTCGTCTTGACGAAGAGCTGAAGCTGATCGACGAGCTCGGGCTCGCCGGTTTCTTCCTTCTGCACTGGGAGGTGCTCGAGCTGGCGCGGGAGCTGGCGGTGGAGGTGCGCGGCCGCGAGTCGCCGCGCTCGACGCTGCCGCCGGGACGCGGGCGCGGCAGCTCCGTCGGCTCGATCGTCTGCTACCTGACCGGGCTCTCGCATGTCGACCCGGTCGCGGCGGGACTCTCGCTCGGGCGCTTCCTCAACCGCGACATGGCGGCCGTCCCCGACATCGATCTCGACTTCCCACGCGACATTCGCGAGAAGCTGCTCCCCGCAGTCAGCGACAAGTACGGGCGCGAGCACGCCGCGCTCGTCGCGGCTTTCCCGACCTACAACGCGCGGGGCGCGATCCGCGACGTGGGCATGGCGCTCGGCCTGCCGCACGCGGAGCTCGAGCGGCTGGCGCGGATCACGGAAGGCAATCCGCGGCGGGTCGCCGAGGAGGTGGCGTCCTTGCCGGACGCCGAGACGAAGCTCCGCTCGCCGCGCTGGCGGGCGTTCTGCGACCTCTGCCGCGAGATCGGCGGGCTTCCGCGCCACGCCTCCCAGCATCCGGGCGGGATGGTCATCTCCAGCAGGCCGCTCGTCGAGCTCGTGCCGGTGATGCCTGCCGCGATGGCGGGACGCCAGCTCGTCCAGTGGGACAAGGACTCCTGCGCGGACGCCGGCTTCCTCAAGATCGACCTGCTCGGGCTCGGGATGCTCTCGGCGGTCGAGGAGTGTGTCGAGCTGATCGCGGAGTCCTCGCAGGCCTTGGTTCGGACCGGTTGTAGGGACAGTCCCTCTGGCGAAGGACAGTCCCTGGATTTATCCCGCATCCCGCTGGACGACGCGGATGTCTACGCCGACATCCAGCGCGCGGACACCGTCGGCGTCTTCCAGATCGAGAGCCGCGCGCAGATGCAGTCGCTGCTACGCACGCGGCCGGAGACCCTCGACGACCTGACTGTCCAGGTCGCGCTCGTCCGACCCGGGCCGATTCAGGGCAAGGCCGTCCATCCGTACATCGAGCATCGCGAGCGGCTGCGCGAGGACCCGGGCTTCGTGCCGCCGGTGGATCATCCGTTGCTCGCGGAGCCGCTGCAGGACACACTCGGCGTGGTCGTCTTCCAGGACCAGGTGCTGGAGGTCGCGATGGCGCTGGCGGGCTTCTCGGTCGGCGAGGCCGAGGGTCTGCGGCGCGCGATGAGCCGCAAGCGGAGCGAAGAAGCGATCGAGGCCTATCGCGGCCGCTTCGTCGACGGTGCGGCCCGAAACGGCGTCGACGTCGAGATTGCAAACCTCGTCTACGACAAGCTCGCCGGCTTCTCGGGCTTCGGCTTCCCGAAATCCCATGCGGCGGCATTCGGCCTGCTCGCCTACCAGTCGACGTGGCTGCGGCACCACTACCCGCGCGAGTTCCTCGCGGCGCTCTTGAACGCGCAGCCGATGGGCTTCTATCCGCCTGCGTCGCTCGTCCGGGACGCGCAGCGGCGTGGGGTGGAGGTACGGCCGGTCGATGTCAACCGCAGCGCGGTGAAATGCGCGCTCGAGGACGACGCGGTGCGAATCGGACTCGACTACGTGCAGTCGCTCGGCGAGCCCGGAGCGAAGGCGGTAGTCGAGGAGCGCGAACGGCGAGGGTCGTTCGCGGGGGTGCGCGAGCTGGCGCAGCGGGTCGAGCTCGACCGTAGCCGGCTGGAGGCGCTCGTGGCCTCGGGCGCGTGCGACGCGTTCGGCGAGCGACGGCAGCTGCTCTGGGAGCTTGGCCTCGCCTTTCGCCCCGCGACCGTGCCCGGCTCGGGCGGTGAGGCGCGGCAGCTGACGTTGTCGCTCGACGCGGCCGCGGCGACGCCCAAGCTCCCCGAGCAGACGCCCTGGGAGCGAATGCTCGCCGATTACCGGCTGACGAGCCTCTCCGTCGGCACGCATCCGCTGGCGCTCCTGCGCCCCCGGCTGCCGGCAGAAGTGGTCGCGAGCCGAGACCTCGGCCGCCAGCGGCACGGCGGACGCATCGCCGTGGCGGGCCTCGCGGTCGCGCGCCAGCGGCCCGCAACCGCGAACGGCGTCGTCTTCATGCTGCTCGAGGACGAGTTCGGGCAGGTGAACCTGATCGTGCCGCCGCCGGTCTACCAGCGATTCCGCCCGCTCGTTCGCGCCGAGCCGCTCGTGCTCGCGCGGGGACGCTTCGAGAGCAGGGGCCGGAACCAGAACGTGCTCGTGCACGAGTTCGAGTCGCTCGTGCCGCTCGCGAAGGAGGTGGCGAACGGGGCCGACGTGTTCGGCTCGCTCCCCGCCGCCCATCACTTCGGACACCGATAATTCGCTGCCGTGAAGCGAATCAGCCGCAGGCGGCAACACGCCGCCCGGATAAAACGGGCGGCCGGGCAAAGCCCGGACGCCCTCCAGACGGCGTCGCGAGCGACCGCCTTAGTGTCGCCGTGAAGCGGGTCGACGGGTACGCGCCGATTCGCGACTACGCCCTGATCGGCGACGGACGGACGGCCGCGCTCGTCGCGCGTGACGGCTCGATCGACTGGCTGCCTCTCCCGCGCCTCGACTCCGAGACGGTCTTCGCGCGCGTTCTCGACGCGGAGCGCGGCGGCGCCTTCGAGCTCGCCCCGGAGACTGACTTCCGCGTGGAGCGCGAGTACGTCGAGGACACGAACGTGCTGCAGACCACCTTCGTAACGGCACGCGGCACCGTCCGCGTGACCGACGCGATCACGCTCGACCACGGCGGTCTCCTGCCTTGGTTCGAGCTCGTCCGCGGCATCGAGGGCGTCAGCGGCGAGGTGCCGATGCGCTGGCGGATCACGCCGTGGTTCGGCGTCGGCGAGGAGGCCGCAGACACGTCGATCGAACGACTCGACGGAGCCGTCCAGGCGACCTCGCGCGGGCTGAGCCTCGTCGTCTACCCGTTTGACGCCGGGGAGCCGCACCACACCGAGAGCGAGATCACAGCCTCATTCGAAACCCGGAAGGGCTCGAGCGGCTCACTCGTGCTGCGCGCGACCCACGACGAGCCGATTCCCTTCGCACGGCGCGACTGGGTCGAGAGACGGCTCGCCGACACGGCGGATGACTGGAAGCGATGGCTCGCCGACGCGGGCGTCGAGGGCGAGTGGAACGAGGCAGCTCGCCGGAGCGCGCTTGCGCTTCGACTGCTCACGTACGTCCCGACGGGTGCGATCGTCGCCGCGCCGACGACTTCGCTGCCCGAGCGGATCGGCGGCGATCGCAACTACGACTACCGCTATGGGTGGGTCAGGGATACGGCATTCACGCTCGACGCGCTGATCAACCTCGACCTGCTGGTTCAGGTGCATGCGTCCTTCGCCTGGCTGCTTCGCGCGGTCGAGAACACCGAGCCCGAGCTCCACGTCTTCTACGACCTCGACGGCGAGACCGTCTCGGGACAGGAAGAGCTCGAGCTGGACGGCTACCGCGGCTCACGGCCCGTCCGACGTGGGAATGGGGCCGCCGGGCAGCTGCAGCTCGGCTGCTACGGGGATCTCCTGGAGACGGCCGAGCTGTATGTCCGTGACGGCAACGCCCTCGACGACGTCACCGCCGGCCGGCTCGCCGAGATCCTCGACCACCTGACGACGATCTGGACGGATGAGGACTCCGGAATCTGGGAGCTGCCCGACCAGGAGCACTACACGATCTCGAAGCTCGGAGTCTGGACGGCGTTCGATCGTGCCCTGCGGCTTGTCGAGCGCGGCCAGCTTCCTCGCGACCGCGCGGACAGGTGGCGCAATTGCGCGAAGGATGTGCGCGAGTTCATCGAGGGCGAATGCTGGTCTGACACGCGCGGCTGCTACGCCATGTTTCCGGGTAGCGCCAAGCTCGACGCGAGCGTGCTCCGCAGCTCGCGGATGAGCTTCCTCGATGTCCAGGGCGAGAAGTTCTCTTCGTTGCTGGACGCCATTCGGGACGAGCTGGACGCGGGGAAAGGGCTCCTCTATCGCTACAGCGGCCAGCAGAGGGTCGAGGGCGCGTTCGTCGCCTGCTCGTTCTGGCTCGTCGAGGCGCTCGCCCGGGCCGGGCGCGTGAACGAGGCGCGGGAGACGATGCGGCAGGTGGTCGCGCACCGGAACGACGTCGGCCTGTTCGGCGAGGAGATCGATCCCGAGACGGGCGCATTCCTGGGCAACTTCCCACAGGGCCTCAGCCACCTCGCGCTGATCAACGCGGCAGCCGCGATTCGAGCCGCGGAAGAGACCTAGTAGCCCAACGCTCAGCTCTTTACGCGCAGCGCGTCGACGAGTTGCTGTTTCGACATCTCAGAGCGTCCGGGAATATCCGCCTCTTGAGCACGTTCGTAGAGCTCCTCTCGTGTCAGGTCCTCGAGCGAGCTGGTTGGGCGTAGGCGGCCTGCGAGGTCCGTCAACTCCTGCCGCCGTTTAGGCACTTTTGCGATCACCGTGGTGACGCGTTCTCGTAGTTGTGGAACCGCGGCGAGCGATGCGAGGCCCGCGAGCGCCGTGAACCTGAGCAGCCTGCGGTTACGCCTCTTCGTTTCCAGCCGTCGATAAGCCCCCCGAAGATCCTTGCGGGCGCTCCGCAGATGCCTCTGGAGAGCCCGATCGCTTGCGAGTTGTGCGATCGCGCCGGTGAGGCCGAGTCCGCGACCGGTACGAGTGCTTGCCTCGGAGCTGTGCTTGAGCCCCGAAAGCAGGCGTTTGCGGAACTTCCTGTCCTGCGCGAGCTGCAGCGCGAGCTCGGAAGCGCTGACTGCATTCTCCTTGATCGCTTGTCTCCTGCTTCGTCGGAGCATGGGGTGGCTCCTCTCGTCCATGGGCGGGTTATTTAGCGTGCCATCTCGGTTTTGCCGTCTGGTCGTTATTTACACAGGCTGATCGACGGGCGGGCTGTCTAGCGGTTCTCGATCTCGAGCGCGAAGCGCGGCAGGCGCTTTAGGACGGCGCGGTTGAACTCGTCCTCGTAGGCCTCCGCGGTGTCGTCGTCGAGCGTCCACTTGAAGTGGTCCCGAATGTCGGCCAGGAGCTCGGTGCCGGTCTCGACCACGTCGACGTAGTCGCCGTAGCGCTCCTCCGCCTCGTCGCGCGGCGCTGTGTTGTAGGCCCGCTCGGCTTCCTCACACTCGTGGAGCAGATCGGCGTGCTCGCGGACGAAGAGATCGAGCTGCCTCGAGATGACGTCGGCGAACCTGTGGCGGCGGAACACGCGCCTACACTAGCCGCGCTCTGGCGCTGCTCATCCGCACCTGGAACGTGTTTCACGGCAACGCGGAGCCGCCGGAGCGCGAGGCTTATCTCGAGCAGATGGTGCGTTTGCCGGCCGCCGATCGCCCCGATGTCGTCTGCCTCCAGGAGGTGCCGGCCTGGGCGCTCTCCCACCTTGCCGGCTGGAGTGGGATGCAGGCTTTCGGCGACGTCGCGCAGCCGCCGCGGCTCGGTCCACTGCCGATTCCCGCCGAGCTCGGCCGCGTGGTCACCTCGGCTCACCACGGTCTGCTTCGTTCCGCGGTCGCCGGCCAGGCTAACGCGATCCTGCTCAGCACCGAGGCGGAGATTCTCGGCCGGGACAGACTCGTTCTGAACAGCCGCGACTTCCGGAAGGCCCAGTCGCGGTGGCTCGGGCTCCCGCTCGTGGCGCGACTGGCGTGGGCCAAGGAGCGGCGGATCGTCCAGGCGGTCCGCGCTCGGCTGCCCGGCGAGCGGACGCTCCTCGTCGCGAACCTGCACGCAACGAGCTACCCGGCCGACCAGCGGCTCGCCGATGCGGAGCTGCTTCGCGCCGCCGTCTTCGCCGACGGGCTGGCGCAACCAGGGGACCTCGTCGTCCTCGCCGGCGACTTCAACGTCCCGGCAGCCCGCTCGGCGACCCAGACCGAGTTGACCGGCGAGGAGTGGGGTTTCTCCCCACCGGTGGGGAAGGGAATCGACCAGATCCTCGTCCGCGGCGGTGCCTTGGAGTCCCTGGAGCGCTGGCCGCGAGAGCGGCGGCGCCTCGCCGGCCGTGTTCTCTCAGACCACACGCCGGTGGAGGCGAGGATCCTGTGACCTTCGAGGAGGCACGCGCGCAGTTCCCCGTCTTCGAGCGCTTCGCGTACCTGAATGCCGGCACGAACGGCCCGCTCGCGCGAGCGACGGTCGAGGCGATCGTGGAGTGGAACCGGCGCGATCTCGAGCAGGGCCGGGGCGGCAAGCCGTACTTCGAGCACGTACTCGCGTTGCGCGAGCGCGCCCGTGAGGCGTTGGCGGGCGTGCTCGAGGTCCCGCCGCAGAACGTCGCCCTCGTCAGCTCGACCACGAACGCGTGCAACGTCGTCCTCGCGGGTCTCGACCTGACGAGCGAGGACGAAATCGTCACCACCGACATCGAGCACTTCGGCCTGCTCGGGCCGTTACTCTCGTCCCCCGCGAAGGTGCGCGTCGCACACGTCCGCGACGCGCCGCCGCACGAGGCCCCGCGCCTCGTTTGCGAGCAGGTGACGAGCAAGACGAAGCTGATCGCGGTCTCGCACGTCTCGTGGGTGACGGGCAACTCGCTCGGCCCCGACGAGCTCAGGCGGCAGACGGAGCTGCCGATCCTCCTCGACGGCGCCCAATCGGCGGGTGCCTGCCGAACGGAAGCCGAGGCCTTCGATTTTTACACCGTCTCCGGGCAGAAATGGCTTTGCGGGCCGGACTCGACCGGCGCTCTGTACGTGCGCGACCCCGAGCGCCTGCGGGTGGCGCTCCCGACCTACATGTCCCAGTCGGCCTACAACACCGAGAACTCGTTCACGCCGAAGCCCGGAGCGCCGCGCTTCGACTCCGCCTGGTACGCGCCTGGGACGCTGGCCGGGCTCCTGGCCGCGCTCGAGGCGGCGCCCGAGTGGCGGCACGAGCGGACGCGAGAGGTGGCGTCGTACTGCCGCAGACGGTTGGACGAGGCCGGCTACGAGATCGTCACCGCGCGCGACCAAGCCGGGCTGATCACTTTCAGTTCGGGAGGCGAGGCGGCCGAGGCCGCGGCGCGCCTGTTCGAGGCCGGCGTCGTCGTCCGCGATCTCCCAGGCACAGACTGGCTACGCGCCTCCTGCGGCTGGTGGACGAGCGAGGACGACATCGAGCGGCTGCTCGGCGGGCTTTAACCCAGGGACCCGGTCGCGGGACCTGGCCTCAGGTGACGGCTTCGCCGGTCCGCAGGCCGAGCTCGCGCGCGATCGGCCTCAGCGCTTCGGTGACGAAGGCGATGTGCTCGTCCAGGTCGACGTCCAGGAGCTCCGCGCCCTTGTAGACGTCCTCCCGGTTGACGCCGGAGGCAAACGAGGGCTGCTTGAGCTTCTTGCGCACCGACCTCGGCTCGAGCGTCTCGATCCCGTCCGGGCGGACGAGCCCGCAGGCGTGGATGAATCCGGAGAGCTCGTCGCAGGCGAAGAGCGTCTTCTTCAGCAGCGTGTCGCGCGGCAGACCGAGATGCTCAGCATGTGACAGGACGCCCTCGACAACCTCCTCGGGATAACCCTCGTCGCGCAGGATCGGGGCGCCGTCCTGCGGGTGTTGGTCGAGCGTCGGGTGAATCTCGTAGTCGAAGTCGTGGAGGAGCGCGGTCACGCGCCAGAACTCCTCGTCCTCGCCGAACTTGCCCGCGTAGGCCGCGACGGCGGCCTCGACGGCGAGCGCATGCCGGCGCAGCGCCTCGCTTTGGGTGTACTTCGTCAGCGTTTCCCAGGCCTGCTCGCGTGTCGGCCGCACGGGTCAGTACGATAGCCATGCTGATGCCGTCGACTGCTGTCGCCGACGCGCTCATGGAGACGTTCGTCATCGAGGGCTCCCAGCCCTTGCACGGCCGCATCACTGCGGCTGGGAACAAGAACGGGGCGCTGCCGATCCTCGCCGCGTGCCTGCTCACCGACGAGCCGGTGACGCTCGCCAACGTGCCGCGAATCCGTGACGTCGAAACGATGGTCGAGCTGCTCGTACAGCTCGGCGCCGATGCCGACTGGACGGGCGCGAACGAGGTCCGCATCGACGCCTCGGATCTCCGCACCACGGAAGTCGACAGCGAGCTCGCGAGCCGCATCCGCGCGTCCTTCTTGCTCGCCGGGCCGCTCCTCGCGCGCGTCGGCCGCGCCTCGGTGCCGCCCCCGGGCGGCGATGTGATCGGCCGGCGCCGGCTCGATCCACACATCCACGCGCTCGCCGAGCTCGGGGCGCGGATCGAAGTCAACGGCGGCTACCAGATGCACACGGACGGTCTCCGGGGTAGGCGGATCTTCCTCGACGAGGCGAGCGTGATGGCGACCGAGAACGCAGTCATGGCCGCGTCGCTTGCCCAGGGCGAGACGGTGATCGGCAACGCCGCCTGCGAGCCCCACGTCCAGGACCTCTGCCGTTTCCTCCGCTCACTCGGCGCCGAGATCGACGGGATCGGCTCGAACGTTCTCACCGTCCGCGGCGTCCAGCGTCTGCGCGGCGGCGAGTGGCGGATCGCCTGCGAGCACATCGAGGTCGCGAGCTTCATCGGCCTGGCGGCCGTGACCGGCGGCGACGTCGTCGTCGAGGACGTCGTGCCCGAAGACCTCGCGCCGATCCTGCCGTCGTTCGAGCGGCTCGGCGTCCATGTGGAACTCGACGGGTCGACGTTACGCGTGCCTCCCGGCCAAGAGCTCGTCGTCCAGGACGACCTCGGCGGTCAGATTCCCAAGATCGAGGATGGGCCGTGGCCCGCCTTTCCGGCCGACCTGACATCGATCGCGCTCGCGGTCGCGACACAGGCAAGGGGAACTGTGCTGATCTTCGAGAAGATGTTCGAGAACCGGCTGTTCTTCGTCGACAAGCTCGTCTCGATGGGCGCGCGGATCATCCTCTGCGACCCGCACCGGGCGGTCGTTACCGGCCCCGCAAGGCTGTTCGGCCAGCGGATGGCGAGCCCCGACATTCGGGCCGGGATGGCGATGCTGATCGCCGGGCTCTGCGCCGAGGGCACCTCCACCATCGGCAACGTCGGCGAGATCGACCGCGGCTATGAGCGAATCGACGAGCGACTCAGGTCGCTTGGCGCACGCATCGAAAGGGTCGAAGGCTGAGCGCACGGATCGGCCGGGTTTAGCGGCCGCCCGAGTGAATCGGGCGGCCTCTTAATCGGCATCGCAAGCGATGCCGAGGGCGCACGCATCGAAAGGGTCGAGGGCTGAGCGCACGGATCGGCCGGGTTTAGCGGCCCTCAAATGAGGGACGACCGCGGCAGGCGATAGCGGGAAGCCGATGAGACTGCGGTACCCTGGTTCGAAGGGATGGCGGCCATCGGCTATGCGGGCGAGGAAGGCCGGCTGCAGGCACGTGTCGACGTCGGCGGCGCCGGCAGGGCCACTGTCGACACAGGCGTTCCCGTACTCGACCATCTTCTGACGCTTCTGGCCGAGCACTCGTCTTTCGACATCGCGCTCGAAGTGGCGCCGGAGGAGCCCGATGCCGAGGTCGCGGCCGCCGGCCGGGCGCTCGGCCAAGCGCTATCGGGAGCCCTACACGCCGAGAGCGCGCGCGGCCACGGCTCCGCCGTCGTCCCGGCCGACGAGGCGCTCGCCCATGTCGCCCTCGAGGCATCGGGGCGGCCGCTGCTCGTCTCGAACGTCGATCTGTCCGACATGGGCGTCGGCGGCCTCGCGACCGACCTCGTCGCGCGGTTCCTGACTCAGCTCGCGGAGGGCGCAGGCCTGACGCTCCACGTCCGCCTGATCGAGGGGCGGGACACGCAGCACGTGTTGGAGGCGATCTTCAAGAGCCTCGGCGTGGCACTGGCGCAGAGTTCCCGTCCCCGCGGGAGAAAGGGGAAGAATGGCGGTTGAGGCCAAGTCCGTCGTGCGCACGGAGAGCGCACCGGCGCCGTTCCAGGGCGCTCCATACTCGCAGGCGATTCGCGCCGGCGAGTTCGTGTTCGTCTCGGGCCAACTCGGCCTGAAACCGGACGACAGCGAGATCACCGGCTCGATCGGGGAGCAGACGGAGCAGATCTTCCAGAACCTGCGGGCGATCCTGGAGGCGGCCGGGACGGGCCTCGACCGGCTCGTGAAGACGACGGTCTTCCTCGCCGACCTGGGCGACTTCGCGGCCATGAACGAGGTCTACGCGGGCCATGTCGGCGCGGCCCCGCCGGCACGCTCGACTGTCGAGGTGGCGGCGCTTCCCTCGGGCGCGCTGGTCGAGATCGACGCGATCGCCACTCTCTGACCGCACAATGTGCGCATGCGAGCACCGAGGGATCGCTTGCGATGCCGTTCCAAAGGCCGCGCCGACATGGCGGCGCGGCCGCTAAACAAGCCAAAATCAGGTGGATTCAACTGATGCGCGCAGAAACGCTCGTTGCGACGCACACCAACACCGATTTCGATGCCTTCGCGGCGATGCTGGCGGCGCGACGTCTCTACCCCGGCGCGATCGTCTGCCTGGCCGGCTCGCTGAACCGAAACGTCCGCGAGTTCT
>WNGD01004421.1_pt1 | contig 20914 bp, 16 predicted proteins | sample 5400671 | NCBI WGS metagenome assembly WNGD01 (sample SAMN13153369, study PRJNA577476) | soil metagenome | isolation source: 40 cm soil or saprolite under grassland replicate 2 | place: USA:California | collected 2016-06-15 | reverse complement strand
CGATGGCCCGGATCGCCCTGAGCCCCGGCAACGCGGGGTCGTCAGGAAGCTCGGTCGTGGCCTTCACGGAGCAGCGCGCGGATCTGTTCCAGCTCCGCCTGCGTGGCCGGCCTGGTGGACAGCGCTCGCAGCACCAACTCGAGCGCGGGCGACTTGAACCGGAACGACGCGCGCCTGCGCGGTGCGATCGACTCACGCGGTGCCACGCTCCCGGCGAGCCGGGCGGCCTCGCCCAAGAGCGCGTGCGCCCGCGCCCGCCAGTCGCCCCGCGCGGCGGTCGGGAGGCGCTCCGTGAGCTGCAACAGCGCCGCCGCTCGATGCCAGGCCAAGGCGCGCTCGTCCAGCAGACCGCGCGTCCCCTCGAGAAACGCTTGCTCCGCGAGTAGCGCCTCGCCGGCGTGCGCTGGATGCAGCAGCCGCAGCCGCGACAGCGTGGCCAGGAACATCCCTGCGTCGAGCTCCACCGGCCCCTGCCCGAAGCGGTGCCAGTCGATGACGCCCGGGCCGTCCCCGGCGTCGAGGATGTGGCGGGCGTACAGCGTCCCATGCACCAGTCCGGCGCTGCCGTCGTCCCGGGGCTCGGTGCGCGCCAACGCCTCGGCCAGCGCGCGGGCGGCGGCGCCGACCGAGAGGTCCGCCGTGCCGAGCGTCCCGATCCAGGCGCGGGTCTCGTGCATCATGCCCGCTGCGCCAAAAGGCAGACCGAGCTTCACCAGCAGGGACGCCGTGCGCCGCACCCACTGCGCGGCCAGCCCGCCGGCGCGCCGACCCTGCCCCTGCTTGATCAGCTGGTGTGTCGTTGGCCCCTCGAGCCAGCCGATCACCAGCACGCGCAAGTCGTGGTCCCACGCGAGGAGCGGTGGCACCCGCGCTCCCGAGTCGCCGGCGAGCCCCGCGGCGCCTAACGCCTGGTACAGCGCCGCCTCCGGTGCCGGATCGTCCGCGAACGCCTTCACGGCGAACCGACGCCGCCCCACTCGCGCCTCGAGCGTGGCTCGCGCACCCGGGTGGTAGCCGCACAGCTCGAGCTCGAGCCCTCCCCCTCCCTGCTCGAGCCCCAAGGCCGGGATCGCTCGAGCCAGGCCGCTGTCCCGGATCGCCATCAGGCCCGGCAGCCGGGGATCGTCGGGGAGCGCCGTCGTCGGTCTCATACGGGCACCTCTAGGGAGCCTCTGGAGACTTGAGCGGCTCAGGGACCTTGCGCCACTGCTCGGGCGTGAGCACGGCACGGGCGCGCTGGAGCCCCAGCCGGAGGCTCTTGCTCAGCACGTCGAGCGAGTCGGCGAGCGCCTGCAGCGCCGCGATCTGTTCCACGGAGAGCCGGAGCGAGTCTCGCAACAACATGATTCGCGCAACCGGATTGGCGGGCGGCTGCCGTGCCGGGGTCTGCGAGCCTGAGACCGGCACGACACCGGCGCTGTCTGGTCCGGCGGTGACGCGAGCGTCGGACGCGCGCAGCCGGTCGCGCGTGCGGTTCGGGCCCATGGTGAGACGCGCCTGGAGGCCGATCTGGAAGGGCACCGTGACCCCGCCGTTCGCCGCGCTGCTCGCGCCGAAACGGCCGTTCACAGCGTAGCGGAACCGCGCGGTCGCTGGATCGAATCCGCGCACGTACAGCAGGATGGGGTCGGGCGCGGTGGCATACCCCCACCCGTGCAGGTTGCCCGGGCCGTGCAGCCACTCATCCAGCCCGCCCAACAGATTCACCGTGAGCAGCGACAGCGTCAGCCGGCGCTCGAGCCCGAGCCCGGCGGGGCGCCAGCTGAGCTGCAGATCGAGCGACGGCTGCCAGGGACCGGTGCACGAGTTCCGCCCGGCGACGCGGGCGAGCTGGCTCACGAGACAGCGCCGCACGGCGGCCGGAGCGCCCGCGATCAGGGTGCGCATCGCGTTCCCAACCCCCGTGTCGGGCGTGGTCGCCGGCACGAAAATGAACGCACGATCGTTGCGCGCGCCGTCGCCGTTCACGTCCGACCCGACCACGGGAGTGAACGGCGCGCCCGACGTCAGGCGGAAGATGGTGCCGAGCTCGAGGGCGGTCGAGATGGGGAGGGTCGCCGTAGCGAGGACGGCGTGTCGCCGCTCGAGATCGCTGGTCGCCCATTCCCGCACGTTCGGGCTCGTGGCGGTGGTGGGCGCGGCGAATCCATGGGACGCGGCACAGCACGAGAACGACGACTGGTCGCGCGCGCGGGTGAAGGTGTACGACAGGCGCAACGCTGCGCCGCGGGTCGAGCCGAGGCCCACTCCGAGGATGACCTGCCGCGTGTCCGATTGGAGATCGGACCCGATGACGAGCACCTCCCCGTACTCCGGGTGCACGCGCGAAGCGGTGACGCTGAGCGCGCCGGTGGCGGGGACGATCGAGTCCACCGGTACGTACACCGGGCGGGCGCCTTCGTCGGGGAGCGTGAAGCGCGGCGTCGCGACCAGGTTCACGTCGCGGAAGCCGTACTGGGTGGTGCCGCGCGCGTAGCTCGCATCGAGCGACACCGTGAACGCGTGGAGCAGGCGACGCTGCACGCCCAAGGAAGCGCGCCACGCGTGCGGCGGTGCGTAATCGGGGGCGAATGCGCTGACGTTCGGGTGCGGCCTGATGGCCAGCGTGCTGCCGGTGTCCGCGCACTGCCCCGGAATCGTGGCCGGATCCGAGGCATATGCCGCCCAATCCGGAATCGGGACCGCCGATCCGATGCAGACGAGCTCTGTCTCCGCGTTGGAGAGTCCGGGCGCCCCGAGGGCCGCGCTGTACAGCGCGGTCGGCGTCGGGCTCTGGAAGTCGCCCACGCCACCGCGCAGAATCGTCGGCTCCCCGCTCTCTCCACCCCCACCGGTCCACATGAAGCCCATGCGCGGCGAGAGGCGGGTGTGCTCCGGAATCCGGTCGGTTCGTAACGCGAAGAGTGAATCCACCGCACGATTGTAGGGCGGCGCGCCGCTGAAGCGCGCCGCTTCGAGCCGCGTCCCGTACGTGAGCTGCAGGCCGCCGGTGCGCCAGGAATCCGCGAGGTACAACGCGCCGTTCCACGCGGTGCCGCCCTGGACCACGGGAGCGAAGACGCGCGAGAAGCTCGCAGGGCTGTCGGCCGCGAGGGCGCTGAGCGACGGGAAGACGAACGTGCCGAGCTGGTTCGGCGTCTGGTTCTGGTCCAGGCCCGTGCCGCTCAACAAGCCGCCAAGCTTGGGGCGATGCGCGCCGCCACCCGGCAGCCAGGAGAGCTCTTCGCTCAGCTCCAGGCTCACGTTGTCGACCCGTTGCGGCAGTCCGGCATTGCCGCCGAAGCCCAGCGTCGCCACGCCTTGACGGCCGCCCGGCAGGTCGGAAGCGACCTGGACCCGCCCGGCCGGCACGGCGACGAGGGCGGTAGCATCCCGTCGCTCCGTTGAGAAGTAACCGCGCACCTCGTTGATGAGGGACCCCGCGAAATGCGACGTGAGCGACGCCATCACGCCGCCCCCACGCTCCGTGCGCGTGCCGCCGGTCGGCGGGAGGCCGAGGGGGCTCACGCGGGTGGGTTGCTGCGAGTCCCACCGCCCGTCGAGCCGCAGCGTGAGCGTTTGGGCCTCCGACGCCTTCCAATCGAACCGCAGGAACGCGACGGCGTTGTCGGTCGTGCGCTCGTCCGAGAGGCCATGGACCTGCGCGGGCGCGCCGCTCGCCGCGGCGAGCGCGAGGAACCGCGCGGCGGAATCCGGACTCACGCCCAACCGCGCCAGGGTGGCGGGGTCCGCGGAGACGAGCGACGGCAGCGCCTGCCCGCGCCAGCGCCCCTGCAGCGCCCCGAACACGAAGAGCCGGTTCCGGACGAGGGGGCCGCCCATCCCGCCGCTCAGCTGGTTCTGGGTGTACCCCTGCCCGAACGGCGACGCGGTGGCCTGCCCCCAGGCGAGTGAGCGGTCGCGCAGCGTGTAGGTGAACGACCCCTGCGGGATGTTCTTGCCGCTGCGGGTCGTCGAGGCGACGAGGCCGCCGGAGAACTGGCCCCGGGCCGCGTCGTAGCTGCTTGTCACGACGCGGGTCGAGCGGAGGGCATCCTGCGGCACGCTGCCCCCGCCGAGCGACAGGCCATCCAGCGTGATCGCGTTCGCCGTGGAGCGCTGGCCGGCCACCGAGAAGTCGGCCTCCGTCGAATCCGTGGCGGCGAGCGCCAGGACACCGGGCACGAGGGTGGCCACCGTCCTCAGGTCGAGCGCGTCGACCGGCAGGCGGGCCACCTGGTCTGCGGACAGGCTGCGCCCGACCGCGCCCGGTCCCACGCGCTCCACCAGGCGGGAGCCGCGCCGCGCGTTGACGGTCACGGCCTCGAGCGCGACCGCCGACGCCCCCAGTTGCACGTTGGCGACGAGCCGGTCCTCGTCCCCCTGGCGCGCGACGCTGACGGTGGCCGGCGCCATGCCGATGAAGCGGATCGTGAGATCGTACTGTCCGCCGCCGTCGGGGAACACGATGGTGAACCGCCCGCGCGCATCGGTCGTGGCGTGGCGCGAGATCTGGGACTCGAGCGAAACCGCCTCCACGAGCGCTCCGGCGAGCGGCTGGCTGTCGGGCCCAATGACGGTGCCGGTGATGATGTCCGTCGTCGTGCCGACCTGGGCGGCGGCGCGGGACGCCGCGAGCGACAGCGCCAGCGCCAGCGCCAGCGCGAGAAGTAGCGGGAACGGTCGGGCGCGCACGTTGCTCACCCCAGGCAATCCCGCGCCGCCGCCACCGCCGCTGCCACCTTCTCCGGCCAATGCGCTTCCTGGCGCCGGAAGATCGCGCTCGCCACTTCGACGAGCGCCCCGGCGCAATGCAGGCCAAACCGCCGGCGCCACGCCCCCGGCACGTGGTCGAAGTACTCCGCCGCGAACAGCCGGGCGGCGGCGCGCGCCTCCTCCACCGGCAACGCATCCAGGCCCACCCTGCCGGCGACATATGCGAACAGATGGGCGGGGTCGCGCACCGGATCACCCAGCACCACCGAATCGAGGTCGATGAAGATCACCCGCTCGCCCGCCAGGAAGACATGATCGGGCTTCAAATCTCCGTGAATCGGCCCGGGCGGCACCTCCTCAAGCCCGGCCGCGACGGCGGCGGTAATCGCCCGAACTAAGGTGGCGAGCTCGGGCTGCGCCCACTCGACGATGGCCGCTCCCAGCCGCAGCTCCTCGAGCTGCGCAGCCAGCGGGCTCTCCGCCACGTTCGCGTTCCCGAGGTCATCCTGATTGAATGCCGCCACCGCCCGGGCCGTGATCCGCAGCGCACCGGCCGGGTCATGCCCGCTCCGCAGCAGCTGCTGCAACGCGCCGCCGGGAGCCTCTTCCAAGACGAGGGTGCGCAGGTCCTTGCGATAGGCGACGGGGCGCACCACGGCGTAGCGGGTCTCGCCGCGCCCGACACGCTCGTCGAGCGACTGGAGCAGCTCGAACGTGTGTTCGCCGTGATCGTTGCGATACACCTTCACGAAGCACCGCAGCGATGCAGCGCTACCCGTCGCAGCGTCGCGAGCCTGCAGCGTGTACTTGAGCGCGGCCCCGAGCTCCGTGCGGTAGCGCGTCGGCTCCATGGTGCGCTCGGTGACGCGCCACTCACCCGGCGCCAGCCGAGCGAGTAGCTGCGGCTCGAGATCGTGCAACGCGCCGCCCAGCACCAGCCTCAGATTCCTGAGCTTGCGGTCGTAGGGAAACACCTGCACCACCATCTCGAGCTCGGGAATGAAGCCCACCGGCCGAAACGTCAGCCAGTCGTCCGGTATTCCCTGGGAGGGATCGCTGGCTTGCAGCTCCTGCCACAGCCGCTCGGCCGCGCCCGGCTGGGCGTAGACCAGACCGGTCACTCCATGCTCCCGGCCTCGGCCCGTCTCGGGGTCGAGCAAGCGCAACGTGTACTGCAGCACGCAGCGCGCAGTGGACTGGCGGCACCGGAACCGCAGCGGGACGCAGTCCTCGATGCGATAGCGCTTCCCGGCCGCGGGCTCGAGATGACGCCGGAACAGCTCGAGCATCCGCGCCGGATCGCTGGCGATCGCGAGCTGCGGGAAATCCGGGTCGGCCGGGAAGCCGCCCGGGGGCACCCGCGGAAGTTGGCTCGCCACCCGCATCGCCTGGCTCATCGGAGTAGATCGGCCGCCGGCTGCCCGAGATTGAGCTCGTACAGGCGCCGGTACCGGCCGCTTCCCGCCATCAGCTCGCTGTGCGTGCCGCGGTCGATGATGCGACCCTCTTCCAGCACGAGCACGAGGTCGGCGTCCGTGATTGAAGGCAGATCGTGCGTGATCATGAGACACGTCTTGCCGGCCATCAGGCGATCCAGCGCCTGACGCACCGTCGCCTCGCTTTCCACATCGAGGCCGGTCATCGGCTCGTCCAGAATCAGGATCGGCGCGTTGCGAATCAGCGCGCGCGCGATGGCGACGCGCTGCCGCTGCCCGCCCGACAGGGTCGCGCCCCGCTCGCCGATGACGGTGTCGTACCCGTCCTCCAGCTGACGGACGAACTCGTGGGCGTTGGCGGCTTTGGCCGCCGCCATGATTTCATCCACGCTCGCCTCGGGGCGGCCGTACGCGATATTCTCCCGGATGGTCGCGCCGAACAGCAACGATTGCTGCAGCACGAGCCCGATCTGGCGCCGCAGCGACTCGCGCCGATACTGGCGGATGTCGACGCCGTCGAGGAGGATCGCCCCTTCCTGGGGCTCGTACAGGCGCAGGATCAAACTGACGATCGTGGACTTGCCGGCGCCCGACGCGCCCACCAGGGCCAACCGCTGCCCGCGGGCGATCTTGAAGGAGACCTGTCGCAGCACGTCCTTGCCATCCCCGTAATCGAACGACACGCCCCGAAATTCGATGTCGCCTCGCACCGACGTCGCCTCGATGGCGTCCGGGCGGTCCTGAATCTCCGGCTCCGTGTCGAGCACCTCGGAGATGCGGTCCGCACTCGCCATGGCTTTGGAGAAATCGGTCGAGAGCTTGGCGAGGCTGCGCATCGGCTTGTACATGTTGGTCAGGTAGCCGACGACCACGGTGAGCTCGCCGGGCAGCATCTTGTGCCTCAGAACCAGCAGCGCGCCGAACGACACCGCCGCCGCCGTCCCTACCGCGGTGATGATCTCCGAGGATCGGGTGGCCGCGGCCTCGAGGCGCGCGACCCGGATGCTCTCCCGCACCGTCTCGGCCGTCACCGCGTCGAACTGCTCTTCTTCGTACTTTTCCCGGGCAAACGCCTGCACCAACGGGATCGCCGAGAGCACTTCACTCATCCGGGAGGCGACCTTCCCTTCCTGCCGGCGCTGCGTCTTGACCGACGCCTTCGTCTTGCGATAGAGATGAAACAGGCTGTAGGAGAGAAACGGCATCGTGGCCAGTGAGATCAGGCCGATGCGCCAGTCGAGGGTGAACATGACGGCGAACATCCCGGCGACCGTCAAGACGTAGGTCGTGAACTTGAGGATCGAATCCGCGAAGAGGTCCTTCAGGGTGTTCGTGTCCCCCGCGATCTTCGTCAACAAATCGCCCGACCGCGACCGGTTATGGAAGGACAACGACAGCGTCTGCAGATGAGCGAACAGCTCTCGGCGCAACGCGTACACCATGCGGTAGCCGATGGACGAGGTGATGAAGATCTGGGCGTACGAGAACACGCCGCTCCCCAACGCGATCAACAGAATCCCGCCCGACGCCGCGACGAGCAGCCGGACTTTGTCGTCGGCGACCGCGTGCGGCACCAGGCGCAGGGCGCGCGACAGGGGATTGTCGTAAATGACGTGATCCAGGATGATCTTCAGCGGCCACGGCTTCAGCAGCTCCATCGCGGTGGTCCCCACCGTGCAGACCGCCGCCACAGCCAGGCGGCCTTTGACCTGACGCAGATGCGTCAGGAAGATCTGGCGGAATCGCGCGCGTTTGCCAGGCATCGCAGCAACTCGACGGCCTCGACCTGTCGCTCTGCCCCGGCCTCCGGGTGGCGCGCCAGATCGAACGTCAGAACGTGAATCTTGCCCACCAGCGTCGCCTGCTCGTACCAGGCGACGCGCGACGCCAACGCCGCATCCGGCGCAGACCAGCGCTGGTACTCAGCGAGGATGGCGCTCGAGAGCGATGCGAACTCCGGCAGCTTGCCCGGCTTGCGCAGCGTCACCCGGCGCAGCTGTGTCAACAGATAGCCCAGATCCAAGGCCGGGTCGCCCCGCGTGCAGCGGTCGAAATCCAGCACGACCAGGCAGCCGGGTCGCCACAGCAGGTTCGCCGTGCCGAAGTCGCCGTGCAGGAATGACGGCGCGGCGGGCGCGGGCGGCGCGGCGTGCTCGAGCCGGGCCAGCGTGTCGCGCAGCACACCCGCCTCGCCGGGGAACCGGGCGCACAGATCGGCGACCCGGCGCCGCACGTCGGCGAGCACGCCGGCGGGAGACGTGATCGCGTCCAGAGAAACCGGCGCGCCGTGCAACGCCGCCAGCGCTCGTCCGATCGCCGGCACCACCGGCCCGTGCTGATGCGCGATCGCGGAGACCACCGACTCCCCCGCTTCGTACGTCAGCAGCAGTAGGCGGCGCGGGGCGTCGTAGGCGAGGACGCGCGGCACCGCCAGCTGTCCCCGCGCGCCGCAATCGCCGCCGGCCAGCTCGCGCAGCACCGCTGCCACGCGCCGCGCCGCGCCGTCGTCCTCATAGAACTTGCCCACCCACTGGTAGGAGACGACGTCCCCACCGGGCGCCGTCCGGGCGTGGACGTCGTAGCGGACCACGCGCTGTTTCCCGTGCTTTGCGAGTGGCTGGGTCGACCAGTCTTCGAGCTCCACATCGGGACCGCGCATCCGGCGCAGCGCGGCGCTCAGGACGTCCTGCTCGTCGTCTCGGGTCGGCGAGACCAGCGCCGGGTTCATTGGCGTCGCACGTCCTCGAGTGCGGCCCGCGCGCAGGCGGCGAGCCGCACCGCCTGCTGCGGACCCTCGGCCGGCTGGCGCCGGCAGACGGTGTAGGTCTTCCGCAGCAGCGTCAGGGCGCGGTAGAAGGACACGTTGCGCCCCGAGACCCCCGGCATGGCGGCGAGATAGGCGTCCCGAAAGCAAGCGGGCCACCGACCGGCCTCGGGCGGGAGCGTGCGATCGAGCGCGCAGCGTCGCTCCAGCTGCGCCACGAAATGGCCGGCGTCGTACGCCGGATCGGCATAGCCGAACATGTCCCAGTCGAGCAGCACCAGCCGATCGCCTGTCCAGAGAAACTGCCCGGCCGCCATGTCGCCGTGTATCGGCGCGGGGTCGGCGCAATCGAGACGCGGCACCGCCGCCTGCAGCGCCGCGAGCAGTGGCTCGACCATGTCCGCCGTCCCCGGCCAGATGGGGCGCAGGTTGTCGCACCGCGCCCGCGTTTCGTCGAGGAGCATCTGCGGGGTCGTGGGTCGCTCCGGAACGAGCGGTGCGCGATGCAGCTGCGCCGCCAGGGCGGCGGCCTGGCGCAACAGCTCCGGCTTGCGCCCGTCGACGATCTTGCTCAAGATCTGGCCCTCGACCCAGTCGAACACGAGCACGCGTTCCTCCGGCAGATAGCGAGTCGGCAAACTCGGTCGATCGAGCTGCGGCGGCAGGTGCTCCGACAGCCGCTGCGCGTGCGCCCACACCCGTTCGCCGAAGTCGTCCGAGTACGCTTTCAGCGCGTACACACGCTCCTCGCCTCCATGGGAACGCACCCGCACCTGCACCACGAAACGATCCGAGTGCGCGCTGCGCAGCGTGCTGACGGCGCTGGCCGGCGCGAACCCGGCCGGCAGGATCGCGGCGACGAGCTCCAGCGCCGGCGCCGGCTGTTGCAGCCGCGCCAGCTGTCCCTCGAGGGCGGCGCGTTGCTCGGGCGTCGGGTCGAAGTGGAACCGCATCAGTCGCCCCCGAGCCAGCGGGCCAGGTACCCGACGAGGCGCGCAGCTCCGTCGAACGCGGGGATGACCTCTCGCACCCGTGCCTCGTGGGCGCGTCGATCGCAGCCCAGCGCCCAGCGCAGGGCCTCGACCAGCCGCGGACCAGCCAGGTCTCTGGGGTGAACCCACCGGGCCAACCCGCGGGCCGCGAGCGTCTCGGCGCGGATCTGTTGCTCCACCTTGTGCGTGGCCCGCGGCACGATCACCAGGGGCCGCGCTACCGCCAGGGCCTCGCACACGCTGTTGTAGCCGCCCATGCTCACGACGGCGTCCGCGGCGGCCATGAGCGTGAAGTTGTCGGCCTGTGACACCACGCGGCACGTCGCCGTCGCCCGCGCCTGCAGCACCGCCTGCTGCTCGGCCGGCATGAACGGTCCCGTCACCATGACCGCGTGCAGCCCGGGGACTTGGGCCCCCAGCCGCTCCACCGCCGCCTGCGCAGCCTCGAGCACTGGATATCCGTCGCTGCCCGAGCCCACGGTGGCCACGATCAGCGGTCCGCTCGACGGCAACCCCAGCTCACGACGCAGCGCGCCCCGATCGACAGCCGGTGGCTCGCGCACGACGTACCCGCAGTAGTGCAGCTTGGGCTGTACCGCGGCCGGGATGTCGTAGGCTTCCGCCACGTCGTACAGCGCCGCGGAGCCGTACACGGCGATGCCGTCGTACAGCTGCTCCAACGCGTCGTACACGCCCAATTCACGCCACTGCCCCTGAATTCGACCGACGTCGTCCATGATGTCGCGCAGGCCGAATACGAACTTCGTGCCGGGGCACTGCGCCTTGAGGGCATACAGACCCTCGCGAAACTCACCCTTTGCGCCAAGCGGCTCGTGATCCACCAGGACCAGGTCCGGGGCCAATCCCAGCGCGGCGGCTCGCAGGATCTGGCCGCGGATGGTCCGGAAGCGTTGCTTGGCCGCCTCCTCCTCGACCGGGGACCGCTCCACGCCCTCCGCGGAGAGGAGCGTGGGCAACTTGATGTAGTCGCACCGCTCGGGGAGGGTGAAATTGGCGGCGAGGGGCGACTTGGTCGCGATGTAGGCGACGAAGGTCGGATAGGCTGCGAGGACGCGCCGCGCGATGGTCAGCGTCCGGGTGATGTGGCCCATCCCCTGGTGATCCTGCGCGTACAGCAGGACGGTGGGTGTGTGGGGCGCTGCAGATCGCGTCACGGGAGGCCCACCACCGCGGCAGCGGCCGCCGGCTGCAGCGGGCCTGCGGGGACGCCCAGCAGCTCCGCCAGCAAGCCCGGGATGCGGGTGAGCCCGCCCAGATCGACCCGGCCGCGCGTGGGAGGGGGCGGACCGGGATCGCGGGCCAGCCATTCGGTCAATGCCTGCGGGGTCAAGTCGTCGGGGTGCAGCACGTCGAGCAAGCCTAGCTCCTGCATGCGTCGCGCCCGGATCTCCTGCTCCGGCTCGGTCACGCGCGGGACGATGAGCGCGGGCTTCTCGAACGACAACACCTCGCACACGGTGTTGTAGCCACCCATGGCGATGACGCAATCCGCCCGTTCGATCAGCGGAACCGGATCGGGCACGAATTCGAGCAGCTCGAGGCGGGTGCGGCGCTGCGCGGCCCGGTGCAGGCGCTGCCGCGTCTCCCACGGCATCAGCGGTCCGGTTACCATGACTGCCGTCGTGTCAGGAGGGAAATCGGCTTCGACGAACGCCTCGGCCAGGGCGCCGCCATCGTGACCGCCGCCCACGACGCACAACGCGACTTTCCCCGGGGGCAGGCTCGCCAACAAAGCGGCGGTCTGGGCTTCCGCCAGTTCGAGGCGGGGACGCTGGTCCAGGTAACCCGTGTAGCGCACCTTGGCCGCCGCGTAATCCGGCAGATTGTACTCGCGCACCGGGTCGTACACGGCGGGATCGCCGTACACCCAGATGGCATCGTAGTAGTCGCGGATGGCGTCCATGTGCGCCCGCTCGGACCAGTCGCGCCGCACCGTCTCCGCATCCTGCAGCACGTCGCGCAGCCCGAGCACGCAGCGCGTATTGCCGTTCTTGCGCAGGCGCGCCAGGGTGCGCGTGAGCTCGCCCGCGACGCCTACCGGCAGACAATCCACCACGAGCACGTCGGGCACGAAGGTCTTGATCGCACTGCGGATCACCCGGGCGCGGAGCGAGATGAGATCGCGGTCGGAGACGTCCGACAGGAAGCGCGGGTTGTACCCCCCGTCCGCCTCGCGCCGCAGCGCCGGCAGGGTCACGCAGTCGACCCCGGGCGGCATCGGCAACGCGCCCGCCTGCCACGCTTCGGCGATCAGCACGATGCTCGGCTGCAGCGCGGAGCCGCGCAGCGCCTGCGCGATCGACGCGTTGCGCCGGATATGGCCGAAGCCCACCATCCCCTGCGAATACATGGCGACGCGAGGGCGGAGCGCCTGCTCGGCGGTGAGGGTGCGGCGCGCCGGCGGTGGCGCCGCGCGCACCACGGGCGGGCGGACCGCCGGCTCGTCCCGCACGGGCGTGGGGACGCTCGACACGAGCGGCGCGCCGTTCAGCGCCCGCTCCGTCGCGGCGTAGATGTATTCCGCGAGGCGGCGGGGGGCATCGGGCACGCCTTTGAAGCCGGGAATGCTCGTCATGTCGACCACGTACGACTTGCCGCCGCTCTGCACGACGGTGACACCGAAGAGATCGACCCCCAGCGCCGCGCCGCAGCGTCGGGTGATGTCCACCAGCTCGGGGTCCGGCGTGAAGGCCTGGCCCAGTTTCTCGCGGTGGGTGCGGGCCGGCCAGCTGCGCAACACGCCGAAGATCTCGTTTCCGATCGAATAGATCTTGCGGTCCGGCCCGTCGCTCGCATGGTAGCGCTGCGCGAACACCGGCTCGCTGATCGGCGGCAGCGCCGCCAGCTCGGCCGCGTCGCGCACGACGTGGATGCCCTCGCCCGGGGCGCTGCGCGCTAGATTCCGGTGCGGCTTGATCACGAGCGGCCCATGCTCCAGCGCCGCGCGCAGCTGGTCGACGTGAGATGCAATGAAGGTTTTCGGGGCGGGCACGCCCGCCGCCTGGAGGACGCGGAGCTTGACGATCCGGTCGCGCAGCGTGGCCGAGGCGGGATACGGGTTGAGCAGCGCGGCGCCCGCCGCGTGGAGCGCGGCGGCGACGCGCATCGCGAGGTCGCTCTTGTCTTTGAGGACGTAGAGATCGTAGTCGACGCGGATCCGCGCCAGCTCGATCAGCTCGTCACCGAGATGCACCGGCTCGGCGGTGGCGCCCCACCCGGTGAGTAGCCGGACGACCTCCGGCATGTGGCTCTTGTCGGTGGGCGCGTATCGTCCCATCAGCAGTCCGATCCGCACTCGATCTCCCCTTCCTGCGCGGCCCGTCATCAGGCAGGCTCGGTGCCGCCGTCGGCCTCGTCCGGGCGCCGTCGGGGCCGCTACGTCGGGGTCGGGGGGGGCAAGTCCCATACCACCAATGGAATGCGTGCGCCGCGTCACCTCCGGCACGGTCACAGTGGTGTCGCACAGATGTTACGCCGTCGTTACGAGGGAAAACGGCCGTGATTCGAGGCGTGGGAGACCGTTGCAGCGACTCGGCGTCGTGGCCCGACGACACCGCCGGCGGTCACGTGCAGCGTAACCACCACGCGACGGGGGCCCCGGGGCGGCCGCGTTACCGACTCGTTACGCCGCTCGCGCGGTGCAGTGAGGCGCTCCGAGTTTGATATCGGTACGGTCGCCGATCACAGGACAAAAGCGCTGGCCGAGTTCGAGACGGCACGGCGGCTCTCTGTTGACGGCATCTCCTCCGCCGTTGCCATCCTCCACGCTCAGATGGGCAGGCGGGGTGAGGCGCTCGCCCTCCTCCGCGAAGTGCAGCGCCACGCAGGCGCCCCGGACTCATGGCCCGTCGTGGCGAGTCTGTACGCAGCCCTGGGCGATTGTGCGGGTACACTGGCCGCCCTCGACACGGCGGTCGAGCGCCGCAGCTTCGCGTTTGGGCCAACCCTGGGCGATCCACTGTGGGACCTCGTGCGCTCTGATCCCCGATTCGCTCGTATCCTGACGAAGGCCGGGCTGCGCAACTAGGTTGCTCGCTAGATCTCCACCGCCGTCGTATCCTTGGATCGAGCGCGGTGACGGACTCTCAAGCCCCGGCAGACGAGCCAACCCACGCTCAGAACGTGAAGCTGTAGACGGCCATGCGCCAGGTGCCACCCGGCTGCTTGCGCAGGATCGTGAGAAACGTCCCTTCGCGCTTCACCGCACCCTTCTGGTCGAGCAGCAGCGACAACGTCCCGCGGGCGAAGGCGAGATCACCGCGACCCTCGATCTGAACGGGGACGAGTTCCTCCTCGAGCGCCCGGAACCACGTGCCCTGCCGGATCGTAGCGAGACCCTCGACCGACGCACCCTTGGGACCCATCCAGACGGCATCGTCGGTGAATTGACCGAAAAAAGCAGGCCAATCGCCCGCGAGACTGGCTTCTTTCCAGCTGGCGAGCGTGCTCTTGATGGCAGCGACATCCTGTGCCGAGAGTGGAGCTGCAGGGCTTGCCGGCGCGCGACACCTGGCCGCCGCCAACAGTGCTGCGAGGAGGACTGCCGTGGTCCGCGGCGAACGGCGAGAGCATAGGCGCTTGCGCACGTCCCTCGAAATGTCGACCATCGGGAGCCTCACTTCGTCGGCTCGAGCGTGGATTGGCCCCCCACGTCTTGCCAGCGGCCGCCCCGCTTCACGAAGATATCAGTGATGCGGCGCGGCCCCGGGACGTATCCCTTCGCCGTGCCTTGAAGGGTTTGCCGTCCCGTCAGGACTGCGACCCCGCCGAAGAGCCGCACTTTGAGATCGGCGAATTTCGAATCCGTCCATTGCACGTCACTCGACATCGACTCGGCGATCTCCTGCGCCTTGTTGAGCACCGATCCGTTAGAGTGCGTGTAGAGGTAGTCATCCGCCAGAAGTCGCTCGAGCGCGGCACGGTCTTTCTTGAACTGAGCCTCCGTGACGGCCTGCTCGAGCTTGATGATCTCCTGCTCGGTCGCACTTGTCGCCTGAGCCCAGGCTCCGCTGCTGCCGAGCAAACCGAGCAACGCGACTGCGAGCGTGCGCTTCATTGATGATCTCCCCGATACCAGTGGCGCCGTACGCATGTCTACGGCATCGGCTTCAGGTTGACTTCCCGGTAATAGGCCGTCCCGAAGAAGTCTCGGAACTCGAATCGCTGCGCGGCCATGTCGCGCTGCTTCTGCTCGTCGAGGGTCTTCCAATGCTTCGCCGCGATGTCCTTCCCCTTCGCATCGTCCGCGGCGTTGTAGTCGAGCGCTTTGGCGAAACTGGCATGCAGCGTGCAGATCACGACGTCCGGCTCGGTCGGGCTGGCGGGCACGTGCACGTAGAACTTCTGGTCCAGCGTGAGGCCCGCCTTCTTCGCCTCCTGGGCCTGCGGGAGCACGTTCTGCCGCAGGTACTTCATGTAGTCGTCGAAATGCCCCTGCTTGGTGCGGTAAGAGCCGCACTCCCAGACCGGTCCCTCCGTGAAATGCTCCTGGGCCAGTGCCGCTGGGGCGGCGAGGCACGACATCACTGCCGCGAGACACAGTCGCTTCATAGAACCTCCCTTGCCGAAAGGGCGCGAGACGTCACTGTATCGGGAGCCAGTAGGAGTTCGGTGTACGAACCCGGGCGACCTTCCCCTTACCGTCCATCTCAAAGGTGAGCAGCTCGCCGATCGGACCATAGGTGAATCCCGGCGCGACCATGCGGAACGTGTGCGCGCGAATCGGCTTGAGAATCAAGCGCGAATCCCAGGGGTTATCCGCCTCCGGCACGATCAGCGTGAGCTCGCCGTTCAAGATCTGTATCTGCATCTCAGCGAACTTCCAAGCATACCGTCCGACGTATTGCTGCCACGCGGCATCTGCCACTCTCTGCGTGTCGGGCGGCGCGACGGCCTTGGCGACGGCAGGGTTGAGGAGCACGAATGCCTGATCGATGTAGCGGAACGGGTCGCCGTCGTTGGCGTTGGTGAGCACGATCACCCCCAGCTTCTGCGCCGGCGCGATCTCGATCTGGGTGCGATGGCCGGGGAGACTCCCCGTGTGGCCGATTCGCACCTGATCGTCTACCCGTCGGATCGAGAACCCCAGTCCCCAACCGCCCCGCCAGTCGGATCGGAGCCACTGCACGCGCTGCATCTCGCGCAGCGTCGATCCCTGCAGCACCTGTGCTCCCCCACTGGGCCCGTCGCGAAACTGGAGTGAGACGAACCTCGCGAGGTCCTCGACATTCGAAGCCAAGTTGGCTGCCGGGGCCTCGGCGCCGGTGTCCACGAATGGCTCGACGTCTCTGGCGCGTCCCGGCACGCGGCGTCCGTATCCGGTCGCCAATCCGGGCGTGTCGCGCGCCGGAACGGTTCTGGTCGCGGCCATGCCGAGTGGCTGGAGGATGTGGCGCTCGACGTACTGCGGCCACGTCTCTCCCGAGACCTGCGCGACGACCTCACCGGCAAGGGAGACAGCGAGGTTGGAATATTTCCATTCGGTCTCGGGCACGAAGGTCGTCGCTTGACCTGGGAGCACCCGCCGCAGCTCCTCGCGACCCGGGAAGGTTAGGTCGCTCCAGTTGACGCCGCTCAGCTCGCGTGGCAGCCCCGACGTGTGGGTGATCAGCTGGCGGATGGTGATAGGCGGTCCCCCGTCGTACGTCTGTTTGATGGAGAACCAGGGCAACCGTTCGCTCACTGGGTCATCGAGCCGCAGCTTGCCGGCGTCGCGCAACTGCATGATCGCCGCGGCGGTGAAGAGCTTCGAGATCGACGCGATCCGGTAGATCGTGCTCGGGGTGGCCGGCACGCGTCGCTCGACATCGGCGTAGCCATAGCCCTTTGCCCAGATCAGCTCCTGATCGTATACGACCCCAATCGAGAGACCGGGCTGTTCGCGTTGCGCCACGGTGGCCGCGATCCAGGAGTCGAGCACCGTGAGCGCAGCGGCCACTTCGGGCTTCCGGGCCAGCGGAGACCGATCTGCCGCCGCCGTTTGCGCGGCGCTCGGCCCAGTCCAGGTGAGGATGGCAACGACGGCAAGTCCCAGTCGGTTGAGGGTCATGGCGATACCCTCCAGGTGCGCGGAAGCGTGACGGCTCGCTCGAACACACCACACAAGAAAAAAACCGCCTGCGTGGGTGTCCCCCACTCAGCCGGTTTCGCGATTCGCTCCCCTCGAGGCATGGGCGATCGGCACGAACATCGCGCCTCGGGGTTCACAGCATCTGAGTTACGTTCCAATATGCGTCGCGTGGGCCGGCCCGCAAGGAGCCAAGCGAGCCCACCGATCAATGCCTGCCGGGCACTGCTTTCATGAGAAGTACCAAAGCGTTCTTGAGACTTTCGGTCCCCGCCGCGTCACCCTTGAAGTGGCCCAGACGGACGACGACCAGGTCATGCGACGGAATGATCAGCGTGTACTGGCCGCCGACACCGGCCATGTAGTAGGCGCTCGTGGGAACGGGGAACAAGTTGTTACCGTTGATCCAGAAGAACCCGCCGTAGATCGGACGATTATCGGCGGCCCACGCGGGAGCCACGGTGCTCACGAACTGCACGAACCCCTCCGGCAGGATTCGCTCGCCGTTCCAGACGCCGTCCTGCAGGTAGAGGTTCCCGAGGCGTGCCCAGTCCCGGGCGGACGCCAGCTCGTAGCCCTGAGCGAGAAAGTTCCCATACGGGTCGGTTTCCATCACCATCGTTCGGATGCCGATCCTGTCGAACAGCGCGCGTCGCGGAAAGGAGAGGTACTCCTCCCCGCGTTTCTCAACGGCCAGACGCACGAGATAGTTGACCAGCACCGGATCGGTGTTGTGGTAGCGACCCACGGTGCCCGGTGGCCATTGGAGCGGGCGAGTGGCGGCATAGTGGAATGAGTTCACACCGCCCGTGTACAGATACAGGTGATCGGGATACGGGCCCGATGGGTCGTAATCGGGATCTTGCGGCGCTCGGATCCGGAGGCCGCTCGACATGTGCAGCAAGTCGGCGATGCGGATGTTCCCGCGCGGATCGTTCCGGCCCTGCCATTCCGGAATCGGCGCCGGTTGCTCGAGCGCGTACACGCCCTGTTTGATGAGGATACCCATGAGTGTGGCCGTCAAGCTCTTCCCCATGGACCAGCTTTCCAGTGGAGTCCGCGCCGTGATGCCCTCGCCGTATCGCTCGCCGATGATCCGTCCCTTCCACGTCACCACAAGGGCGGCAGTCATCGCTGCAGCGGGCTGGAACGCCGTGTCCACGGCCGCCCGGATCGCACCTGTGTCGAGCTCGGGTGGCAGGGGATCCGCGGGCAACACGTCGCCCATCGGCCAGGCTTGCGTCGCGGGGTCCGGTAGCACGCTCGCAACGTGGATCGGCTTGAAATTGAGGGAACTGCGACCCATCGGGAGCGTGACGCACCCTTGGTCACCGAGAAACTGGGCGGTGCGCCGCACCCCGTTCGGGAGCGTGACGTGGACGGCCTTACCCCCACGATCGATGATGGGCTTGCCCAGCTTCGCACGCTCGGCGTACGGAGCCGTGAAATAGCCCACATTCTCGGCGGCGAAGTCAGGATCGAGGCCGGTGATGAACACGGCCGAGCACATGATCTGGGCGAAGCCCGCCGCATCGTGCTCGAGCGCGGTCCCTGGCGGCGGGACGTAGGCCGTGTTGAGCTCGAGCGCCTTGGCGCGCGCGATCAGCGAGTCTCGGCGCGGATTCGATTGCTGCGCCGCGGTCGGGGCGCCCGTGAGCGTCAGGACGGCCAGAGCGACAAGAGCTCGCATCGTCAACGGTGCCCCTTAGTACAAGTCCGGCTCGGCGACACCAGCAGGCTCAGCAGGCCCCTCGCCGGCAAGGTGGAGGCGCTTGCGAGCCGAGAACATGGGCCCGCGTAGAGGCACGCCCGGGGCGAACGCCTGGAACCCAACCGGTGGCAAGTTGACGTCCACGTAGGTCCCTTCCATCTCCCCGCGCATGCAGTAGACCTCGTGCCAGAAGCCGGTGCCACCGGAGCTGCGAAGGAAGTTCTGCCACCAGATCCGGTGAGGTTCCGACCGGGTCCACCGCTCCATCGACGCAAAGTCCTTCCAGTACCACCGCATTCCGATATGCAGGGGGAAGAGGCTATAGATGATGTTGTTCTCGAAGTGCAGCAGCCCCTCGGGACGCCCGGCGCCGGCCTTGTCGATCTGCGGGCCCAGGCCCAGCAACGTCTTGATGCCCGCCAGCCTGCGGACGCGCATGCCAAGATAGATCACTACCAGGTCGGGGAAGGCGCTGAGATCTACCGAGCGGCGATTCACGGGTGAGGGCATGGACGCGCTCCTTTCGACGGGCGCCAACAAAAAGACCGGCCAAGCGAGTAGCTTGCTCAGCCGGTTTCGCGATTCGCTCCCCTCGAGGCATGGGCGATCCGCACGAACATCGCGCCTCGGGGATCATGGCATCTGAGTTAGGGTCGAATATGCCCCTGGTGCGCTCGCCCGCAAGGAGCTACCACTTGTCCACGCGCGCTTCTTCTTTGCCGACGGTTAGAACCGCGACCGACGAGGACTAGATACCCACCCCCCTGGCGCTAGTGCTCACCGGCGGCGGCGCACGGGCCGCCTACCAGGCGGGCGTGGTGTGCGCGATTGCCGAGCGCGCACCCGAGGTCGAGTTTCCGATCCTAACGGGCGTGTCGGCGGGGGCGATCAACGCCGCCTACCTCGCCGCCCACCCCGGCCCGCTGGCCGCGGCCGCAGCAACGCTGCGCGCCGAGTGGAGCCGGCTGACGGTGGACCGGGTGTATCGCATCCGGCCGATCGGAATCGGACGCGCCCTGCTCCGCGGTCTCGCGCAGCTGGTGCTGGGCCGCCGCGGTGGCACCGCGACGCTCCGCGGCGTCCTCGACATGCAGCCGCTGCGACAGTTCCTCGCGGCCGGGATCGATCTCTCGGGCATCGACCGGAACATCGCCGCCGGGCGGCTCCGCGCCGCGGCGTTGAGCGCGACGTCGTACGCGTCCGGTGACACGGTGACGTTCGTGCACGGGTCACCAGACGTCCCCACCTGGCGGCGCGCCCTCCGCCACGCGGTCCGCGTGCGGCTCACGATTGACCATGTGATGGCGTCCGCGGCGTTGCCGATTCTGTTTTCCGCGGTCCGGGTGGGCGACGCGTTCTACGGTGACGGCAGCGTTCGGCAGACCGCGCCACTCGCCCCCGCCATCCATCTTGGTGCCGCCGCGCTCTTGGTGATCACCCAGCGCGCCGATCCCGGCGTACGCGCGGTCGTGCCACGGCTCGGCGACTATCCCACACTGGCGGAGGTGGGAGGACTGTTGTTGCACTCGATCTTTCTCGACGCACTGGAGGCGGACGTGGAACGCCTGGAGCGCCTCAATCGGGTGCTCGCCGGGCTGCCGGCGGGCGTGCCGGCACCGGACGGCTTGCGGCCGGTCAGATTGCTGGTGGTGCGGCCGTCTCGCGACTTGGGCGAGCTCGCAGCCGGGTACGGCGCCCGGCTGCCCCCGATGATTCGCTGGGTGGTGCGGGGCGTCGGCGGGGACAGCGCCACCGCAGTCGACTTCCTGAGCTACTTGTTGTTCGATCCGGCGTATACGACGACGCTGATCGAGTTGGGATACGAGGACGTCTGCCGTGATTGGCCCCGCATCGAGCGCTTCCTGGCGGCTTACAGCACCTGACCTGCAGCGAACATCGGGAACCTTGGTGTCATAGAGTTGCTTATTCACGAGAAAGGCTCCCAACCCATGACCCTCACCGTTTATCTGCCGACGCAGTTGTACGAGCAACGACTTCGCGCCTTAGCCGCGTGGTGGTGCCTGGGCTCGAGTGCGGTCCGGCCCGACCTGCTGCTGGCGGCCGGGCCTGTCCCGCCGGCCGACCTCCGAGCCGCTGGTCTGTGACGCCGCGTCTGAGTCCCTCCGGCACCCAGTACCGCCTGGCGAGGGCGCTGCTCGACTACCTGAGCGGCATCGACCCCAGTGCCGTGGGGCTCGTGCAAACCCTCCTCAGTCTGATCCCCGGCCG
>WNGD01002215.1_pt1 | contig 20923 bp, 15 predicted proteins | sample 5400671 | NCBI WGS metagenome assembly WNGD01 (sample SAMN13153369, study PRJNA577476) | soil metagenome | isolation source: 40 cm soil or saprolite under grassland replicate 2 | place: USA:California | collected 2016-06-15 | reverse complement strand
CACGAGAAGCGCTTCAAGAGGCTATTGCCCAGGCGTTGCTCCTTATCACTGCCCAAGATGCTCGTGGATGGTTTGCCCATTGTGGCTACCCGCCTCCTCTTCCTTCAGAAATGGATCAATCCTTATGTACACCGCTCTAAGATGGCGTAATAGTTGTCAGGCGTATCCATATGCCTTATTATAGCACGCATAGCAGCGGTCGCCCTGCACCACCCCAGGGCGGGGCAAGCCCCGCACCACCCCAGGGCGGGGGCAAGCCCCGCCCCTACCATATACGGCCTTGATGGGCCGCTTCGTGGTATGTAGGAGCGACCCATAGACGTTCACTGAAGCCAAGAAGTACCTGTGTTCAAGTGCTTAAGGTAACGCTTATGGGGCCGCCCGCCCGCCATTTGTCATCCCTTCGCTTCTCTCAGGGCAGGCTCTGAGCGCAGCGAAGGATCTGCGCTCTGCCCAGCCAGAGATCCTGAGCGCAGCGAAGGATGACAGCAGTGCTTCAGTGAACGCCTATAGGTACCAACTAGGCAGCGAGATGCTTCGCGGAGTTTACCCCTCGCTTCGCGAAGGGCTCAGCATGACAATGCTGGACCTTCCTGCCGCGCCCTGCTTGGCGTCCCCTTGCTGTCGCTCTTGCAATGGCGGACCGCCATGAGCCTTACGTTAACGCCTATGGGGTCGCCCCTACATTTCCATGCATCAAATCGAGATTGACAGGGCACTGGTAAAGCAGTCTGACTCGTTTTAGAGCGATACAATGCGTGTGCGCTCGCGCTCAATGCGCAGCGACAGGCGGCGTATGCCCCACATGTACCAGGTGGCAATGCTGCGGTAAGGACGCCAGGCCTCGCCGCGCTCCAGCAGCTCCTTACGCGTTGGCCGGGATTCCAGTCCGTACGCCTCGCGCACGCCTTCCTGAAAGCCGAGGTCATCGACGGGCAGCACATCGGCACGGCACAGCGAGAACATGAGAATCATTTCTGCTGTCCAGCGGCCGATACCCTTGACGGCGATCAACTCTTTGATAACCGCTTCATCGTCAAGTTCGCTGAGACGCTCAAGGTCGAGCAGACCACCAGCTACACGACTGGTCAGGTCAAGTATATAGCGTGTCTTCTGCGGCGACAGGCCAGCCGCGCGCAGGGCATCGGCGTCGAGCTGCGCGAGCGCCTCGAGAATAATGAGCTCGCCCCGGACAGCTCTGCGCAGCCGCGCCATGATGGCGTCGGCAGCTTTGACAGAGATTTGCTGCGAGATTATGGCGTCAACCAGTGTCTCGAAAACGTTGGGATTGGGGGCCAGGGTACAGGGTCCTACGCGAGCGATGGCGCCAGCCATGACGGGATCGGTCGAACTTAAATGGGCTACAGCCGTGTCAACAACGTCGGTCCAGGGAATGAGGATGGTCATGCGGTATGCTTTCCTTCAATAAATGATTCGGAGCAGGAAGATAACCCTAGCGTTTCTTACCATATTGGATAGCTAATATTTTCTTGACGATCAAGCGCACATCATGCTCGTACTTTGGAATGTCCATTGCCAGGGATTATATCATATTGGCTAGCGGAGCTGCGCTGAGTATAGCGCAACATGCTAGCAGCGGGCGATTCTGTGAGCCGCTATTCTGAGCCTTCTTATGTCTGACCCATAGGTACCAGAAGTCTTACACCAGGGGCAAGTCCCGCTTATTGAATACAACCAGCCCTGCGATGCCGCACACCAGGCCCGCTATGACGAGTATCCAGGGATGCCACCATATTAGCCGATGGAAGACAAGCGGATCGATGGCTGGCGCGTAGTAGTATGGCCCCCACTTGAGTAACCAGGAGAATTTCTCAGAGAGCCCCCCGAATGTATTGATCAGGTATCCCAGCACGATGATGCCCACGGCAGTGCCGCCGGCGGTACGACTCGCATTGATAAATGAACCACACAGCATGCCCAATCCAGCGGCAAAGAAGAGGAAGGCCCATTGCACCAGTTGCGTAATCCACAGCCAATGCCAGTTGATATCGGTATTGGCAACGATTAATGTATCGACCCAGACAGCAAGGATCGTCGCTAAGCCGATGATCGCACCGCCGATCAGCACGCCGAGCCAGTTCTCCAGGTAATAGCGCGTGCGGCTGATAGGCCGTGCCAGTGCCAGATCGAGGGTACCATCCTCAATAGCAATGGGGAGTGCCGCGCCACCAATCCAGGCAAGGAAGCCACCAAACAGCAGCGCATAGAAGGAACTGTAGACTTCAACTGCCAGGAGGGTTGTAAAGCCGGAAAAGTGGGTGATCTGTCCGCCTAGCATGCTCGATAAAAAGCTTGAAGACAGGATCGCCACAAAACCGGCCGAGGACATAACCGGGGCAAGAGCAGCCAGAAGTAAAACGACCAATATACTATAGAAGCAGGCTGTACCCAGCGGCGTCCTCGCATTGACGATTGCTCTCATCATCACTGTCAATCCATGTGCGCGCTTCCTTGGCACCGGGAGGCTCTTTGCTATTGGAGTTGTAGCCATCGTGACCCTTCCTTCTCTTGCGGCAACACCGCTCACTGTGACACAGTGATTTTCTTGTCCGGCTCTGCATAAAACTTCAGGAACACTTCCTCAAGCGGCGCCTCCTCGGCGAGCAGGCGCACCACCTCGTGATGACCGAGCGCCTTGATAAGGGGGTCCATGCTGCCGCCTATATGGAAATGATAGGAACTGTTGATTTTGCTTACCCCGCTCACACCCGGAATACCGGCCAGTTCCTCCTCGGCCACTGCATCGCCAAACTCGACCGTCACCCGCTGTCCCGCCTTCTCGCGCAGTTTTTCCACCTCTTCAACTGTCACCAGTTCACCGTCGCGGATGACTGCTACTCGCTGGCACACCTTCTCAACGTCACTCATGATATGCGAACTCATGAAAATCGTCTTCCCACGCGCCTGCTCTTCCAACAGAAATTCGTTAAATGTCCTCTGTAAGAGCGGATCCAGGCCAGAGGCTGGCTCGTCCAGGATCAGCACCTCGGGATCGCACATGAACGCCAGTACGATAGCGATTTTCTGCCTCATTCCTTTGGAATATCCTTTCAAAGGTCGCTTGATCTCGACGTCAAAGCGTGTCACCAGATCATCCAGTAGCACCGGCTCGCGTCCCTGCAAGCGCCAGAAGTAGTTGATGACCTGCCTGCCTGTCATTTGCCCTGGCAGGCGTACATCACCCGGTAGGTACCCGATGTGTTGATGTAATGCCAGCGTGTCTCGTTGCGCATCCATTCCCAGTACACGGATTGTTCCTGCCGTGGGACGAATAACATCTAGTATGCAGCGTATCGTCGTCGTCTTCCCCGCTCCATTTGGCCCCAGGAAACCAAAAATCTCCCCCCGCTCTACGCTCATGGAGATGCCACGTACCGCCTGTACCTTGCCATAAGATTTCTCTAGTTTGTCGATCACGATGACTGGTTCCGGGGTAGTCATAGTTCGGCCTCCTTTTGGACGCGCTCTTTCAGAGCATCTACAAACTGATTAAGGAGTTGCACAAATATAGCGTGTACCTCCTGCACTTTCTCAAATGGAACAGGCTCGCCTGGCTCAAAAGTGCGTTGGGCCGTCTCTGCCAGCAGATCTGCTGATTCCTGCGGGGAGAGCTTGTATTCATCCGGCAAGAAGCGGTCAGCGACCAGGAAGCCGATACTAATCGCCAGGAGCATATGTATTTGCGCCTGTATACTTATGTCAGTACGCACCAGGCCCTTACTACGGAGCAGTTCCATGTATACTCTCCCCATCTCTAGTCTGCGCTGCGTCACCGAAGCTGGATCAGAGTATTCCCTGTGCGCCAGTTCACCCAGCATATCGGTATCACCTAGCATCATCCCCTTGATGAGCGGGCGAGTCATTGGTATAAGAAATGCCTGCCTGGTGATGCCGTGGAGCGTTGCACTTTCTGGATCGCTTGCCAAATGTTGAAGGAATTGCTCCAACATGGTCAGATACTCACGCGTCAAGAGTGCTTGAAACAGGGCTTCTCGCGTCTTCCAGTGCAGGTAGATAGTGCCTTTGGCTACTCCGGCCTGTCTGGCTATATCATCAATGGTGGTCTTGTTATATCCCCAGCGTTGTATCAGTGCCGCGGCGGCATCCAGGATACGCTCAGCGCGCTCCTGCCGCCTGGGACGATCCTCTGACCGGGGTTTTTCGCTATTTTGCCGGCGTGGCAATGCTGGTGCTCCCTCTTATTTGACTATATGACTATCTAATGTTCTTTAGTCAAAGTGATTACCTGGTCATCAGTATAATTAAAAATCGGGAAAAGTCAAGAGGTTTTCGGGATAGGTCTCGTTATTCGCCCTGCCATACCTACACTATTGTGTCAAGGCCCGCCAGTGCGATGCGCGTGCTATCGGGGGACCAGGCCAGTACATTCACCTGGTTATGATAGCCGTGATAGATGTAGGCATTACTGCCGGTCGTGGCATCGCGCACATCGGGTAAGAAGGCGCCACTGCCGGGAGAGTAGGTGGCGGAGGAGACGATACGCTTGCCATCGGGCGACCAGGAGAGCGTGACCACCGAAGGGGATTGATCCCTGCTGAGGTATCCGTTGTAGGTGGAGATACGATTGCCGGTCACGGGGTCCCATATCTGTACTGTGCCATCATCGCCTCCTGAGGCGATACGTTTGCCATCGGGCGACCAGGCCGCCGTCCATAACGCTCTCGAGTGGCCGCGATAGGTTAGCAGGAGCGATCCCACGGGCGGCGCTGTGCGCGGGCTCGGGTCCGGCTGCGGGCTGGATCCCCGGTGCGGGGGTGTAGCAGGTGTAGCAGGTGTAGTGTTTGGCGCGTTGAGCAACCCCAGATCATGCAACGTTTTCTGTAATCCCCCGGCAGCAGCCCAGGCTGATATGCCGCTGCAGGCTCCAAGTCCTACAATTCCCAGGCCCACTATGACAGCACGCCGCGAGATAGCCCGCTCGGGTCGAAGCTTATCAAGCGAGCGGTCCGAGGAAATCAAGGGTGGTGATTCGGCGGGTGGGGCCTCAAAAGCGGCGAACGACGGGCGGTTTGACTCTGGTGCACTCAGTGGCGCCGGCCGCGAGCTTTGACCTGAAGGAGTTATATACGTGGGGACCGACGTTTGACTCAACTGCGCCGTTTCCATGGGAATCGTCTGCGCGCTTTTATCCGGCCCGGTTATATACGTGGGGATCGATGACTGGCCTAACTCCGGCGTATACACCGGCGTTGGCCGCGAGCTTTGATCTGAGTGGGTGACGAGAGGTGAGGGCAGTGGCGCCGGATTCACCCGGTCGGTATAGGGTGGGACAGGGAAAGCCGGTTGTGTCGATAGGGCGGCCTGCTCCAGGGCTGTGGCGAAAGCCTGGATACTGGCAAAACGCTGCTGCAGATTCTTTGCCAGCGCTGTCAGCACTACGTCCTCGATAGCAGGCGAGATGCCGGGTATCTTCCCATGTAGAGGCGCTGGCGGGGTCAGCATGTGCTGGCTGGCTATCTCAACAAATGCTCCATTAAATGGCCGGTCTCCGGTCAACCATTCGTAGACGATGATGCCCAGGGAATACTGGTCGCTGGCGCGGTGCGGCCTGCCCTCGAGTTGCTCGGGGGCCATGTAGGCAACCGTCCCGCTCATCTCCTGGATACTACGCGAACCCGTACTCTGTGCAATCAGCACGAGGCCGAAATCACTGAGCAAGACCTCGCTGCTGCGCCCCAGCAGCATATTCTCCGGCTTGATATCGCGGTGAATGAACTTGCGGTCATGCGCGTATTGCAAAGCCGATGCAACCTGCCTGACATAGGGGATGATCTGGGCCGGGGGCAGTGCAATGCCTTTGGGATGGCGCTGGCGCAGTGTGCCATTAGGAGCGTAGTCCATGATGAGAAAAGGAATGCCGTTCTCCACGCCAAAATCCAGGACGCGGATGATGTTGGGGTGGACGAGGCTGGCAATGGTACGCGCTTCTGTGCTGAACTGCTGCATATTGCTGCCGACCAGGCGCATCTGAAGCACTTTGATGGCCGCCTGGGTATTCAGGTGAATATGCTCGCCGAGGTAGACATCGGCGAACCCACCCTGCCCAATTAAACGCACCAGGTGGTAGCGGCCCAATTGCTGGCCAATAAGGTCGGCCATCGGCGGATTCCTCCTTGAAACGTCATATGCCGCAGGCGCACCACTCCGCATGACCAGGATAAAACAGTGGTCAGAAGAGACTCTGCTGGCGAATGACGCTGATAATGCCATCGTGCATGGCACCCGTTGACCCACATGGCGCCCGCAAGGGTGCCACTACCATGACACGACTGCGTTGCCTTGCCAAGCACTGCCACTAGTATAGACGATCAGAGGCCATCCGAACGTCGTATAGTAGTGGCACCCCCTTGCCGGTGCCATGAAGCCTCACGCAAAAATTCGAACCTCACCCCCGTAAACATACCAATAATATAGACGATCAATAGCCGGGCTTTGTCTCTATGCGAGAAATACCCGGTCAGCGTCTGCTATGAGCCTGTTCTTGAACTGAGGTGAGTTTATTGGACCAGCCACGCTGGCAAATCGGCTATCGAAGGCAGGACTGCAGCGGGATGTACTCGCTCTAATAGAGGAGAGCCGGCACCGTGCTTTCCAGTACATACCAGCACGCCGCGTAAGCCTGCCTGCTGTGCCGCATGCACGTCGTTTTCAAGATCATCCCCCACCATGACCGCTGTGGCTGCCGTTATGCCTATAGATAGCAGCGCCTGCTCGAAAAAGGCGCGGTTCGGCTTGCCCAGCACGATGGCCTGCTTGCCGGTGGCAAGCTCCAAGGCGTGTACATATGGACCGCTATCCAGGCGCAGCCCTTCGCTGGTGCGCCAGTAGAGATTGGTATGCATCGCCAGCAGCTCGGCGCCATCCATCAGCATGCGGAAGGCGGCATTCATCGCCTCGTAGGTAAGCAGTTCTTCGGCGCCGCCAATCACAACGATATCGGCATGTGACTCCACCAGTTCGATGCCCGCAAAATCTACCAGCGTATCCCCTTTGGTCAGCACCCAGCAGCGCTTGCCAGGATAGTGCTGGCGGATATAGCTGGCAGTTGCCACGGGAGCCGTGACGAGTCGCTCTTCGGCTATAGGAAGACCAATGGCGGAGAGGCGCTGTGCCAGGGTTGCACGAGCCATGGTGGTGGTATTGGTGACACAGCAGGTGGGATAGCCCTGCTGCTGCAACCAGCGCAAGGTGTCTGCCGCCCCGGCAATGGGCTGCATGCCGACATGAAGCACGCCGTCGATATCAAGGAGTATGCCATGTGTGAGTGGCATTTGTTCTGCGCCTCCTTTCTAGCCCTTGCCTCGTGAGAGGATTTATCCCAGGAAAAAGGCAGCGAGTAGCGTGGTGAGACCCACAATACGCACGCTGTCCCCTATGTAGTCCAGCAGCAGCGGGTCGGGCACGGTAAACTTCAGCGAATAGATGACGAGACCCCAGGAGATACAGAAAAAGGCAAAGCCCATGAGGAAACCAAAGCGGGTCTCCTTCGTGAAGAAGATTGACACGTAGTGAAAGAAGATGATGAAACAAACCAGGGCGCGGGAACCGCTCAGCACTGTTTGCACGGTGGCACTGGGATGCGTGGGGATCACCGGGGTCAGCAGCAGCAAGACCATGAGCAGCCCCGTGGCGAACACATGCCAGCGCTTCAGCCCACGCCTGTATGGCTCCGATCCACGCAGCGTGCTCAAGAAAATAAACAGGTAACTGACGGTTTGCCCGATATACCTGAACCAGAAGGTATTGAAGGCCCCATTCAGATAAATATCGCTGATCAGTCCAATAATGCCGCCTGACGCAATCACACCCATCGATAAGCCAAGCGAGAAGAGCATGTCGCTCCCGGTCCGGGCATAGAGAGAGAAAGCACGCAGTGAGATGAACAGGGTAATCACGGCCTGGATTACCAGGAGAAGGTCGGTGATTTGTGTCGAATTCATGCTTTGTCTCCTTTCTAAAAATACCATTACAAGCCTGTCTCCAGGTAGTTGAGAAATAGTGAGCTATCCACGGGTTGCCCTGCTGAGTCGAACAACTGAATAAGGTTCTGAGTCAACAACATCCGCAGAGCAGCAAGCAGATCTTTCATAGGCAATTGCGTACTGGCAGAGAGAGCAAGCACACTTGTCTGGCCGTCGATGGCCAGGTAGAGACGGCGCGCCTGCTTGTCTGGAATAACGGGGGTGCTGCTAAAGGGGTTGCTCGACCGCAGCGCTTCAGCGTCTCGCACGCGATGGGGAATGAGTTCAGCGAGAGGAGGAAGCTGCTGTGGAGTCCCGGTGGCAGCAGTCAGGAATAATCCACGGCTCCTGGCGATAGGGATAGCTTGCTCTACAATACGACCGATCGTTGGGAGCAGACCTGGCGGTGGTATGTGTCGCAAAAAGACGAATACCAGTAACGATAACGGGGTGGCAATCTTCTCTATGGAGGGATCATTAGACGCGGGAGGCAGCAAGACATTACTCTGCAGGGAGTGTGCCCACCAGTAATTGAGCCCATAACGTCTGAGGAGGGTGGCCTGGTGCAGAGAAAAGATGCTCTCCACAGGTTGAAGCATGGTGCTGCCTCGCAGTTCAGAGTACGTGTGCCTGGCTATCTCCGCAACTTGCTCATTTATGACAATGTATTGGGACAACGATATATCCTGAAGGACGGAGGTTCGCAACTCAATAGAAATTAGACCTGTGCGGTAAGCTTGAGAGGCCCAAAATTGTATAACCTGCATATGAAGCCGCTGTATCATCTCCTGAGCCAACCACAAAAACAACTCATCTATGTGGTACATGCTTTTCGTGATCTGCAATAAGCGCGTGCTCATGGTGAGGCGCTGGTTGTCTATACCACGAAGCAAAGATGATCCGGCCAGTTCATCATCACTTTTCACTTAGACCCTCCTCAGGAGACTTCCCACATCTTTACCGATGAAACACAAATGGGGACTAGTTCCCGGTGCATCTTTATAGTCCAAGGATCGTATCTGAAGTTAGTGTGGTAATGAGAAGTATGAATTGTTTGTTTTGCATCTAGAGACAGATTATAAAGTATTTCTAACAAATGTTCGCTAATGAGTGATCGCTAACTGGGAACATTGCTATATATATGGATTTAGCAATTTTGCAATTATAAGATATATGCTGTCAATGTTATAGCCATATAGTCCTTCTCGATTACTCCACTTTGTCCAGGCTGGTGACAGGGGCTTCCCCTGCACCCCGAAAGGCCAGGTCCCACATATGGTACAATGCAACGATAACGCTTAAAGAGACAGCATGATCCGCCTGGAGAGGAAATAGATATGCCGGACAACACACATGCCCAGGAAGAACATAAGCACACTAACCGGCTCATCAATGAGACGAGCCCCTATCTGCTGCAGCACGCGCATAACCCGGTAGACTGGTACGCGTGGGGGGAGGAGGCCCTGGAAAAGGCGAAGCGCGAAGACAAGCCCGTCCTGCTCAGCGTCGGCTACTCCGCCTGCCACTGGTGCCACGTGATGGAGCACGAGTCCTTCGAGAACGAGGAAATCGCCGGCCTGATGAACCAGCATTTCGTCTCGATCAAGGTTGACCGCGAGGAACGACCGGACATCGATAACATCTATATGCAGGCTGTGCAGGCAATGACACATTCGGGCGGCTGGCCCATGACCGTCTTCCTCACGCCTGATGGGCGTCCTTTTTACGGTGGAACGTATTTTCCGCCGCGCGACCGGCGCTCTGGCAGCCAGGTCATGCCGGGATTTCCCCGCGTATTGATCAGTATGGCCGAGGCGTACAAGAATCGCCGCCAGGACGTGGAGGAGCAGGCGACAGAGCTTGCTAACTACCTGAAGCAGCACAGCAGCATGCCTCTACGTGGTAAAAACATCGCTCCCATGGGAACGCTGCCACTCGAATTATTAAGCAACGCCAGCCGTGAACTGGCCGCCGATTTTGACCCTGTACACGGCGGCTTTGGCAACGCCCCCAAGTTTCCTAATACTATGGCGCTGGAATTTCTGCTGCGCATCCACCAGCACCGCTTGCGGGGCGAGATTGGCGCGAGATCGACGAATCCTGAGATGGAGATCGTCGAGACTTCGCTGCAACACATGGCCGATGGAGGCATCTACGACCAGTTAGGCGGCGGGTTTCACCGCTACTCGGTAGACGCTGAGTGGCTGGTGCCACACTTTGAGAAGATGCTCTACGATAACGCCCTGCTCAGCCGCCTCTACCTGCACGCCTACCTGGTGACGGGCAAGGTCTCCTACCGGCGTATCGCAGAAGAGACGCTCGATTACGTCGTACGCGAGATGACCTCTCCGGAGGGCGGGTTCTACTCAACGCAAGACGCCGATAGCGAGGGCGAAGAAGGCAAGTTCTTCCTCTGGACCCCCGCGGAGATCGAGGCGGTGCTGCCGCCCGGAGATGCGGCGCTCTTCATGCACTACTACGATGTAACCCGGCAAGGCAACTTCGAGGGCAAAAACATCCTGCACGTCGTAGGAGCCGGTGTAGCGCATCCTGTTGGGGCCGATTTATCACGCCCGCAAGGTGAAGAGGGAACCCCACACGGCGTAGGGGCCGATTTATCGCGCCCGGGAGGTGAGGAGGAGACCCACTTGGAATCCTCGCCCGGTGATATTCATGTTCAACTCCGGCGGAGCCGGGAACTTCTCTTCAAAGCGCGAGAACAGCGCGTGAAGCCGGGACGGGATGAGAAGATACTCACGTCATGGAACGGGCTGATGCTGCGCAGCTTTGCAGAAGCAGCGCGCCACCTGGACCGCGCCGACTACCTGCAGGTGGCCACCAGGAATGCCGAATTTCTGCTGCGCGAACTGCGCCGCGAGGGCCGCGTATTACGCACCTACAAGGACGGGCGCGGGCGCCTGAACGGCTACCTGGAAGACTACGCTTTCCTGGCCGGCGGCCTGCTGGCGCTCTACGAGGCCAGTTTTGAAACGCGCTGGTTTGTGGAAGGCCGGCGCCTCATGGACGAGGCGATCACGCTGTTTGCCGACCAGCAGAACGGCGGCTTTTTCGACACGGGCAGCGACCACGAAGCGCTGGTCAGCCGCCCCAAAGATATCATGGACAATGCCACTCCCGCGGGCAACAGTGTAGCCGCTGAGGTGCTGCTGCGGCTGGCGGCCTTCACCGGCGAGGAGAAATACCGGCAGCGCGCCGGTGACTACCTGCGCTCCCTGGCCGATATTATGGTACAGCACCCACAGGCGTTCGGGCACGCCCTGGGTGCGCTCGACTTCGCTATCTCGCAAGCGAAAGAGATCGCCATTATTGGTGAGGTTTTGGGCGCTGATACACGTAATATATTAGGGGTCATCAATTCGCGTTATCTGCCCGCCAGCGTGCTGGCTTGCGCGGCTCCTGGCGACAGCGAGGCCATAGAGGCGATCCCGTTGCTCGCCGACCGGCCTTTGAAGGGTGGGCAGGCTACTGCCTACGTGTGCCAGAATTTTGCCTGCCAGGCGCCGGTCAATACACCCGGGGAACTGGAACGGCTCCTATGAGGGGTTTAGGCAAGGTTCAAATGAAAGTGACCGTTCCTCCTCACCAGAAAGGTCCAGCCCTGTCATGCTTCGCTGCGCTCAGCATCTCTGTGCCTCTCGAGCCAGCCCCTTCCCCTTCGCTGCGCTCAGGGCTGCGGCTCATGCGCTCAGGGTGACACGGTGTGACGGTTCACACGGTCAAAGACTTTTCTTCAAATTGAACCTTGCCTAAACTTCATTTGTAAGCGCGTTAATCGTTGATGTAGCGGAGCTCGCCTTTGACCTCGTGGCGGCAGAGAACCCCTTCGCGCGCCAGTTTTTCCAGGGCGAGGGTAGCAGCGGCAATCTCTTTGCGCCTGTGCTTTTTCTTGCCCTGGGGCGCAAAGATTTGCACGACTTCCAGCGGCGTGAATACGGTCAGGGCACTGGTATGTTCCTGGAGGTAGCTGGTAATGGATTCTTGATACCAGTGAACAAGGTCAGTAGGGCGAGCTGTTTTGGGGAGCGACGGTGGGGAGACGATCATTACCGGGCAAGGAGCCGTGTGGAGGACCTTGCGCGAGGTGCTCCCGGCGAAGAAGCGGCGTATTTGATGGCCCGGGGAGCTGCCGCGACTACCGACCACAATGAAGTCGACGCGCAGTTCCCGCGCAGCCCTCACAATCTCGTCGGCAGGTATACCTACCCGGACGAGCACTTCTATCTGCGATGAGGTAACGCCCTGTTTCTGTAACTCTGAACGCGCCTTCCACAGGACATCTTCTGCCTGGGCGCGCTGGTCGGGGGTCACCGTCAAGGGCTGGAGGGGTCCGGCGTACATACCAGGGGAAGGTGAGGCCAGGGAGGGGAGAGGGATAACGTTGAGGAGGACCAGTCGCAGTTGTGGCGCTGCCTGCTGGATGAACTCGCTCATAGTGAGCAGAGCCTGCCACGTGGCAGGAGAGATGGTTGAATCAATGCCCAGCAATATGCGCTTATTCATGGCTCGGTCCTTAACTGGCTACGCTGTGCTGGTTAAAACACCACCTGTGTATGATTTGGGCAAATCGATATGTTCTCGTATGTGCATAGTATATATGCTTTTGGGAGGGACAGCAAGCACATCACAAGCAATGGGTGCGTTTCTTTTTTTGCTTCGAGCGCAGATGGCGGGCATGGCAGGGGCAAGCCCTGCCGCTACTATACTCGGTCAGAGGCCATCCCAGCGTCGTATAGTAGTGGCACCCCTTGCGGGTGCCATGCAAAAATGTGCCTCACCAACCAGCAACAGGACCATATTCTTTCGGGTTATGCGCCGGTTCTTGCAAAAAATGTGACATATGACACTTCTACCCTGTGACGCTGCTTATATACAATCGATACTATACAACGTATACTGATTTATATCCAGAAAGATATCCTTTAGATACAGTGTTCTGCCTTTGTTGCGTCAAAACTCATTCTATGAATATTGACTTCGCTCAACAAGTGCGTTAAGCTACAATAGAGATGTGTCACAAACAGGCTGGTGTTGTCCGGGGGATTTCGACCAACAATTGATTTGCGGCGCCGTAACCCGTCAATAAAGTAGAGAACGAGGTACCCCTGGTGGGGTGCACGTGTAACTCGTAGTGTACACTTTCGCGTAGGGACAATCCTTGTGGATGCCTGCTGAGGAAAGTAGGTCGAGAGCGATGGGTATGGATATGGAAGAATTACCCAAAAACATGAGTCTATCGGCGCTCGCAGACCGCTGTATGAGCGAGATCAACCACTACCGTCGTGGGGAAGCATCCAGCGACCAGTACTGCCTGGAGATTTTCCGCCGCGCCATGTTGGAACACGACGACGCGGCCTGGACCCTGTTGGTAGATCGGTTTAAGGAGTTTTTACACGCTTCGTTTCGTCGTCACCCCAGGAGCGAGGCCGCGTCCCGCCTGGACAGCCCCGAGAACTACGTGGCGCGGGCCTTTGCACGTTTCTGGAATGCAGTTCATAACCAGCAGATGATGTTTACCAGCCTGGGCGCTGCACTGCGCTACCTGCGCATCTGCCTGAACAGCACGATCCTGGATATGCTGCGCTCCTACGCTCGAACCAAAGAAGTGCCTCTCCCGGAACCGGGCTTTGCCGGGGAGCCAGCGATGGAGGATCAGTATGAAGGCAGCGAGTTGTGGGAGGTCATCCGCACGATGCTCCCCAGCGAGCGCGAACAGCGCTTGGCCTTCTACCTGTACCAATGCAACCTCAAACCCAGGGAAATCGTGCGCCTACGTCCACAGGAGTTCAGCAACGTGGACGAAATCTATCGCTTGCGGCGCAACATCGTGGATCGCCTGGAACGCGGCGCGGACCAGATCCGCTGGAAGCTAAGTAGTGAGGTGTAGACATCTCTTTATGCGCCCAGGCGCGCGGCACCGGCGAACAAAACCGGAGTGTATGGTGTGTCGTATAAACAAGTAGAAGTCATACCCAAAAAATCTTGTTTGAACCGTTTATACAGCAACACGAACTATACAGGTCGGTTGTACCGTTCAGTGCCAAGATGCTAGATGAGGAGCCACGCACGATGGATTGTTTGCACCCTATAGCTCCTGATGACGAGGAGCTTTTACGGTTTGCTCTCGATGGAGAGGCGCTACCCGAGGAGGTGAACAGGCACCTCCAGGAGTGCACCGACTGCCAGCAGCGCCTGGCCAGGTATAAAAATGTTCACAGCCTTCTGGTTTCACGTCTTTACCGCCATCAATGTCCCGACGAGTTACAACTGAGTTTCTACTGCGCCGGCCTGCTGCCAGCGGACGAGCGGGTTGGCATAGCAAATCACTTGCTGGATTGCCCGCTCTGCGCCGGCGAGGCCGCGGACACGCGCCAATTCCTGGCGGTGGCGGACAGGGAGCTGCTGCCCGCACCGGCAATTTCGCTCAACGGCCTGCATGCTGTCACGCGCCGCATCTTCGCCATGCTCACCCAGCAGCGAGCGCAACTGGTGGTGCGCGGCAACGCGGCAGAGGGGGTATGGCCGCGCCAGTACCACGCCGAGTCGATTGACCTGTCGCTGCACCTCTCGCGGACGAGCAGCGGCGAATACATGGTGCTCGGCATTATCACCGATCCCACTGAGAGCATCGAAGCCTTTCAGGACATGGCCGCGGAACTCTATCCCGCCACGGGCGGTAAAGACAGCGACCGGGCCGAAAAACCGCTGCTGTGCGAGCAGGTTGACGAGCTTGGCAATATCGTTTTCAGCGCCGTACCCGTGGGCGAGTATGTCATGATTGTACACTTACCGGGGCGTGAGATGGTTATCGAGGGGTTGAGTATCGAATCCGGTTGACACGTTATTTTTTCCACACCCGCGCGACCGGCGTTGGTTACTGGGGGACCAACCAGCATATATGGATAACGATCTATTTTTACAACACCTGCGCGAATTGAGCCTCGAAGAAGGAAAGGCCTACATTCAGGGGCATGTTGGGGAGTTCACTGACCACGATGCAATCGGTATCTTGTATGCAGATGAAGCACTCAATCAACTCTACACGAATCCTTTTGTATCTCTCAAATTGGCTGAACTGCTGATCTTCTTCGGCGAGTATGTTCAGCATGCATCGCCCTATGCTCTTGGTCTCAAGGCTAAAGGGGACGCTTTGGAATGTATTGGGCATGCGCAAGCAGCTATGGAGTGTTTGGATGCTGCTGGAGAGGAATTTCTACGCCTGGGAGATAAAGGGAACTGGGCTCGCTCTCGCATGAGTTGGATTATGGCTTCTACCTGGCTGGGCCACGTCGAAGAGGCGTTACAACAGGCGGCTCGTGCTCGCGATGTGTTTCTGGAACTCGGTGAATACTATTGGGTCTGCGCCATCGACCATAATACAGCAGTGATCTACGAACAGATAGGGCGATACCAGGACGCACTCAAACTGTACGAAAGAATGTTAGCAATCTATCCTACTCTGACCGATCAAAGTGAGATTTTTATCAAGCGGGCTATAGCCATGGCTGAAGTCAATCAAGCGATAGACCTGGCCTGGCTTGGCAAATTTGAACAGGCATACCGTCTTCAGCAGCAGGCACAGGCTAGTTTTATCGCTCTCGGAGAGACAAGTCAGGTTATTAACACAGAGATTAATCTAGCGGACCTCGATTATACTCAAGGTTACTACGGCTCGGCGCTACGACGCTACTATCAGGCGCGTGATAGCTTGATACAGAATAAAGTCGATGACCCTATGCTGTTAGCCGAACTCAAGCTATGGATGGCTAATTGTCTGGTGAAACTCAATCGAGCGCAGGAGGCTTGCCAGTTGTCGAGCGAGGTAGTTAGAGTATACCGACAACTTGGTACATCACTGCAAGCGAGCAATGCACTGCGCGATTACGCAACGACACTGGTAGCCTCTGATAGATTAAAGGAAGCTCTAGCTGCCCTTGATGAAGCGGGAACACTTTTTACCTCTAGTGGCTTCCATCACCATGCCTCCGCGACCAAACTTCAGCAAACCGAACTCCTGCTCAAAATGGGCTCTGTTGCTGAAGCATACGACCAGGCTCGTCTTATTAAGCAGTATTTTGAATCCCAGAGCTTTGTATTGCGCTCTGTTCGCGCCAGCTTGGTGATGGTCGATGCACTCATAGAAGGTATACGTCAGACTGAGATACACCAAGAGAAGGAGCGGCAATCTACACTTTTACAGGAGGCCATGCTGTTATGCAAGGAGACCGCTTTAAAGGCTCGTAAGCACAACTTGCAGGAAGAGGTCTATAAGAGCCAGTACCTCCTAGGAAGACTTTTTGCTTTTCAGGAAAACCCTACGAAGGCCGCAAGGCACTATGGAGCTGCTATTGCGCAGATTGAGCGCATCCTGAATGATCTTTCGTATGACCTGTCCCCTTCATTCCTGCACACCACATGGGCTGTGTATGAAGATATGATTGACCTTTGCCTGCGACAGGGCCAGGTCGAGCGTGCTTTTGGCTATCTGGAACAGGCGCGTTCCATGGCCTTACGCCAATATCTCAACAAATCGAGTGCTTTGCAGGGTAACAGAGGAGAACAGGAAGATGCCATTCCTCTATCTGTGTCGCAAGCGAATAGTGCAACAATGTTGCGAATGCAACAGGAGCTAAAGGATTGGCAGGAAAGGTACCGAGACTACAGTGTCCTGCTCGCAGGTATCGATACCTCTGTATCTCCTGCCGTTGATCGAGAAATTATCCAGAGCGAACTCAAACAATGTGAAGTAAAAATTAGCGAACTATTTGAACGCCTGCATCTCGGTCAATCGAACATTCGCTTCACTGCTCATTCGAAGAAAAGCGAAAAGCGAAAAGCGAAAAGCGTGGATATTATGCAACTACGCCAGCAGCTTTCGCCCGATCAGCTTTTGCTGGCATACTTTCTTTATAAAGGGAGGCTTGTCATCTTTGCAGCTACAGCGGAGCAACTGATTACCTACGAGAATCCTGATGGAGTCGTGCAACTAGAGCGCCTGTTACCCCTGCTCCATGCTCATCTCCAACCAGGTGGCTGGCCTGATCTCCAGCAACCGCCACAGCAAGTCATTCGTCGTCTGCTCAACAAACTCTATGACCTTCTCGTAGCTCCGGTGGCTGCCCTATTACCGTCGTCACCTGGGCATTTGACGATTGTTCCCTATGGACCGTTACATAAGCTGCCATTTCATGCCCTATATGATAGCTCACGTTTCCTCGTTGAAGACTTTCAGATCAACTACCTTCCGGCAAGCAGCATACTCATGCACCTTGGTACCCAGGGGAAAGAACAAAACACTCGTTCTGCGAATAGAGAATTGACTATCAAGCTGCCATTGGTCTTTGGCTACTCAGGAAATGGACACTTACAGCGCATCATTGATGAGGCGAAGGCAATAGCATCATTGCTAAACGGGCGCTGCTATCTCGAGAGGGAAGCAACGATCGCCCGACTCATTGAGCAAGCTCCTGGCAGTCCCATCATCCACTTAGCAACCCACGGTCAGAGCAGACTGGATTCCCCTAATTTTTCCTACGTACGCCTGGCTGATGGGCAACTCAATGCGATTGATGCATTCAGCCTGGATTTGAAGACATGCGAACTGGTCACCTTGAGTGGCTGCGAAACTGGGCTGGCTCTAAGTGGTGGAGGTGACGAACAGTTGGGCCTGGGGCGGGCGCTCCTCGCTGCCGGGGCTGACTCGCTGGTGATGAGTCTCTGGCAAGTAGAGGATAACGCGACAAGTGAGTTGATGCGGTACTTTTACCAATACCTCCTGAACGGAGAAAGCAAGGTACAGGCGCTGCGTGCTGCTCAATGTAGTCTCTTGCATCGCGCCGAGTCGATCTATACGCATCCTTATTTCTGGGCAGCTTTTCGTCTCGTTGGCGATGTTGGTCCACTCCACTACATTGCAGAAGAACCATCCTTTGCAACTGAAACTGGGCCCCAAAAAAGTGATATCCCGGCGTCTCTTACTTAGAGACTTAAAGTAACCGTGATGCACCCTCTATGGGGGTACGCTATTTTAAGAAAGAGATGGAGGCAAAAAAGGAAATGAAACAAGAACCCAGGGGCATAGAAATGAGGAAGGTAAGATTCTGGCTTGAAAACCAGGTCGTTATCACCTATGCCTCCAGGCTGGACTCTTCTGCAGGAAGACAACGCATCATCGAGTCCTTGCGACTGAACGATTTCAATAAGACTCTCAACACAGGCCCAGGTAATTACAACCTGAGATCCTTCGACGAGAAGCATGTCCCACATCCACGGTCCTCAGATGAGGACAGAGGTAACGGGCACGAGAATAACGATCTGAACAGCCCTATCGGTAAGTATCTGTTCAGCTTACCTCCCGGTCAAGGCACTCTCGTCATTAGCTTCTTCCATGTCGAACGGCTAAATCAACCTGATTCTAACAAAGCGGATAGTGCACCTGACTTCGTCAAGCTGCTCAATGATTCTCCACGCGTATTCGATACGCCCGAGGCTTCCTTCGTCGCGTCTATGCCCAACTGGCTCAATGGTGGCACACAACAAGGCAGCACAACACATGGCTGCCCGGTTACTCCTCCCTTTCCAGTAGAGGAGTCGTGTAGTCTCTGGAAGATGCTCCTGCCATCAGAGTTCTCCCTTCCCCAGGCTGGGACGGGGGAAGGCGTAACCGTGATTGTACTGGATACGCTACCTCTGCCACCAGATATTACATCAGCGGCCAACAATCCTGCCAGTAACAACGCACTGTTGTATAGCATGGCTCATCAGGGCATGGTGAGCCATGCACCTTTTAATGCTATGCCTCCGGCCATCAATGTCAACTACCAGGACCTGTCACAGGTTGGTATAGAGGATCTGGCAACAGGCAAGGACATCTACGGAAATCTGGTTGGCTTCCCTATGGTAGATCATGGCCTGTTCGTGGCAGGGATCATACGCGACCTTGCCCATGACGCCGATATCGAGTGTATCCGCGTTCTCAACGACTATGGAGTGGGCAATACCACTATCCTGATCGATGCGCTCAACAACATCTACAATCGTTTGGGGCCAGGAGGGGACCTGAATGGCAAGCGTGTCGTGATTAACATGAGCCTGGTGGCAACACCTGCTGACGAGGAACTGGCTATGTGGGGATACACCCTGGAAACAATACAGCCAGCACGAGCAGGACTACTTGCTCCCATCCAGCTTCTAGCTGAGCAGTATGGGGTTGTCTTTGTGGCTTCTGCTGGGAATGACTCAGACCCCCGCTCTACGGATATGAACCCGCAGGGGTTTCGCTGGATGCCACGTTATCCGGCTGCCTTTGCGTATCCCGGGGTCTCTAATGTTAGTGTCTCTACGGTTATCCCGGTTGGTGCTGTGGACAAGTATGGAACTGCAGCACCGTATAGCAACTACCCAGGAACCAACGGAATTGCAACCTATGGCGGAGCCATTCCAAGTCCTGACCCCACCACACAGACTTCTAACGTTGTGACTCGGATTGATCATAGTGTCCCTGTCGATGCTATACGCGGTGTCTACAGTTCAGTACTCTACCCGGCACTCGCAGTGACTGATCCTAAGTCAATTCACTCATCTGTGCCATTCAATTACCCAGAGTTTCAGCCCGCTCCTTCCGTCACCTGGGCCTATTGGGCAGGAACCTCTTTCGCTACTCCGATTATCAGTGCTTTGGCTGCACGCGTTCTACAGACGTGGCAGCCTTCTGATCCTAGTGTGCGAGATACGATTATCACTGCTGCCAATCAGCAAACACAGTGGACAAAGTTAGAGCCCAACTTTGAAACTGCAAGTGGTCCAATGATTCTGGTGACGCAGCAGTGTCGGCCTGACAACAATCCTTCCATTCAATGATCGATGGGTCGCCATTTCAACTACTGAAAAGAGGATGGAGCAGGTATCCGCTCCATCCTCTTTTCAGTAGTTGGTAAACCTGATTTTGTACTCGACGGGCTGGGGCAAGCGTCGCCCCAGAGGCGTCATGTTAAGGAATGCCAAAATGCGCGGCATGCCGCCTGCTGGGCTCCCGCAAGGTGCGCCCCTAAATTATCCACTTGAAACCTCTGCTGTATCGCTTCCATGCAGATCGGGCACGGACGGGGCAGCGGTAACTTCTTTCTCTTTGCCAGGAAGCTTGCGCCACACGAGTTCTATCCATAAAGCAGCGAGGAAAAAACATGTACTGCCAAGAGGCCCATACGGGAGAGCATGGGAATATGCAACTAATACTGTTCCTAACAGAACAAAAGCTGGTAAACGAGGTACGCCAGTCTGAAGAAGTGCCCATGCCGCGGCGAAAATTGACGCAGTGCCTGCCACTACGAGGATGTAACCGCTAAGGACGATGGCAGGATTGGCGAAAAGCTGATGCATCCCCTGCAGGACAATCCACCAGGTCGCTATGGGAGCCAGCATGATTATCCCCGCGTTATCTATTTGCCGGATAGGGTCTCCAACCGTGCTTTCAGGGATAGGTTTTTTTAGGTAAGGTCTCATGGGAAGAGCACGAGGAAGGGCAGGGCGGGCGGCTATAAAGGCCCACCCAGCCGCTCTACACCACCCCCGCCCCTACGGACAATGATCCTGATTACAGAAAACCCCCTCTTTAAGTAACGCCGGGATACCTATCCCCCGGATAGGATGCCTTGCCTGGAGGGCACGTAATGACCCAGCCCTGGGCCTTTACAGCAGCGCTTATTCTATGGAATAATAATGCAGGAAGGACATTTCGGTAGATTGGAATTTAGAGAGGAAGATACTATGCTCTCTGAACATAGACAAAAATAGGACCCTGCGGGCGTATATAGGTTGAGAAAACGCGTACATATATACACCAGGAGGTCACAGCATGGAAGCAGTAAGTATAACAACCCAGGTGGGAAGCAGTGAAGTGACCG
>WNGD01002217.1_pt1 | contig 20928 bp, 14 predicted proteins | sample 5400671 | NCBI WGS metagenome assembly WNGD01 (sample SAMN13153369, study PRJNA577476) | soil metagenome | isolation source: 40 cm soil or saprolite under grassland replicate 2 | place: USA:California | collected 2016-06-15 | reverse complement strand
AATGCCAGCGGCGGGCAGCTCGATCCGCGGGCGATCCTGCGTATGCCGCCGCCCATGCGCAACGACGTCTTCTTCGCCATCGCGCACGCGATCCACGGCGTGTTCATCTTGGCCGCGCCCTGCGTCGCGATCGTGTTTGTCCTCGGCTGGCTTATTAAGGAGGTCGCGCTCCGTGGCCGCGAGCCAGCTTCCTCGTCGACGCCGCAGCGTGAGCACGAGCTGACGTCGTGAGCCTTGAGCAAGACCTTCGGCCGAGCTGACCTGGCCAGCGGCGGGGTGGCCACGGGGGACGCCTTGCTGGGGTGCGCCGATCTCAGGTTGTCTTGGTAGACAATCCTGGTGCAACCGCCCCGTTGACCGCTCTTTGGAGGGAGGCAGCGGCGTCGCCTCGGCCGCAGCACGCGGCACCGGCCCGCCGCGAATCCTATGACCACGACACCGTCGGCCGCCCCGGCACCCGATACCGCGAGCGGCCGAAGCCTTTACCTGTCTGGGCTGATCGGCCGCCCGATCGCGGACGGCGGCGGGCAGCCGCTCGGGCGGCTCTCCGATGTCATCGTTCGGCTGCGGGGCGCGGAATATCCTCTCGTCACCGGACTGGTCGGGGCCGTTGGCGGTCGAGAGGTCTTTGTTCCGATCGAGCAGGTCAGCTCGTTCACCGGTGATGTGCTGAAGCTGACAAGCGCCAGGCTCGACCTGCGCAGGTTTGAACGCCGCGACGGCGAGGTGCTGCTTCGCGCCGACGTGCTCGGACACCGGCTCATCGACGTTGGCCGCGCGCGCCTGGTGCGCGCGGGTGACGTCCAGCTTTCGCGCTTGGGTAACGACTGGGTGCTCAGCGCGGTGGACACCCGCTGGCGTCCCCGCCGGCTCCTCGGACTGATCGGAGGCCACGATCAGACCCATGAGGCGCGGGACTGGCGGGAATTCGAGCCGCTCATCGGGCACACCCGCAGCGCCGTGCTGCGCGGGCCGTTCGCGCGCATCCGCCGCCTGCGGCCGGCGCAGATCGCCGATCTGCTCGAAGACGCCTCTAAGGCAGAGGAGACCGAGATCCTCGGCCACGTTCACGCCGATCCCGAGCTCGAGGCCGACGTCTTCGAGGAGCTGGACGAGGAACTTGCCTCTCGGCTGCTTGGCGCCCGAACAGACCTGGAGATAGCCGAGGTGCTCAGCAGAATGCGCGCGGACGACGCCGCAGACGCGGTCGCCGAGCTGCCGCAGCGCCGCAGGCAGGCCGTGCTCGACCTGCTGCCGCCCGGCCAGCGGACCAAGGTCATGACGTTGATGGGCTTCAACCCGACCAGCGCGGGCGGCCTGATGGGCGTCGACTTCCTCACGCTGTCAGGCGACGTCAGCGTCCGCGACGCGCTCCAGGCCGCGGGCCGTGCCGCCCACCTGCAACCGGAGGCGTTGACCAGCGTGCACGCCGTGGACTCCGACGGCCATCTGCTCGGCGTGGCGCGCCTGGTCGCGCTGCTGCAGTCCGATCCAGCCGACGAGCTGATCGCGGTCAGCGATACAGATCCGGTTCGGATCGGGCCGGACACCGACGTCATGGATGTCGCGGTCCTCATGACGGACTACAACTTGATCACGATACCGGTCGTCGATGGCCAGTGCCGGATGCTCGGCTTGATCACGGTTGACGACGTGCTTGAGGTGACCCTGCCCGAGGACTGGCGGCGCCGCGAGGCAGCCATGCCCCCGGACGCCTACCGCGGTGACACCGCCGCCGGAACCGATGATCAGAGTCGCGCCGCCGACGAGGAGGGACCGTGACAGGCGCACCTGACCGCCGCGGGGCGCCGCCGGGCCGCGGGGCACCGCCGGGCCGTGGAGCGCAGGCGGGCCGCGGAGCGGCGCCCGGCCGTGAGACGCCGCCTGGCGGATCTGAGCGGCGCGGGGCGCCGCCGGGCCGCAAGCGGACTCTGACGGTCCCGGGCGCCGTGCTCGACGAGGCGCACCTCGGCGATATCGAAGGCGCTCTCGGCCGGATCAAGGTCGGCGAGGAAGATCAGCGGCCCGGCCTGAAACGGCGGCTTGTCACGTTCCTTGCAATCGTGGGTCCCGGCCTCATCGTCATGGTGGGCGACAACGACGCCGGTGGCGTCTCCACCTACGCGCAGGCCGGGCAGGACTACGGCTACACCCTGCTGTGGGTCTTGTTGCTGCTCATCCCGGTTCTGATCGTCAATCAGGAGATGGTCGTGCGGCTCGGGGCGGTCACCGGGGTCGGACACGCCCGGCTCATCAGCGAACGTTTCGGCCGCTTCTGGGGCTGGTTCAGCGTCGGCGACCTGTTTGTGCTCAACTTCCTCACCATCGTCACCGAGTTCATCGGCATCTCGCTCGCGCTGCAGTATTTCGGCGTCAGCAAGTACATCGCGGTGCCTGTCTCGGCCGCGGTCCTCGTCGCCATCACGTGCAGCGGCAGCTTCCGCCTCTGGGAGCGGGCGATGCTGCTGTTCATCGCGACCAGCCTGGTGCTCATACCGTTGGCGTTTCTCGCTCACCCGGCATACGGCGCCACCTTCTATCACCTTGTCGTGCCGGGAATCCAGGGCGGCGTCAGCTCAAACGCGATCTTGCTCATCATCGCGATCGTCGGAACAACCGTGGCCCCATGGCAGCTCTTCTTCCAGCAGTCCAATGTGATCGACAAGCGGATCACGCCGCGGTTCATGGGCTACGAGCGCGCCGACACTGTGCTTGGCTCGCTCGTGGTCGCGGTCGGCGCGGGCGCGATCGTGATCATCGCTGACTACGCCGTGCGCGGAACCCGGCTGGCCGGGCACTTCACCGACGCGCTCGGCATCGCCAACGCGCTTGGCGACAAGGGCGCTGTCCTCGGCGCGCTGTTCGCGATCGTGCTGCTCGACGCCAGCGTCATCGGCGCCGCGGCTGTCACCCTGGCAACGAGCTACGCCTTCGGTGACATGTTCGGCCTGAAACACTCGCTGCACCGCAGCTTCCGCGATGCCAAGGCCTTCTACGCGAGCTATGCGGCCGTTGTGCTGGCCGCAGCCGGGATCGTGCTGATCCCCGGCGCGCCGCTCGGCCTGATCACCACTGCCGTTCAGGCGCTTGCCGGTGTGCTGCTGCCGAGCGCGAGCGCGTTCCTGCTGCTGTTGTGCAACGACCCAGAGGTCCTCGGGCCGTGGGTCAATAGTCGCTGGCTGAACATCGTGAGCACGATCATCATCGCGACGCTGCTCATGCTGTCGGGGACCCTGGTTGTCACCACCGTGTTCCCGCACATCGGCACCGCTCGGGTCGCGCTTTGGGTGTCCGCGGCGATCGCCGCCTGCCTTGTCGGAGCAAGCATCGGGCTACCGGTCACGCGCCGCCGCCGCGGCGTTTCCCCGCCCGTGAAAAGAGTGCCGCGCGAGCAGCGAAGTGGCTGGCGAATGCCGCCGCTGGCACTGCTCAAGCCGGTTACGTGGTCGCCAGCCATGCGGCTTGCGATGCTCGCGCTCTACGGCTATCTCGGGCTGTCCGTGCTGCTACTGGTGATTAAGGCCGTGCAGCTCGCCACACATTGAGCGCCGCAACCGGGTAAGCTCCGCCGACCTCGCGTTTGCAGCGCGGCGTGACACGCGTGAAAGACTGTCGCCATGGCGTCCGACGCACGTACTTCTGGAAGCACCGGCTTTTCGCAAAGGACCGAGCAGGAGTGGCGCGAGCAGCTCGCCCCCGAGGAGTACCACGTGCTCCGCGAGGCGGGCACCGAGCCGCCGTTCACCGGCGAGTACACCGACACCACGACCGTCGGCGTGTACCGGTGCCGGGCGTGCGGCGCCGAGCTGTTCCGTTCTGGAACCAAGTTCGAGTCGCACTGCGGCTGGCCAAGCTTCTACGCGCCAGCCGACGCCGACAATGTGACGCTGCATGAGGATCGCTCGCTCGGCAGGGCCCGCACCGAGGTGCGGTGCGCCAACTGCGACTCCCACCTCGGGCATGTTTTCCACGGCGAGGGATACCCGACGCCCACCGACGACCGGTACTGCATCAATTCGATCTCGCTGACGCTGGAGCCTGCGGAGTAGGCGGCGCTGCCGCGACCCGCAGCCTTGCTCGGCCCCCGGCGGCTGCCAGGCTTGCTCGCGGTCCCCCGGCGGCTGCCAGGCTTGCTCAGGGGCACCCGGTCTGCGAACCCTCTTCATGCGCCCGCTGCGCCAGCTCAAGCTTCGTGTAAGCGGGACGGCCGATCTCACGGTACTTCGCCTTCACACGCTCGAGATACGTCTTCGCCGTGCTCGGCCGGATACCGACACGCTCGGCGACCGCATCGAGGGTCATCCCGGATATGTAGGCGACGAGCACCGACCGCTCCCGCTGTGACAAGCGCGGGCGCACGGGACGCGAACGGCTGCCCCTGACCGTGGCGCCGACCGTCGCCGCCCTCCCGCCGTTGCCACCGATGCCATTCATCGCGGCCCATGGCGGGCGACTGCGCACGGGCCCCGAGGCGCGGATCGCGGCGATGACGGCGGCCATTGTCTGGTTCCGGCCAAGCAACAGGCAGGCGCCCGTGCCGAGCAACGCGGCGCTGAGGTAGGGATCAACGCTCTTGCTCAGCGCGAGAACGCGGTAACCCGCACGGCACAGCCTGCGGATGTCAGCTACGGGATCGGCGCGCTCGCGCTGCGCCTTCTTATCGTGCGCCTGCAGGGGCCCCTTACCCTTCGGCCGCTCGCGCTGGGCTACCTCACCCGGTGCCATCTCACCCGGCGTCAGGTCATGCGGGGCTACCTCGACGAGCACGATGTCCGGCCGATGTCCGGCCGCAGCGAGCAACGACGCAACCGAGGTCTCCCGCACCTCAACGTCGGGAGCACGCGCGGCGTAGGCACCGAGGTTTTCGAACAGCTTCTGATCGTCCCATACCACCGCCACTTCGATCACGTTGATCACCGCCGCGTGGCCCCTTCGCCTGCGTCGTCGCGTTCCACTGATGACACGCGTAGCGGGGCCGCGCCGGTTCACCGGCGCCGCGGGAAACTCGCGGCGAAAGCGCCGCGGGTGGCCGGCGCGGACAGCGACGGCCGACCAGCGCGGACAGCGACGGCCGACCGGGCGACCGGGCGACGTCAGCGAGACCCGGTCGGCGCGGACAGCGAAAGCGCGAACCGGTGCGCGGCATCGGTCCACCAGGCTCGCATCTCGAAACCGGCTGCCGCCAGCTCCGCCTGCACGCCCTCGCGCCGGAACTTCGCCGACACCTCGGTGCGCATCTCCTCCCCCGCGTCAAATGCCACAGCCAAACCAAGCGCGGCGAGCTTGACGGTCTGGTCACTGCGCGACCGCAGCCGCATCTCGATCCACTCCTCGCGGCTGTCCCACACCGCGACGTGCTCGAACGCGTCAAGGTCGAATTCTGCGTCCAGCTCGGCGTTGAGCACGGTCAGGACGTTCTTGTTGAACGCCGCGGTGACCCCGGCCGCGTCGTCGTAGGCGGCGATCAGGGTGGCAGCGTCTTTCACTAGATCGGTGCCGAGCAGCAGGGTGTCGCCGCTGCCGAGCTGGGCGCGCAACGACTCAAGGAAGCGAGCCCGCTGGGCGGGCAGCAGGTTTCCGATGGTGCCGCCGAGGAAGGCGACCATCCGCGCGCCCGAGCCCGCCGACGGGGCGGCTGACAGGCCAAGGTGCTCCTCGAAGTCTGACATGACCGCCTGCACAGCCAGATCCGGGTAAGCGGAGAGGACACGATGGCCCGCAGCCCGCAGCGCGGCCTCGCTGACGTCGACGGGAACGTAACGGCGGAGCGTGCCTTGGCCGCGCAGCGCGTCGAGCAGCAGCGTGGTCTTGTCCGCCGAGCCCGAGCCGAGCTCCACCAGCGTGCGCGCGCGGGTCACGGCCGCGATCTCGGCGGCGCGCTCGCCAAGGATCGCCCGCTCCGCGCGGGTCGGATAGTACTCGGGGCGCCGGGTGATCTGCTCGAACAGCTCGCTGCCTCGCTCGTCATAGAACCACTTGGGCGGCAGCTGCTTAGGTGAGCTGGAAAGCCCAGCCAGCGCATCCGCACGTAGCGACTGGGCGAGATAGTCGTCTGGCAGGCATCGTACGATCTCGAGCTCGGTCATCCGGTTGCTGTCCTCCGATTGGCGGCAAGTGGGCGGACGCTGACCTCGGCCGCGGTTGCGGTGAGCACAGAGCCGTCGGGTACCCAAGTCCAGTCGGGCTCGTCATCACCCGGCTCGGATGCCACCACAACGTGCGCCTCGCCGTGCCGGTAGCACAGGGTGTCCCCAAGGGCGGTGGCCGCGATGGCGCGTCCGTCGGTGAGAAGAAAGTTGAACCGGCCGGCCACGCGTTCGGCGTCCACGAGGGCTAGCGTCCCTTCGAGCGCTGCGGCCAAGCTGGCCCCAGCGCGCAGCCGCTGCAGCACGACGGCCCACAGCAAAGCCGAGTCGCAGCGGGCCTGCAGCGCGAGCAGGTCGGCCGCGGGCAAGGTGTCCGCGAGCGCCACGGCGATGTCTGGCCAGCCCGTAATGGCACCGTTGTGGCTGAACAGCCAGGGGCCGGCGGTGTACGGGGCGGCGGCTGACTCGCCTGGCTCGGTTCCCGCCGTCGCGCACCGCACCGCGCCAAGCAATGCCGTGGTGCGGGTCACGCGGGCGAGGTCGGCGAACGAGGGATCGGCCCAGATCGGAAGGCTCCGGCGGTACCGCGCGGGCAACGGATCGCCGGGCGCGTACCAGCCGACACCAAAGCCGTCCGCGTTCACCGTGCCGTACCGCTGCCGCCGCGGCGCCCAAGCCTGGTGGTAGAGGCCGTGCGGCGGCTCGATAACGAGGTCGCGCACGGCGGCGGCCGACCCAAGATAGGCCAGGTGCCGGCACATCAGGCCGTTCCCGCGCCGCCGACATCGCGCGCGCCGCTGGCATCGCCCGCGGGGCCGGCGTCGCGGGCGGGACCGGCGTCGCGCGCGGTACGAAAGCCGGCGAAGATCTGGCGGCGGATGGGATAGTCCCAGTTGCGGAACGTCGCGCGACACGCCACTGGATCCACGGCGAACGAGCCGCCGCGCAGCACTTTGTAGGTGCTGCCGAAGAACGCCTCCGAGTACTCGCGGTACGGCCAGGCGGTGAAGCCCGGGTAGGGCAGGAAGTCGCTTGCTGTCCACTCCCACACGTCGCCAATGAGCTGGCGCGCGCCGGAGGCGGCCTGGCCCGCGGGATATGAGCCGGCCCCGGCAGGCTGCAGGTGCCGCTGGCCGAGGTTGGCGTGCTCGGCGGTGGGTTCCTCGTCGCCCCACGGGTAGCGGCGCGACCGGCCGGCGGCCGGGTCGAATCTGGCTGCCTTCTCCCATTCAGACTCGGTCGGCAGCCGGCGGCCCGCCCAGCGCGCATACGCCTGCGCCTCGTGCCAGCAGACGTGCATGACAGGCTCAGCGTGCGGGACCTGCTCCACCACCCCAAAACGCCGCCGCACCCACACGTCTGCCTCGCGGCGCCAGAAGAGCGGGGCGGATATCTTCGTGCGTCGCACGTATTCCCAGCCCGCGGCGCTCCACAGGCGAGGATCGTCGTAGCCGCCGTCTGCCATGAACTCGGCGTAGGCGGCGTTTGTGACCGGGGCCACGTCGATGTAAAAGGGCGCCACCTCCACGGTGTGCGCTGGCCGCTCGTTGTCCAGCGCCCATGGCTCGGCGGAGGTGCCCATTGTGAACGAACCCCCAGGCACAAATGCCTCGCCATGCCGCGGGAGCGTCGCCGCCCGCGCCGCCACCGGTGGCGGCGCGGGCGGCGACGCGTACAGCACTGGCACGCCCTCGCGCAGTTGGTGGGTGATGAGCATCGTCTCGTCGTGCTGCTGCTCGTGCTGAGCGATCATGCCAAACGCGAATCCGCCCGCGACTAGCGGCGCGCCGTTCAGCGGCGCGCGTTCAAGCAGGTCGAGAACCCGGCCACGCACCTCGCTCACGTACGAGCGCGCCTGCGCGGGCGGGAGCAGCGGGAGGCTCGGCCGCTCGGCCCGCGGATGCTCGAACGCGTCGTAGATCGGATCGATCTCGGGGTGCATGGGCTCGCGGCCGCCGACCGCGCGAAGCAGCCACAGCTCTTCCTGATTGCCGACGTGCGCCAGATCCCATACCAGTGGTGACATCAACCTGGAGTGCTGTCGTACCAGGTCAGCGTCGTCGACGCATTCGGTCAGCCCGCGAGTGCGGTCACGGGCGGCCTGCAATGCCTTCGCGATCCGCTCGCGCAGCGCCTGTGCCTGCGAACCGCTGTTCTCGCACAGGCTCTCCTCCTGCGACGTCATGCAAACTCCTCCAGCAGATCATCGGCTGGGCAGCGGCCACGCTGCACGTAACGCTCTGCGAAACCCTCGACGGCGCTGACAATCGATGCGGGTACCGCCCTGCGCCGCAGCGCGCTTACTGCCGCCGCCAAACACGCACGTGCGGCCCGCGCGACCTCGGCGTCGGCCAAACCGCTTCTCGCGGCCCGCAGCCACGGGTCACGATCCCCCGCCCACAACGGCGCCGTCGCCGCGAGCGCCGCGTCGCCGGCCCGGTGGTCGCTGAGCAGAGCCCAGGCCACGGCGGTTGGCACGATCCAGCCCTCGCCCGGCTGCGCGTCAATCACCCGTAGCTCGAGGTGGCCTCGAGGGCGTACCGGTGGGAACAGGGTCGAGAGGTGATACTCGAGATCACCGAGGGTCGGCGGCCGTTGCCCCGCGTCACCGGGCAGCCTCGCCTTGCCATCAGCGCGAAGCCAGGAACGAAATGTCAAGCCTGGCGGAGCGGCCCATGAGCCCCCGCCGCGACGGCGGATGCACATCAGCTCCGCGTCCAGAGCGTAGTCCGCCCACCGGGATCGCAGATCGGTGCTCTTGCTCGGCATGCGGGTCCCCGGCGGCTGCCGGGTACGGCCCGGGTCGAGCAGTGCCCAGACCAACTGCCGGGTCGAACGCCAGCCGGTCGGACGGCCGTCGCGCAGCGGCGAGTTGGCGAACACGGCCACGAGCACCGGCCCAATGGCGTGCAGGACCTGCCAGCGCCAGCGGTAGCTTTGCTCTCCTGAGCCATCCTCGCCCGCGTCCAGGCACACCTGGACGGAGGCGGTGCTGCACATCATGATCCGCCCGGCGGGACCAGTCCGGTCGAAGAATTCCTCCATGGCCACGTAACGTGGCGAGTTAACAACTCGGAGGGGCGGGCGGAAGGGGTCGAGGCCGTGACCGGAAAGACGCAGCCCCGCGGCTGTTATCGCCTCCGTCACGGCTTTCATGTCTTTCGTCACGGCCGTCACGCACTCTGCGATGCCATCGGCCGGCGGCGAGCTGAGTTCGAGCTGACCACCCGGTTCTGTGGTGAGGCAACTCCCCGCGGGCAGTGCCCCCGGACCGTCGAGGCCGTCCAGCGCCGCTGACACCCGGGCCGGTTGCACCGGCAAGCGGGGGTTGCTGGCATCCCTGACGAGCCACTCCAGCTCGACGCCAACGCGCTGGGGTGGACCGGTCTTGAAGCAGATGCCATGAATATGGGCCGCCGCCTCTTGGTCGGTCAGCCGTCGGCGACTCGGATCAGGCTTCGCCGCCGGCTCGCAACGCCAGCCACCGTCGTTGGCACAGCTCACGGCGCCTCCTTCATGTCGCTGGTTAGCCGACCCTCATCAGACGTCGTTGCGATGTCGCCTGTTCGACCCATCTGTTCTACCCTGCCACATGGGCCACACGGGTAACTAACATAGGTCGGCCCCGCCTTGTCAGAACCCTGTCAGAGGGTCCGGCATTCCTGTGCGGTCACCCGGGTCGGGTGACTACCTCCGGCGCCGCCTGCTCCTCGGCTGGCCGTTGACTGGGCTTTGCGGCACCACTGCGCCACGCCCACGGCAGGGCGAGGGCAAGCAACGGGATGACGCACCAGGACCCGAGGTACCACACGGTGTCGTGCAGCCAGGTGAATTGGCGTCCGAGGAACAGGTAGCCGAAACCGGCCCAAACCGACGCCGCCGCTATTGCGTGCTGGGTGTACCTGGTGGGCCGGGCAAGCAGGAACGGGATCGGCCACAGCAGGTACTGCGCGCCGAAGCGGGGACTGACCAGCAGGAAGACAAGCAGGAGCGCGCTGGTGAGAACCACGGGGTCGGCGCGGCGCCAGAGGTAGCCGGCCACCAGCAGCCCGGCAACCAAGAGCACCGTGCCTACCCGGCCGAGCGTGGGCTGGAGTTCCAGCTTGCCGCCCGTCACGAGGGCGGTCCATCCCCAGGTGCCGACGACAGGCCGCACGCTGATGACACCGCGCGCCACGTCAGGCAGCCGGGCGATGGGCGTGGCGACGGTCAGCGGCGACGTGAGCAGCGCGAGGGCCGGGACCGCGGCTGTCGCACATATCGCACGCGCTCGCTGCCGCCAGTCCGGCAACGCCATGAGCACTCCGGGCATGAGCAACAGGGACCAGGTGCCAATGGCGACCGACAGGCCCAGCAGCGCGCCTGCGCCAACCGCCGCGCCCGCGCGTCCTGCGCGCTCGCCCGCGCCAACCGCCACGCGTGCGCCTGCGCGCTCGCCCACGCCAACGGCGACGCGTTCGCCCGCGCGCTCGCCCACGGCCGCACCCGCGCCCCACCGTGCGCCTGCGCGGCGGCGCGACGACCGGGCCACCAGCAGGGCACCCACACCCAGCGCGAGAACCTCAGGCTCCAGTTGACCATGGATCGCGCATACCATGACCGCGATCGGGTTGCACGCGTACTGGAACCTGCGCAACGGGCCCCGCCGGCGCGCGAGCATGCCAACCAAAGGAATCAGCAGCAGGTCCGCGAGCACCGGGGCCAGCCGCCCGACCACCCGCCACGGAAGATGGGTAATCTGCCCGAGCTTGAGCTCCGTCGCAAGCACGTAGGCCATGGTGGGCAGGAACGGCCATCCCCTGGCTCGCGCGGACAGCATCGGGTCGTGATGATGCAGGACCGCTGCCGCGGCCGCTGGAAAGTCGTACTTAAAGTCGAATGGCTCCCACGACTGGGCGGCGGCCAGGTACCAGGCGGTGACCCGCAGCGCCACCCCGGCGGCGAGCGCCGTTGGCAGCGAGGGTGCGAGGTCGCGCCGCTGCGCGAGCACGCACGCCGCAAAGCCGGCACCGAGCAGCAGGGTCACGGTGATCGGGTAAATCACAATGAGCAGAGGATGCCAGATAACGACAAGAAACCAACAGTTTGCTGGTTACCGCATAGGTATTTTTCAGCCTTCGCTCAGCTTTGTCGTTGAGTGGCCGGGTGATCGCCTCTTCGGAGCCGCTGGCGTACCGTGTCATCAGACAGCCTACGACCTCTTGGGTCATGCAGGCACACGGCGCCTGCCGCGCGCCCGGATCTGATCTTCAGCCTTTGGCGCGTGTCCGCTCGAAAAAGCTGCGCAAGCCATCAGGACACCGGACGGCTGCCATCCGAGTGCCGCGAGGCCGAGTTCGTCATGACGGCCGAGAGCCTGCCGGCACTGGCGGCGCCACGCCTGTTCGCGCGCGGGACCTGGTGTGTGCCGCCGCACCCGCTCAGCGTGGCGTAGCAGCACGTCGACCGTGTGCGCGTCGGCGTCAAGAGCAGCCGCCGACGCCAGCCATTCCGGAGTCCGCCCCTGGCAGCTCGAGCAACGGCACGCCCAGCCGACATTGGCGCCGCTCGCGGCGCAGGCGCTCACCACCGCGTCAATGGGGCTGAAAGAGAGGACGGGAGCAGCCACGATCTCCTGCGGCGCCGGGCGCCAGCGGCGTCTGCGCCGCGGAGAACCCGGCTCGCAATCGGCAGGCCGATAGCTCCGCAGGCTTGCGCGCACCCCCACCGCGGCCCACTGCGCGCCGAACGCCAGGGCTGCGAGCCCACCGATGCCAGCACCAAGCAGCGCCACAGAAGACGCGCTGCGGAGCAGGTCAGTAAGGCCGGCCATCGCCTGCGCCGTGGCGAGCGGATCGTCGGCGCGCTCGAGCACGAGCGCCACGGGGACGTCATGCGCGATCACCTCGGCGATCAGGGTCGCGCGGCCCTCGTGCAACCACCGTTCATGCAGCGGGAGGACCGCCGTCACATCCGGGCCCGCCTCCGCCGCCTGGCCCAGGATGGCCCGCAGCGCGGTCACATCGCCGTCTGCGACGTAACCGGAGTCGGTGAGCACCGGGCTGACGCCCGCGTCCCGCTGGCCCGCCAGCCACGACGGCGCGAAGCCGACCGTGCCGCGGACCCGGGCTGGGCCGGTGTACCTGCGCCGGTCGGCAAGTAAGGGGCGCTTCCAGCCGTGCCTACGTGTGGCCTGGATGGCCTCTATCGCACCGGCGCCGGTGAAGACAACCCCGCTGCCCGGCCGGTCAGCGAGCCGCAGCACCTCAAACGGCTCTTTGGCGGCCACCTGGATCAGCAGGCACTCCGCGACCGGCTCAGGCGCTGGCAGCGAGCCGGCCGCGGGGTCCGGTCGCCGTCCGGGCACCGACCTCATCGCTCGCCTCCAGGCCGACCGCGCATCGCGCTTGCACCCGTTACCTACCCACAGTCGGCCCGCCCGTGCAGCGCGATTCGCGGCGCGATTCTGCGCAGCCTTGTGCGGCGCCACTCTGTGCAGCGCGATTCTGTGCGGCGCGACTCTCTGCGACGCGACTCTCTGCGGCGGTCCACCTGCCCTCGTCGACGTCTAGTAACACAAAGTAGCTGATTCATAGCTAACTGTAGTGGGTAGTCAACGCAACGTAAGCGACGATCCACTCGGCCGGACGCGCCAGGTGCGCGGCCTGACCCCGTGAAGGGGCATCAGCGTGCGAATAACCAGCCTGCGGCGCCTGCGTGGCCCGAACATCTATTTGTCCCGCCCCATCGTCATCGCCCGGCTGGAGCTGGGCAGGCTCACCGGCCACGAGACAACCAGCCATCGCGGTTTCGCCGACCGCCTAACCGGCCTGCTACCCGGGCTCGTGGAGCATCACTGCTCGGCCGGGGAGCCGGGCGGCTTTCTTGCGGCCCTGCGCCGCGGCACCTACTTCGGTCACGTCACCGAACACGTCACGCTGGAGCTGTCGCACCGCGCGGGGCGCACGGTCAACTTCGGCAGGACCGTTTGGGCGGGCAGCGACGGAAGCTATGACGTCATCGTCGAGTGCCCGCTCGACGAGCCGCGGGAGTCGCGCCTGCCAGCCGAGCTGTTCGAGCTCGCCATGCGCGTGGTCATCGAAACGCTGCGGGGGGGCGAGCTCGAGCTCACCGCCGAACTCGCGCGCCTGCAGGCGGCCGCCGAGCAGGAGCGGCTCGGCGTCAGCACCGCGGCGCTCGCCAGCGCCGCGCGCGTCCGCGGCATACCGGTCACCAGGATCGGCGAGCAGAACCTGCTGCGGCTTGGCCACGGCTGTCACAGGCATCTCGTCTGGGCCGCGATGACCGACCTGACCTCGGTCGTCGGCGCCGACATCGCGTCGGACAAGATGCTGACCAAGGCGCTGCTCGCCGAGGTGGGGGTGCCTGTGCCGGAAGGCACAGTGGTGACAAGCGCCGCCGCGGCCGTGGCTGCGCTGCAGGCCATCGGCCCGCCTGTGGTCATAAAGCCGCGTTACGGAAACCACGGCGCGCACGTGTCGGTTCGGGTGACCACCCAGACGCAGGCCCGCCAGGGCTACAGCCGGGCCGCAGGCCCGGAAGGCGCCGCGCGGCCCGAGGTCATCGTGGAGCCCTACATCGAGGGAACCGACTACCGGGTGCTTGTCGTGGACGGCCAGGTCGTGGCCGCCGCTGAGGTGCGGCCCGCCCACGTGACCGGCGACGGCCGCCACGACATCGCCACCCTGATCGACACTGTCAACGCCGACCCGCGGCGCGGAGAGGGCCACTCCAGGCCGCTCACCCGGCTCGCCCTCGACGACCTGGCCATCGGCTACCTCACCGAGCAGGGCCACCACCCAGGCTCGGTGCCGGCGGCGGGCGAGGTCGTCTGGCTTTGCCGCAACGCCAACCTGTCCACGGGCGGCACCAGCCGCGACGTCACAAGCCAGGTTCATCCCCAGGTCGCCGATCTCTGCCGACGCGCCGCGGCCGCGGCCGGGCTCGACGTGTGCGGCGTGGACCTCCGGCTCGCGGACATCGCGGCCCCGCCCTGTTCCGCCGCGGCCGTCATCGAGATCAACGCATCCCCCGGGCTGCGGATGCACGTCGCGCCGGCTGAGGGAACCCCGCGAGACGTCGCGGGCGCGATCATCGACCGGCTCTACCCGCCGGGCACGCCCGGCCTGCCTGGACGGATCCCGATCGTCAGCGTCACAGGGACAAACGGCAAGACGAGCACGGTCCGTATGATCGGCCACATCCTCAGGCAAGCCGGCCTTCACGTCGGCGCGGCCACTACCGACGGCATCTATCACGACGGGCAGCTCGCCCACGAAGCGGATGCCTCGGGACCGCTGTCCGCCGAGATGATTCTCGCCAACCAGGCCACCGAGGCGGCCGTGCTCGAAACGGCCAGGGGCGGCATCGTGCGCCGCGGCCTCGGCTACGACCAGGCCGACGTCGCCGTGGTCACCAACATCACGGCCGACCACCTCGGCTGCGACGGCGTCGACTCGCTTGACGACCTGACCGAGGTGAAGGCGCTCGTCGCCGAACGGATCCGCGAACGCGGCCATCTGGTGCTCAACGCCGACGATCCGCGGACTGTGGGTCTGGCCACGCGCGCCGCGGTGCGCGAACGCAGCCCTGTCTTGCGGTACTTCACGCTCGACCCCGCGAACCAGGTCACGCGGAGGCACCTGGCCGACGGCGGCCTCAGCTACGAACTGCGGGACGCCAGGCTCGTTGAGGTCAGCGGCGCGGACGAGACCGTGCTGCTCGCCGCGGACCAGGTCCCGGGCACGTTCGGCGGGATCGCATCGCATGTGCTCGCCAACGCGCTCGCCTGCGCCGCCGCGTGCCGCGCGCTCGGGGTCACGGTCAAAGACGTCCGCCGCGGGCTCGCGACGTTCCTGCCCGCCGAGCACAACCCCGGCCGCGGTGCCGTGTACCGGCTCGGCCGGACCCCGGTCATCGTGGACTACGCGCACAACCCGGCGGCAGTCGCGGCGATCGGGCGAGTGGTGGCAGACATCTGGGGCGCCGCACGTGCGGCCGGGGCGGTCGCCGCGATCACCTTGCCCGGGGACCGCCATGACGACCTGGTCGCCGCGACCGCCGCCGCGGTCGCCTCCGCCTTCGGCCGCGTGGTCGTGTACGAAGACGAGAACAGGCGAGGCCGGGCGCCCGGCGCCATGACGGCGCTGATCACCGCCACGCTCAAGCGGGCGCGCCCGGGCATCCGGTGCCGCGCCGCGGCCGGCCTGCCCGCCGCGGTGTCGGCCGCGCTCGCGCTCGCCACCCCCGGGGACCCCGTCCTGCTGCTCTACGAGAAGCTCGGCCCGGTGCACGCGCTGCTCGCCGGAATCGGCGCGACGCCGTGGGCGGCCGACCGGCTTCCCCCGGGCGCGACGGCGAGCAGACCGCGTGACACCGTGCGTGAGCCGTTATGGAAACTAATCGATCTTTTCACGGCCGCTGGTGAGCGCCCGCGCGATCACGGTGCGCAGGATGTCGTTCGTGCCCTCGCCGATCGCCATCAGCGGCACGTCGCGGTACAGCCGCTCCACCGTGAACTCGGGCGAATAGCCATAGCCGCCGTGCACCTGCATCGCGGCGAGCGCGCATTCGACCGCGATCTCGGACGCGAAGACCTTGGCCATGCTGGTCTGCATGTCGGCGCGGCCGCTTTTGTCCCGCAGGTCCGCCGCCCAGTAGGTGAGCAGCCGGGCCGCCTGGATCTTCGTCGCCATGTCGGCGAGCTTCAGCTGCACCGCCTGGAAGCTCCCGATCGGCTGGCCGAACGCCTCTCGCTGTCCCGCGTACCGCAGCGCCTCCGCGTACGCCTCTTGGGCCACGCCGACCGCGCGGGCCGCGATGTTAATCCGGCCGATCTCCAGCGCGGACAGCACCTGCTGCAGGCCGCGCCCCTCCTCGCCGCCAAGCAGCGCCGTCCTTGGCACCCGAACCTCGTCCAGCACGATCTCGCAGGTTTCCGGGCCGTGGTAGCCGAGCTTGGGCAGGTCGCGCACGACCTCAAAACCTGGCGCGCCGGCCGGGACGAGAAGCACCGACATGCCGCGATGCGCCGGTACCGCGTTGGGGTCGGTCTTGGCCAGAACAGGCAGCGGATCGGCGTGGCGGGCATTGGTGATCCACATCTTCCGGCCGGTGATCACATAATCGCCGCCCGCCGCGCGGGCGACGGTCTCGATGCCCTGCAGGTCGGTTCCTGCCGCGGGTTCGGTCAGAGCGATCCCGGTCCGCCTCGCGCCGGTCGCGAGGTCGGGCAGGTGATCCCGCCGCTGGCCCTCCGTGCCGTACTCCGCGATCATCCAGCAGGACAGGGTGTGGCTGCCAAGGATGCCCGCCACCCCCATCCAGCCGCGCGAGATCTCCTCGAAGGCGACCGCGTACGACACCAGGTCAGCAGCCATCCCGCCGAACTCCTCGGGCACGGTCAGCCCGAACAGGCCCATCTGCCGCATCTTCTCGACGATCTGCTCCGGGTACGCGCCGGAGGATTCCATCGCCCGCGCGACCGGGCGGATCTCGCCGTCGGTGAAGGCCCGCACGGTCTGCAGAAACAGCCGCTGCTCCGCGGAGAGCTTGAAGTCCATCCGTTGCCCCTGTGACCGTCGGACGCGCAGGTGGAAGGTGCAAGCGCTGAGGTCAAGGCTAGACACCTACCTCCCGAACGGCTCGCGCGGCGTGGCGCCGGCCCGGTGGCGCCGCCGCCTGCGGGCCGGCGCGCGCGCCGCGCGTTGGGAGCGTGGCCGCTAGCCGACCATGGCATCGACCTGCTTGGCCATGTTCCTTTCACCGAGGGCGTTCGGGTGGAACGGCGCGGCTGGCGAGGTTGGCACAACCCCCTCCACCCAATTGGTGCCGGGAATCTGGCACACATCGTGGCCGATGCTTGAGGTGTAGGTGTCGGTGTAGCGGGCGCCGTAGGCCGCGGCCTCGGTGGCGAGCATCTTGTTGAGCTTCTTCTCGACGCCGCGCAGGTATGGCACGTCGCCATAGGCGATGGGGACAAGCGGCCAGCAGCCGTACCCGCTGTCGGGCAGGAGGACCGGGTACCCGACGACGAGCACGCGCGCGTTCGGCGACCGCTGGTGGATGCCCTTCAGCATCGCGTCAATCTTGGGTGCGGTTTGGGTGATCGCCGCGGCAAGCTGGTCGGTGCCGCCCGAGGTGTAGTGGTTCTTGCAGGGCGAGCTGAACGGATTTATCACGCTGAGCCCCGCGCACCAGGCCACGATGCTGGCGAAGCCGATGTCGTTGCCGCTGATCTGAACCGTCACCAGCGACGTCGCGGTCGTGAGCGCGCTGAACTGCGGTGGGTTGGTGCCAACGCCCACGAACTCCGAGCCCAGCATGTCGGTGGTGTCCGCGCCCTGGCAGCTGATGTCCTGGAAGGAGGACGGCGCGAAAGTCGCCCTGACCAACGCTGGGTAGTTGTGGTTAGAACGCAGGCACCCGGCCGGCCAGCCGTATTGGTTGGGGATGAGCGGCCCGGCGGTGTAGGAGTCGCCTAACGAGACGTAGCGCCCGATGCTGGCCGACGCTGCCGAGGGGATCAGGGCCGTGGCGAGCAGCGCGGCAGCGGCAAGCCCTGGGAGAAGGTAGGCACGCTTGCGTATCACGCGTGCCCGGCCAGGCGCCCGGGATCTTCCAGGCAGGGGGAAATGGCGCATGCGGGAGGCTCCCTTCGGTGGGGGTTACCGATGAGTAATTGCATGATGCGGCGCGGGTAACTACAGGTCAATAACTAAATTCATTGAGTAATAAAGGTGGCACCACCCGAAATGGGATAGAGAGGCACATAAAGGGGTGTACCTGGTGAAATGCCACGAGCCTGCGGTGGGGGCCCATGAACCTGTGCTGCGGGTCCCACGAGCGCGGCGGCGCGGGAACGCGGGATATGTTGGTCCGGCGGGAAGGTCGAGAGCGGAGGTCATGGCCGCCGATGGGTGGTGTGGGACACCTGGTCCTGTCCGGGCCGCTCGTGCTAGCGGTCCCGGTCGCCGCCGCCGCGGGCGCGGTGTCCTTCCTGTCCCCCTGCTGCCTGCCACTCGTTCCCGGTTACGTGTCGTATGTCACGGGAATGTCGGGTGCGGACTTGCAGCAAAGGGCGGCTCGCGGGGGCCCTAGCACGGGCCCCGGCACGCTCACGGCACGCGCCGACTCGCAGGGCCCGGCCGGTCAGTCCGTGCCGAGCGTCGCGGGTCGCGGCCGGACGCTCGCCGGCGCGACCCTGTTCGTGCTGGGTTTTGCCGTGCTATTCGCCACCTATGGCGCCCTGTTCGGCGGGCTCGGGGCGACGCTCACGGCCCACCAGCATGGGCTCGTGCAGATACTCGGCGCACTCACCATCCTGCTCGGCCTGCTGTTCATGGGGGTATTTGAGCGCCTTCGTTTCGCGGGGCTCACGATACGGCCAGGCTTTCGACCCCGCGCGGGGCTCGCGGGGGCGCCTCTGCTCGGCATACTCTTCGGGCTCGGCTGGACGCCGTGCATTGGCCCCACGCTGGCCGCCGTGATGAGCATGTCGCTGACCACGGGAACCGCGGCGCGCGGCGCGTTCCTGGCCTTCGTCTACGCGCTCGGTCTCGGCGTCCCCTTCCTGGTGGCGGCGTTCGCCGTGCAGCGCGGGCTGCGCGCGTTCGTCTTCGCCAGGCGGCACGCCCGGCTGATCACGCAGGCAGGTGGCGCCATGCTGGTCGTGGTCGGGACATTGCAGGTCAGCGGCGCCTGGGCGGCCGCGATCGGCTCGATGCAGCACTGGATATCGGGATATACGGTGCCTCTGTAGTGCGAGGTCGGTGTAATGATGGGCCGCTGTGACGAGTAATCCTTGGTGGCGCTCCGCCGCCGTCTACCAGGTGTACATTCGCAGCTTCGGCGACGGGAACGGCGACGGCGTCGGCGACATCGCCGGTATCCGCAGCCGCCTGGGCTACCTGCGCGAGCTGGGCGTGGATGCCGTGTGGATCAATCCCTGGTATGTCTCACCGATGGTCGACGGCGGTTACGACGTCGCCGACTACCGCGACATCGATCGCAGGTTCGGGACGCTCGGGGAGGCGCTGGCGTTCATTGAGGCTGCGCACGACCACGGCCTTCGTGTGATCGTCGACATGGTGCCGAACCACTGCTCGGCCGAGCACCCATGGTTCCGCGCTGCCGTCGCCGCCCCGCCAGGCGCCGCGGAAAGAAAGAGGTTCCATTTCCGGCCGGGCAGGGGCCAGACAGGCGAGCTGGCGCCGAACAACTGGCGGTCAAGCTTCGGCGGGCCGGCCTGGACCCGCGTCGCCGACCCTGACGGGACGCCGGGCGAATGGTATCTGCACGTGTTCGCACCTGAGCAGCCCGACTTCAACTGGGACAACCCGGAGGTTCGGTCGGAATTCCTCGACATACTGCGGTTCTGGCTGGACCGTGGGGTCGACGGATTCCGCATCGACGCCGCGGACAGGCTGGCGAAGGACCCGGCGCTGCCGGACGTCGCGGCTGTTATCGAAGAAGCCCCTGGCCCGGAACGCGGCTATCCGGCCGCGCACGAGATCTATCGTGGCTGGCGCCGTGTGGCCGACTCCTATCCTGGTGACCGGGTCCTGGTCGGCGAGATATGGCTGGAGTTGCGGCATCGGGCCGCCTACCACGCGCCGGGGGAACTGCACACGTCGTTCAGCCTCGACCTGATGTGCAGCCCATGGGACGGGCCCGCGCTGCGCGCGGTGATCGACGCCAATCTGGAGTCAAGCGCGGCGACTGGCACGCCCCTCACCTGGGTACTCGGCAATCACGACGCCACCCGGGTAGTGACGCGTTACGGCCGGGAGGACACCCGGTTCGTGCAGGTCGGCGGCACCGGAGGGGACCACGGCAGGCCGGCCGGTCATTCCGATCATGCTCTTGGCACCCGGCGCGCGCGCGCCGCCGCGCTCCTGATCATGGCACTGCCCGGAGGGCTCTACCTCTACCAGGGCGACGAGCTGAGTCTTTGGGAGGTGGAAGACATCGCTCCCCGGACTCGACTCTCGGCCTGTACCGCGCCGCGCTGCGTATCCGCCGCGCCGAGCCTGGCCTTGGCGACGGGCCGTTGACCTGGCTGCCGAGCGGGCGCGACGTGCTGGCCTTCGGCCGCCCGGGGGAGTTCGCCTGCGTGGTGAACCTGTCGGCTGGGCCGATCGAGCTGCCCGCTCACCGCAGCGTCGTACTCGCGAGCGGCCCGCTCGCGGGAGGTTTGCTGCCACCGGACACCGCGGCATGGCTCCGCGCCGCCTGATCGCCGCGCCTGACTGCTTGGCGGCCGACGCGACCTGAGCTGGCGGCCGCCGCTGTGATGATTTCCTGCCTGTTCCGCAACGGCGGGAAGGTGCGGCGGGAGAGTGCGGCGGGACCGCGCGGCGGGGCCGGAAACCGGTGTCCCCCTTGGTGTGGAGGGCACGCTGCCGCGGCGCGGCCGGCCCTGCGGGCGGAAACTGCCCCGTCATGCGGCGCGAGGGCCGCGGTGTCGTGATCGCGGTGGCCTGCCAGTCATAGTGACTGGCAGGCCACCGCGATCATGAAAGACAGCCCAGGAGCTTAAGTGTCACGCCGCTACGCAAGGTTGAGGGAGGTTTCCCCGGTGGGACCAGGCGGCCGCCGCGTGGTAGCGAGCGCGGTTTTGAGGCATCGGCGCAGGGCGCCGGCCGAAGTTCTCCCCACCTGCCCTGGCGGGGCCTTGACCTGCCCGGCCAAGGCGGTGATCACCGCGATCAGGGACCGCGCGGCGACGGCGTAGGCGGCGGCGGGCCGGCCCCGGTGGGCGCCGCGCGGCGCCGCCGTGACCGCGGCGGCCTCGCCGGGGACGCCGCGGCGGCGGCCGCGGTTGAGCGCCGCGCTGACCTGG
>WNGD01003413.1_pt1 | contig 20949 bp, 23 predicted proteins | sample 5400671 | NCBI WGS metagenome assembly WNGD01 (sample SAMN13153369, study PRJNA577476) | soil metagenome | isolation source: 40 cm soil or saprolite under grassland replicate 2 | place: USA:California | collected 2016-06-15 | reverse complement strand
CCGCTACGAACAAGCGAACACGTATCTAGGATTAGGTGTAGTAGCTTCTATGCAGAATTTGTGGGGGCAAGCTGAAGCCTACTTCCAGCAGGCATTGCAAATCTACATTGAGTACAAAGATCTATATCTACAAGCTGGAACATATAGGAACTTGGTTATAATGGCAAAGAAGCAATCCCAGTCGACTCAGGCGCGTGAATATTTCCTGCAATCTTTGCAGATCTTTGTTGCTTATAACGATACCCACAATAGTAATATAAATTTACGAAGCTTAGCTCAACTATGGAAAGATAGTAACGATAAAGACTTACCTGCCGCTGTTGCACCCATTATGGGATATAGTGTGGAGGAGACTGAGAAGTTGTTGCGCGACATGTTAGGGGAGGAATAGATGTAGGGACGGGTGTGGTGGAAGATGGGTGGTGGGGGCGCTTGCGCCGTCCTGGTGCCTTTCCCCAGCAAATCCGTTGTGGGGTTTGTGCGCTTGCACCGCTTTTTTTCGTATCCATTGCCCTTACCAATTCATCTGGTTGGCGATAATCGAGATAGAATGATAATGAAAGGTGCATGATGGATGGGGCCAGGGCGGCGCAAGGTGCATATTCCACCAAGAGGTTAGGCAGGCGAATGGACCCAGCGCGGCGTTTGCGGTCCTATCCTACGATGGAATGGTCACATATAGCACCAGGACGGCGCAAGCGCCCCCACCCATCATCTACACCACCCCCGTCCCTACAGGGGTTTCGATTTTCCGCTTTTTTTATTTCCACAAACGGATATGTCAGGCGAATGGCACCAGGACGGCGCAAGCGCCCCCACCCATCATCCCCACAACCCCCGTCCCTACAGGGGTTTCGATTTTCCGCTTTTTTCATTTCGATGGGTATAGAAATTAATAGATGTACCAATACGTTTGAATACCTTGTGAGGGAGCTATAAACCTTTGGGCTACGACCCGGAAAAGCACCACCGTTGTTCTATTCGTCTCAAAGGTTATGATTATAGCCAACCGGGGGCCTATTTCGTTACCATATGCCTGCATGGACGTGAGCCTTATCTTGAGATGCCCGAGGTGCGTATCATTGTGGAAGATGAGTGGAAGGCGCTTCCGAAACGTTTTCCCACAATTGAATTGGACGAATTCATCGTGATGCCCGATCACATTCATTTCATTCTCTGGTTACGCCCTCACAGCAAGAATCATCCAACGCTGTCAATGATTGTATGCGCCTACAAATCATTGACGGCCCGTGCCGCCCTCGGTTACCTCAGAATATTAGGCGATATCTGCGGAAATCAATTCTGGCAACAGCATTTTTACGATCATGTAATTTGCAACAATGAAGAACTGCTGGCAATACGGAAATACATCCGCAACAATCCCATTAAAACCGGGCTGTAGGGGCGGGAGCGGTGGATGATGGGTGGTAGGGGCGCTTGCGCCGCCCTGGTGGCTATTGTCGAATCCCGATCGTAATCTACGGATTGGTATCGAATCGCCATCGTCTTGTAGGGACGGGAGCGGTGGATGATGGGTGGTGGGGGCGCTTGCGCCGTCCTGGTGGCTCCACGTGACACATTCATTGCGGGATAGGACGCAAACGCCGTCCTGGTGCTGCTAACCCTCTGGAGGATAGGCTTGCGCCGCCCTGGGGCCTCTATCACGCATCAATCACCATAATCAAACCCTCAATATCATATCCGTATAAATGGATTTGTCACGAGGAGCGCCAGGGCGGCGCAAGCGTCGTACCCACCAACGGGTTAGGCAGTCGAATGGCACCGGGGCCGAGCAAGCATTGCCTATCATGCAATCGATTTATCGGGCAGAGGCACCAGGACGGCGCAAGCGCCCCTCCCAGCATCCACACAACCCCCACCCCTACGATTATTCCGCCATCCCCGCAGGCATATTCCACAACCCCGGCCCCAGCCCATTCCCCCCACCCGGAGCTTGCAACCCCAAATGTTGATAGGCAAAGCGTGTCACAATACGCCCCCTTGGCGTACGTGCGATGAAGCCGAGCTGCAAGAGGTAGGGTTCGTACACGTCCTCGATTGTCTCGGTGTCTTCGCTGGTGCTGGCGGCCAGGGTATCCAGGCCGACGGGACCGCCGTCGAATTTCTGGATGATGGTGAGCAGCAGGTTGCGGTCGGTCTGGTCGAGACCAATGTGGTCGATTTCCAGGGCATCCAGAGCTGCCTGGGCGACTTCTCGTGTGATTACGCCGTCGGCTTTTACCTGGGCGTAGTCACGCACACGTTTGAGCAGGCGGTTCACGATACGCGGCGTGCCACGAGCGCGACCGGCAATTTCGTCGATGCCTGCTTCTTTGGTAGGAACTTTGAGAATGCGCGCCGAGCGGATTAATATTTGTTTCAGAGCGGCAGGATCGTAGTATTCCATGCGGTAAATGGCTCCGAAACGGTCCCGCAGTGGCGCTGTGAGGGAGCCGACACGCGTGGTAGCTCCGACGACGGTGAATGGTGGTAGTGAGAGACGCAGGGCTCTGGCGCTCGGCCCCTTGCCAATCATTACGTCAATCGCATAGTCTTCCATCGCCGAATAGAGGCGTTCCTCGACTGCGCGGGCCAGGCGGTGTATTTCATCGATGAAGAGGACTTCACCGGGTTGCAAGGATGTAAGTATGGAGGCCAGGTCACCGGCATGTTCGATTGCCGGGCCAGAGGTGGTTCTGAGGCTGACGCCCATTTCGACGGCGATGATGTTACAGAGGGTGGTTTTACCGAGTCCCGGTGGGCCGTACATGAGTACATGATCGACTGATTCGTTACGACGGCGCGCGGCTTCTAACAGGATACTCAGGTTCTCTTTGATTTTCTCCTGGCCGATGTATTCGGTTAGACGGCGAGGGCGCAGACTGCCTTCGATAGCCTCTTCTTCTTCTGTCATTTTTGGTGAGACGAGTCGGTCGCTCATAGTGCTCTCCTGCTGTATGAAACTTTGTTCTATGATTCTTGCACACATTATATCAAACTTAGGCGCTGGCGTCGAGGGGGAAATTCTTATGCTCGCCTGGCTCTCAACACAATCCCCGGCTGCAATAATCTTGCGATGTCTCGCTTATCTTCAATCTGGAAATCTGCGTCGATGACGCTGCGCGCAGTGTCGCGGTTCCAGTGGCAGTTGCCCGCCATTCGCTTCGTTACCGGTGTGATGATATCCTGTATTCTTCGAGCAAAAGCTCCCTGGGCCTGCACATGTTCTACTAACAGTAGTCTGCCTCCGGGTTTCAATACACGCCGGATTTCGCTTAGTCCGCGCAATGGATCCGTGACGGAGCAGAAAACGAGCGTTGCAACTGCGCTGTCGAAGGTTTCATCGGCATAGGGGAGGGCTTCTACGGGGGCTTGAGTGAGTGTGATTGGCACTCGCGCTGTTTTCAGGCGTTCGCGTGCGTAACGTAACATAGCGGTATCTGGCTCAAGGGCTTCTACGCGCTCGACATTGCCGGGATCGTAGAGAGCGAAATTAAGGCCTGTGCCTGCTCCAATTTCCAGGACGATGCCCTGAGCCTGTGCGATGATTTCTTTGCGCAGGGGCCACATGAAGCTTTGTTCCGGCTTGCTGCGGGAGAGTCGTTCGTATAGGGCGGCAAATATGCTGTGGTTAGTTGTTGTGGCTTGTTCTTTGGTGTCTGTTGGGGGTGTCTGGCTCATGGGTTGTTGATCTCGCTTTCTTTTTTGGATTGGCAGGATGTTATTCTCACGTTGGTATCTTAATACATATTGCACAACAGTGGTACAACATTTGAAAGGAAAACCTGATGAGGACCGATGGGTGGGCTGGCGAGGGCAAGCCTCGCCACTACATTTCTTCTGTTGTGAGCACCCATTCTACTAAATGTAGGGGTGAGGCTTGCCCTCACCCGGTGTGGTGCGCGGCCCGCCATCTCCCAATCTCACTTGCACGTTGGGGCTTTGTCCAGTAGAATGTCGATGTAACACAACGCACATTACCGAAATACCTGGGGTCTGTGAATGATTGCTATTAATGAGGGTCAGGTTTTCAGGGCGACCGCAAGGGTACGCCCCTACTATACGACGTTGCCTGTTCTACTCGACATTCGTGTATAGTAGGGGCGTACCCTTGCGGTCGCCCTGGCAATCATTCACAAACCCTGCCGAAATATCCAAAAGGAGACCTGAAGATGTCGCGCATACCACCGGTTGAAGATATACAGTTACCCGCGGAGGAGACAGTATCTTTTAGCACGATGTCTACACTCTTTCGTACGATGGCTCATAGGCCAGAAATTATGCAGAGCAGTATGCAGTTGTTGGAGGCTGTTATGCGCTCAGGAACTGTTGAGCCAAGACTGAAGGAGTTGCTGGCGGTGCGGGTCTCGCAGGTCAACTACTGCTTTTACTGAATGGCGGCTCATACTGCCTTGGCAAGGCAGTTGGGTGTTAGCGAGGAGTTGCTGGACGCGCTGTATCATATTGATACGCATCATCAACTCTTCACTGCTCGCGAGTTGGTGGCATTGCGTTTTGCCGAGATTATGACCACGAGCGGCCGGGACGTGGATGAAGCATTGTGGGATGAACTGCAGGTGCATTTTGACGATGGTGAACTTGTTGAGCTGGCTTCGGTGATTGGTCTGTTCAATTTCTTCAATCGGTATGCGGATGCGCTGCGGATTCTACCAGCGGAAAATGTAACAGGGGAGTAATATATGCCCACCAGCGAGGAAAAATTGACGGCTCTGCTCCAGGATTTAGAGCAACTGGCTACCTATCTGCATGGTCGTGGGGAGAAGACACTTGCTCTGTCTAAACAGTTTGAGGAAAACGCGAAGAACGATCCGTCTACCAATTAATTCGCTCAGGAGCAGGTAATGCGAACAGTGAGGCGATCCTTACAGGGCGGCCGCAAGGGCACGCCCCTACTATATACGGGCCTGGCAAGCTGATTCTCGTAGTATAGTAGGGGCGTGCCCTTGCGGCCAATCCATTTCAAAGAAGACGTGTTGCGAGTCAACCGAAGCCGATGCAGGAGTGTCATCCTGAGCACATTCGCTCCGCTCAGGGTAAACTCCGCGAAGGATCTGCAGCTGCCCGGCGAGAGATCCTTCGCTGCGCTCAGGATGACACTGCGAGATGGTCTCTATTTGAAATGGATTGGCCTTGCGGCCGCCCTCGCGAGTGGGGCACCTGGGGTTTATTCGCCGGCCTTAGCCTTCGTATAGGTCTCCATCAATTCGCCTTTGGTGCGTGAGTACATCTCGCGGCCCTGCGACACGGCATTTGTGGCGCGTTCTCGAAGCTGGCCGCTCAACCCGGCAGAACGGTCGCGTAATATAATGCCCTGCTCACTAAGCTGTGCCCGCGTGGCCTCGCCTGACTGTGGCGCAAAGATCAGCCCGATGGCTACACCCAGCCCAAATCCTACAAGTAACCCAATGACAAACTTCTTCACAATTCACTTACATCCTTTCTAACTAGCAAAATAAATACGTCTGACTAATGTTGTATAAAAATGGCCGGAAAACGTCCGGTCAGGAACCTCTTCACTGACTTGAGCGTTCAGTGTACTGGCTCGTTGACAACTTGCTGTACAAGAGTGAGCAGTTCATCTAATTCAAATGGCTTATGGATGAGATACACTCTTTGGTACAGATTGGGGTCATGCGCGATCGTTCTGGCTACTTCTTCAGCTTCGAGTACTGCGGCTGTGTAGACAATGACGGGAATCTCGGCGGTTACGGGGTCCTTTTTCAGTTGCTTCAATACATCCTGGCCGGAGACATCGCCAAGTTTCAGGTCGAGTATCAGCAAGTCTGGTAGGAGAGTCTTCATTTGCGAGAACCCGTCTTTCCCATTTTGCAGGATAGAAACCTGGTATTGTTCGTCCTCCAGGATGCGACGCATCAAGGAGAGCAGTTGACTCTGATCGTCAATAATTAGTATTTGTTTTCCCACAAATAATTGGCGCTTTATTCCAGGCAGTCTGCATTGGAGTTTGCGCCCCTCCTGTTTTCAATACGTAATCAAACACGGGGAAGTTTCAAGATACACCTGTGATTCCTCTGGCGGTTCCAGGTATATGAGTAACGGGTTAAGGTGTATCTTTTTTGGTATCGTATTGTAGTGTATCATGTAACACAGCAACAAAACAAGGGTTTCTGAGTGAGCTTCAAGGTCTGTGAATTGTTGCGAGGGCGGCCGCCCTCGCTGGTTCCTATACGTGTAACATATCTATTAGCCAGAGCGCGACTACCAGGAAGAAGGTCAGGGAAATCACCGCGATTACTGGATCAAGCAAAGGAGCGCTTACAAGGCTGCCACGCATGCGTAACCGTTGGAAAAATGTTGGCAGAACCAGGCCACAGATGGCGGCTACTAATAGGGTGAGTCCAAGACCCAGGCCAATAGCTATTGCCAGCAGCCACGAATGGAAAAGCAGCCATGTCAACAAACCTACTACTACTGTCGTCACTATGCCACCAAAGGTACCTAGTCGGAGTTCGCGAAACATACCTTGCCAGAAGTCGTAACCATGTGTAGAACGTAGTTGCCAGCCCGCTATGCCGAGCGCCTGTGAACCCACACTGCCACTTGTAAGCAGCAGCATGGGGATAAAACAGATCAATCCATTGAGCGCTATAGGAGAGCGTAACCCGGCCATGAAGCCAGATGTTTGGACGTGTAAAGTGTTGATTGTAAGCGCTTTGCCAAACACCTGGTAGAGCACCAGGGAGAGGATAAAACCTGCCGCGACGTTTACTCCCACCCATGTTGTACGGCTCAAGATGGCACGCAGCGAAAAATGCTCTTCCTCTTCAAACTCCTCGACGCTGGCGCCTGCGATTTCAGAAAAATCTTCGGCCTGCTCTTCGTGAATTACATCTATTACATCATCAACTGTGATCAATCCCACCAGGTGATTTTCATTATCTACTACGGGAACGCCCAGCAGGTCATATTTAGCGATGATACGTGCGACTTCCTCTTGATCTGTATCAGTCTTGACCTTGATGACATCTTTATCCATGAGGTCTTTCAAACGCGTGCCTGGCTCTGCAACCACAAGTTCACGCAGAGAGGCTACACCCACCAGGTGCTGCTCATCATCCACAATGAACAGGTAATAGATCATCTCGAGGTGCGCAGAGTTTTGACGCAGGTAGACAAGCGCCTCTTCAACCGTAAGGTCTTGCAAGAGTGAGAGCACTTCGGTGGTCATGATTCCACCGGCAGTCTCGGGTTCGTAGCGCAGTAGTTCGCGTATGGGTCGTGACTCGTCGACGGGCATCAGGTTCAATAGACGTTCGGCTTCTTCCTGCGGCATCTCTGCCAATATATCTGCGGCATCATCGGGCGCGAGTATTTCTAGCAGATCGGAAGCTTTCTCTGGATCCAGTTCGCTCAACAGTTCGAATTGCCGGGGAGCCTCGACTTCGTTTAAGGTGTCGGCTGCCATCTCGGTGTCCAGGCGACCCAGCATTGCTCCGGCTTCTTCAACATCAAGCTGCTCTAGAATGTCGGCTATATCGGCTGGATGTAAGTCCGAAAGTTTGCTATGGCTGACATTCAGTTGCAACTGCGGCACGACACCGGTAGTACCTGCACCGGCCCCTGCAAGCGCAGGTGTTAACTGGCTCGTACCAACCTTCACTACCTCAATTGGTTCTACATAATTCCAGGTAATAGTACGCTCGGAGAGGCGAATTGGTAAAACATGACTGACTAGCTCGAAAGGTGCGAGTATGCCCAGGCGTCGCAGTAGCCCACTCGCACTGATGTCAGCACCAATCAGGCGCGCCGTTCCTTTAATTTGTGCCAGCTTCAAATCATTGACTTTGACGACGCGAAAACCCTGCGTATCGACTATCTGCTTATCCAGGAGATCGCGCCTAAGCAATAGTTCGTTCGGATGGGGTGTATAAGAAGCAATATGTTGCTGTTTTACAGTCAGATATATTTTTGATTCTTCTAAATTATCCACTTGAGACCAGGGAATAATCATATCGTTATTGCCTGGTAGAGTTGAGGTAGCTATTACAAGGGCAGTTACAGCCGGAAAGGTTTCATTCAGCGAGACGCATATATCTCGCAGTGTGCCCAACCGGCGTCCCTCAATATCATAGATGCTCTGGCGTAAGAGTGTGCTTAAAAAAATCATTGGAATCACCACCTTTTCCCATAGGTATAGAATTGAGTATTGATTGACCGCAAGAGTACCGGGCGACGGCAAGAGTACCGGGCGACCGCGAGGGTCGCCCCTACATTAAGTACCGGGCGACCGCGAGGGTCGCCCCTACATTTAATGTAGGACTAGCCCTTGCTGGTACCAGACAACTTATCCACAGGGTTGTGGATAAGTAGAAAAAGCGTCCACCTGTGTAACTATAGTTACAAGACATATTGCATAACAAGGCAATGCACGTACAAATGCACATAGCAATGTGGAAATGCAGATTCCGAACATTCAGAGGTGCATTCCATGCAAATTGCGCTAAGTATACAGGGGGACTGCTTGCTACAGGTTCCTGCGCGGAACCTGGGTAGGACTTGCTGGCAAGTGGGAAAGTCCTTACTCGACATTATTAATGTAGGCTCATCGAGTAAGGTGGGAGGGGTGAAAGCACACTAGAGGTGAACTACGTCCAGACTAGAAAGACCTATGATACGTTACATCTATCCAGCCACCATACCCGATGAGGAGAAGAACAATCCCACGAGCAGGCACGCGAAAACGACACGCCTACTATGACTAGGGCCAGCGTCCATGTCCCTCACCTCCTTTGACCGAACAGTTGGTACATTTCATCTCGCTTGAGTGCGAAGCACTAGACACGAAGTGTCGTTAGCGAGATGTATTAAGAACAGCATTTCACCAGAAGCGACGTTCCATGAAACATCTAAAACCTCATCTGGTGCGCCATCACAACTGTGGGTATGACAAAAAATTTTTCTAAATAGAGTATAGCACGCGGGGCAGGCATTGAGCAAGAGTGATAATGTCTGTAGTACGATTGGTCGCTTTGTGTACTTTGTACACTATCAAGCCCATGAGTAAGTTTCTCAGAGGAGGCTATCTCATCATGCCTGGCATGGTGTAGGTAGCAACTACAGCTCTTATACAAGGGGAAGCCAGACGCTGAATGTACTACCCTTGCCGGGCGAACTTTCGGCAGTGATGTACCCGCCGAGCTGCTCCACTAAGATCTCTGCGATAGAGAGGCCTAAGCCTGTGCCCTGACTTGAGCGTGCGCGGTCGGCCCTGTAGAAGCGCTCGAAGATGTGCGGCAGGTCAACAGGGTCGATACCGATACCGGTATCGCGCACGATCAGCACTGCCTTCTTATCCATGTGTTTCAGTGAAACCGTCACGCAACCGGCAGCAACCTCGTTCGCAGCGGGCGAGTATTTGATGGCGTTATCGAGCAGGATGAGCATGACCCTGCGAAGACTCTCCTCATCACCCTGCACTTGTACTGGCTCAACATGGCCTATTTCCAATTTCAGCATCGATCCTTCAACGCTCAGTTTCCTCCGGAGTTTGCGTATGAGATCGAGAACAACACGATCCAGTTCAATTGGCGACTGGTATGTGCCCCCTGCGGACAGCGATGCCGTCTTTTCTGGCATGACGAGCGGTATCTCTGTGCTGGCATCGGCGCGAGCCAGCAGAAGCAGGTCCTCCACCAGACGCGCCAGCCGAACTGTTTCTTCATGCACCTCAGTCAACAGGATATGACGTTCCTCTGATGGGAGTTCAGCCTGGTGAAGTTGCAAAAATACAAGGTTGCCCTGAATCGTCGTAAGGGGGACACGTAATTCATGCGATGCATCTGCAACAAAACGACGTTGCGCCTGTGTCGAACGCTCTAAGGAATCTAGCATCTCGTTGAAGGTATCTATGACCTGAACCATCTCATCGTGACCGCGCGGTCGGCGTACTCGCTTGTTCAGAACGCCGAAACGCGGTCCGCGTGCTGTGGAAGCAGCAATGGTTCGTGCCGTTGCAACGATCTCCGACAGTGGGTGCAAGACACGTGTGGAGATGATCCAGCCTCCCATAAGGACCGCCACCAGTGTTGTTAGTCCTGAGAGCAGAAGCAGGGTACGTAAGGTGGAAAAGGTATCATCCACGTCATCCAGGGACTTTGCGACCAGAAGTGCACCGACGATGGGTTCGTTGCCTGTGGACGTATCATTAGCGTTCAACTGGATATTCGCATGGCCGCTCGTACTGGCGAATGCTCCATCGCCAGGTGAGCGGATCGGTGAGACTTCCACCCGCACACGTTCGCCCACCGCAGTTGTAGTGTACCAGGTCGCCTGGCCAGCAAAGGCCCCTCTAAAAGCATTGGCGCTGATGGGAAGAGTTGAGCTGATATCAGTACCAGAGCGGTAGCGTATGTGACCCTGTGCGTCAAGTATCTCGACTATGACACCGGGTTCACGATAGGTATCAATGGCATCCAGGGAGAGTTGGGAGGGCCAGTACGGTGGTTGCGAAGACAACTCAGTGCGTATATTCAGGAAAGCGACTCGAGCCTCTGCACGTACGTCGCTATCGACGTTCTGGTCGATTGCATTCATCGTGAGTACCAGGATGAGAACGACGAAAAGGCTTAGCGCGACAGCTAGTAGCGCACCATACCAGAGCAGCAGGCGCATGCGGAGCGACCGGGGTTTATCACGAAAGGACCCTGGTGTTTTCATTTCTTGCATCTCTGTGCTCATTTGCTGTTCGATGTTGTGTGTGCATACCGCACTTGCTTGTTGGGAGCACTGATGTTCGCCTTCCGTCTGCTCTGAGGAGTGGCATGTTTTACTCCTTCAATACGTAGCCGAAACCACGAATAGTGTGGATTAACCGTGTCTCGCCCTCAGCCTCCAGCTTGGAACGCAAGTAACCTATATAAACCTCCATCACGTTAGAAGAGCCTTCGAAATCAAGTCCCCATACGCAATTCAAGATGATCTCACGGGTGAGCACCTGGCGCGGTCGCCGTAGAAAAAGCGCGAGTAGCTCAAATTCGGTTGGCGAGAGTACGATCTCACGGGCGCCGCGATGTGCCAGGCGAGTACCCATATCCAGTTCAACATCGGCATAGCGAAGCACCTCGTGGCGTTCTGCCTGATTTCGCCTCAAAAGCGCCTTTATCCGCACCAGCAATTCTTGTGGCGCAAACGGCTTGACGAGGTAGTCATCGGCTCCCATCTCGAATCCCTCCACCCGATCTGCCACGGAATCACGAGCAGTGAGCATGAGAATGGGTACCTGATCTCCAGCAGCACGTAGCCGCTGTGCAACTTCCAGCCCGCTCAGCGCTGGCAGCAGAATATCGAGCACAATGAGGTCAGGTGTATGTTCTAACGTGCGAGTCAAAGCTTCGTCACCACTAGCTGCGATACTCACACTATACCCCTCGTACGCAAGGAAGCGCCGCAGCATCCCTGTAATGTGCGGGTCATCATCTACGACCAGAACGTGTGCCTTCATCCTAGTGCCTCTCACTTCCTTGTCACTGATTGTATTGTCTCACACCTTGTACTTCTGAGTCAATGATGAGTCAATTCTCAGATTTTTCTCAGATTTTTCTCAGGTAAAACTCATATTCAAGCTGTATGGTAGAGAAGGAAGTATTGCACATCAATTGAACCAGTGTGCTATTAAAATCGGTATAAAGTGTTCTCACATCCCTTCAGCAAAAAACCATTCATCATCGACAAATTCGCATCCGATAGAGAGGATTAATCATGACTGATCCAGAGATACGTCTCAACATTTTGCGAGAGGAAAGTGAATTGCATATCTTTATAGAGCAGCTTGCCGACATGACCCCACACGAGGTTGCAGCTCTTGTAGAGGATATCGCAGGGTTATTGCGTACCTTACCAGGTAAACCATTTTGGCAGATGAGCGCTGATGATGCAGAATTGGAAGAAGACAATACCTCGTCACAATATGCTGGGCCTTGGCAGCATTTGATAAAGCATTCTTGGAACTGAGATACGAAGAGGAGAGACCAATGATAAAGCTCTTTAAGTTTCTGTACCGTAACCTCAAGGGGTTTCGTATGCTGGTGGTGCTAGCCATCTTCGTCACAATCGCGGAGGTCATTGCTGAGATCGCCATAGCTTTTCCCTTAAAATTTATTACGAGCAAAGTACAAAATCCAGGGAACGACCCAACATGCACTCTCCCTTTCCTAAAATCTTTGCTTAACCCTGTTCTAGATAGATTCGATATCCCCCAGATCGCCCCGGAGCTACAGCCCATTGCTCCTGGTCAGCCGCCGCAGCCACCTGAGTTAACCCAGTGCCCGGTTTCGCCAGCCGATCATAATCCAATCCTGATGACGAGCCACCATACCGTCAATGGAGTGATTGTCTTTTCGGTTGTGATGCTGATTGTCTTTGCCGCACTCAACGCCAGCCTGATCTATCTCGACATCAGACTGGCTGTTCGTATCGCACATAATCTCACAGCCAGATTGCGTAATGAACTCTTCGATCACCTCCAACGCCTCTCGCTTGATTGGCATGGCAAACAGAAGAAAGGTGACCTTGTCAACCGTCTCACTGGCAATATCGCTGACATAGAAAAGCTGGTCGCGGATGGGATGGTCGACCTGCTGGCGGGAATTCTAACACTTGTCGGAATTTTCATTGTCATGTTTTACGTCAGTCGGACCTACACGCTGATTGCCCTGGCAATCGTCCCAGCTCTTTTCCTGATGACATTCACCTATACTCGCAGCATTAAAGCAGCGACGAAGCAGGCATCAAAGGCGACGGGACAGGTATCGGATGTAGCGACCGAGGATATCAATGCGCTAACGGTCATCAAGGTCTTTACGCGCGAGGAAAAAGAAGCTATCCGCTTCGGTGGGTATGTCGATACTACCCGCCAGGCAAGTCTCAGAGCAGGCGGCTTACAAGCTCAATTTACGCCACTTGTGGGCTTTCTCATTGCCCTGGGCACCGCTGCGGTCGTAGGCGTGGGCGGCTACGTTGCAGCTAATAATAACTTTAGCCTCGGCTTCTATACCATTCCACAACAAAGCGTAGACATCGGGACGCTGATCCTGTTCATGTTGTTCCTGGGTCTGCTCTATCAACCTATACGCGACCTGTCAAAACTGACAACGCTGGCCGGCACTGCCAGCTCTGCCGCAGAACGCATTCAAGAAGTATTCGACCAGGCCCCCGAGGTTCTAGAGAGCCAGGCTCCTTACTATGGCCCGACCAGGCTACGCGGCGATCTCTCTTTCGAGAATGTCTACTTCGGCTATATACCAGAACGACCAGTGCTCAAAGGAATCAACTTGCAAATCCCTGTCGGTAGAAAAGTGGCTCTGGTGGGTCTTTCGGGCGGCGGTAAAACAACGCTAGTCAAACTGATCCCGCGCTTCTATGAGGTCACACAGGGATCGATCCGCATTGATGGCGTGGATAACCGCATGTATCCACTCTCGGTCCTGCGTCAGAACGTCAGTATGGTGCTCCAGGACTCGGTGCTCTTTGAGGGCACGATCGCAGAGAATATCTCCATCGGCAAACCTGGCGCCGCTCCACAGGAGATCATAGAGGCGGCGCGGAAAGCTAATATCCACGATGTTATCATGAATGAACTTGGCGGCTATCACCGCCTGGTCCGCGAACAGGGCAAAGATCTCTCGGGCGGTCAACGCCAACGCATTGCTATCGCACGCGCAATCCTGCGCGATGCCCCGCTCCTGATCCTCGATGAGCCTACGGCGGCCCTGGATGTCGAGGCTGAGACTGAAGTGATGCGCGCGCTCGATCAGCTCGTCATCGGGCGTACAGTGATTATGATCTCTCATCGCCTGAGTACGCTGGGTAACGTTGATGAGATTATCGTGCTCAAAGGTGGACAAATTGCTGAACGCGGTAGCTATACAGCATTAAAAAAGCGGGGAGGCGTCTTCGCTTCACTGCTTGAGGAACAGAACCGCTATAACCTGGAAAAGATTGAGGAACAGAACCGCTTTAATCTGGAAAAGGCTGGTGACCAATCTATTCTACGCTCAGCCTTTGTGCCGCTCCAGGTTGGCGGTGTCTATGCTCCTCAACAACACATCCCGGTTCCTGTGGCCCCCATGACACAAATGGTGCCGCCGGCTATGGATCGCGGTCTGCGGTTCAATGGCAATCCTCAACCTCCTGCGGCAGAGCAGAAACCACCTGCCGCACAGATTGTCGTCGAGGTTGATGACAAGGTACTTAGTCGGCGCATACTGGACAAGCCTACTATGACGATTGGCCGGCTCTCCAGCAACGATATCCAGGTACCCTCGCAGCGCGTCTCGCGCCTGCACGCAAAAATCCTCGCCACGAATGGCGCCTGGGTCATTGAGGATGCCGAGAGTCTGAACGGGCTGGTCTACCAGGGACAGCGCGTCGATCGTCTTATCCTGAGGCCTGGCGATCGTGTCTTTTTATCGCCTCATGTTGTGCTGCAATACCAGACGGCCGCTTAGGATTTTGTGGAAAGGAAAGATCGATGTCACTACAAGTACCAACTGCGCCACACATACCAACCACACCACAAAAACCACGCCTGGGTGGACGCATCTTCTTCTGGATCTCAGCCATCGTCAGTTTCGGCTTGCTGGGTTACCTGATTCTAGTGGTCGCTCACCAGATGCTCGTGCCCCCTCCGGCTCAGCGATTGGTGATTGTCCAGGATATTCCACTTCCCAGCGGATTGGCGAACAATGCACAACAAGCAACCTCCCTGAAACCAGGTACTGAACTCCAGTTCGACGGCTTTGACTTTCAGGCCTACGATGCAGCTACTCATCGCCTGTTTATCGCTCATACTGGTCCAAACCCAGACGACTTGAAGCTGAACCGCATACCGTTCGATCCCATGTACGATGGGAATGTTGTGGTCTTTGATACCTTGCAAGAGAAAGTGATCGGGCGTATAGCGGCCCCGCAGGTAGCTGGGATTATTGACGCGACCGATCTGCACAAGATCTTCGCGGCGGATTCAGAAGACGGCATCATCTATGATATCAATGTGAATACTATGCAGATCGAGGGGCAGATCCAGTACCCCGAGGCCAATGCCGAAGATGCCCCAGATGCAATCGGCTACGATCCTGTCGACCACCGCATCTTCGTCTCCGATCCTGGCTCGCCTGTCGACCCGCTAAAGTCTGGGAACGTTGACCGGACGAATCAGAATATTGCAGTGATTGATGCAGTTCAAGATAAGCTGCTCGGTCTGGTGAACTTTGGCTCGCTGCCCCTCTTCGGAGGTGAAAAGGCCCCGGTAACGCAACCAGGAAACGTCCCGACCTACGGGCATGATGTGGGACATAATGACTATGACCTGGGGCACGTCTACGTCACCTCCCAGGTCCTGCCCAATAGAGATGATCCCAATGCCTACATCCTGCCACCACCTCATACAGCGGAGTTTATTGCCATTAACGCGGTGACGATGAAAGTCGATAACCGTATTGTGCTGCCCGCCTATTGTAGCTCGCCCCACGGTATGGCAATCGATAGAGAGCAGCACGTCGCATTTATGGCCTGCACTGACTTCGATCCCCAGGCAGGGTTCTTCGAGAATTTGTTGCGCGTTGATCTGCGCACGATGTCGGTTATCCCGACCGATCCCAATACAGTGCGCCTGGCGAACGGCCCGGACCTCGTTCGTATTGATCATCCCCTGCATCTGCTATTCGTCGCTGGCTCCGGTGGCATCACGATCTTTGACGAGAAAGCGGGCGAGTTTCACCGCCTGGGCCTCGCTTTTATCGGCAAAGAGACGCATACTATCGCGATCAATGAGCAGACACAGGAGGTGTACTTCCCGATTTTTGCTGGAGGCATACCTGTCCTTCGCATTACTCGCTATAACCCGAATGGGGCTTAGTTAGCCTGTAGCTCGATGTTGTGGAGCACGCTTCCCTACTCACTTCTGCTTCAAGTCACATGCAGGCGGCGAGTTATGAGTGGATTTCAGTCTCTTAAGCGGATTAAGATGATCCTGATGGATACTTTGTACTGGAAAGCGTTAGAGGAAGAATACAAAAATCTTATACCGACTCGACTCTCATCAAAACGTCTCCCTTATGTACCACATCGCCATTGTTTGCGACCAACTCAACAATGCGGCCAGCCACCTCGGACTGGATTTCGTTGAAGACCTTCATGGCCTCAATCAGCGCAACCACCTGCCCGACATGCACCACTTCGCCGAGGTTAACAAATGGAGGTGAGGTCGGTGATGGGGCAACGTAAAAGACACCTGTCAGGGGTGAAAGGATAGCCGGGCTGCGGTCTTCTTTTGCTGCGGGATCGCTTGCGCCGGGATTGATCTGTACCTCTGAGTGAGTCAAGCTCAATTGCTGGGAAGGCGCAGAAACCATCATCATGTTCGGTCGTCGCCGGATGATAATTTCTGTGCCAGCTTCGGTCAATTCGAGTTCGCCTATGGTGCTGCCTTCCAGCAAGTGTATCAGCTCTTCGATACGCTTGATCCAGGGTGTTTCATGCTCGTGAATATCCATGTTTTTTTACTACTCTATCAATGAGGGCCGATGAATCGGCGATGTGCACGATAAATCGGCACCTACAGAGGGCCGGTGATGGTGTGAAAAGTCATAATCGGCACCTACTCTTCGTATCGTTTGAAAATGAGGCTGGTGTTGTGGCCACCAAAGCCCATCGAGTTTGATAAACTCACATTCACTGTCGCATGCCGCGCTTCGTTTGGTACATAGTCAAGATCGCAAGCCGGGTCGGGATGGTGCAAGTTGATCGTTGGAGGTATGATGTCCGTCAGGATCGACATAATCGATACCACTGCCTCGACTGCTCCCGCTGCACCAAGCGTGTGCCCAACCATCGATTTGGTAGAGCTGATTGCCAGGTGATAGGCATGTTCTCCGAAGCAGTTCTTAATAGCCTGCGTCTCCGTTCGATCGTTGTACGGCGTTGAAGTACCATGCGCGTTAATATAGTCAATCTGGTCGGGACGCAATCCTGCTTTTTGCATGGCGCGTTGCATCGCCCGCACAAGACCCGAACCCCCAGGAGCAGGTTCAGTTACATGGTATGCATCTCCCGTTGCGGCATAGCCTACCATTTCAGCCAGGATCGTCGCTCCTCTTGCTTTGGCAAACTCCAGGTCTTCGAGGATCAAGATACCCGCCCCATCTCCCATTACAAAACCATCGCGCGTGGCATCAAAAGGACGGCTGGCGCCCTGCGGATCATCATTGCGGCGCGAAAGAGCATGCATATTATCAAAGGCTGCCATAGCAATAGCTGTTACCGCCTTCTCGGAGCCACCCGCAATCATTGCTTTGGCATCACCCCTGCGAATCGTCTCCCAGGCTTCACCAATAGTGTTACCACTCGTAGCGCAGGCAGAAACAGCGGCCCAGTTTGGCCCTTTTGCGCCAGTCAAAATCGAGACCACTCCCGGCGCTCCATCGATGATCATCATACTAATGAAAAACGGGCTGATACGATCCGGGCCTTTTTCAAAGAGAACTGCGAATTGGTCATGTAATGTCTGTAGCCCTCCGACACCGCTGCCGATATAGACACCAATGTCGTCGGCATTCTCATTAGTAATCTTTAAGCCTGCCTGGTCAAGCGCCTGTTTAGAAACGGCAACTGCTAGTTGCTCATATGGGTCATTGCGGCGTATGTCTTTGCGATCCATATAAGGCGAAGGATCAAAATTTTTAACTTGAGCAGCGATGTGTACGCGGTGTCGACTGGTATCGTAGCCTTCGATCTCCGACACACCGGATTTGCCCTGACAAAGGGCTTCCCATGTGGATGCTACATCGTTACCCACCGAGGTAACCAATCCCATCCCGGTTACAACTACACGTTTCATATCATCCCTCCTGATCTGTCATACCCATATTCATTCAGAAACGCTACTGTCGTAGCTAGAAAGATGCAGCCGCATCTTTCTCATCTGAATGCAAGGAAATATAAGATAGACGCGAAGCGTCGTTGGAGGGATGGATTTCAAACATGTCATATCATCCCTCCTTTGTTATATTCCTAAAGCTACGGCTTCTTCTTGTAGGAAACGAGTATGCGTCTCCCCACGAATAAATCCCTCATGCCTGAGTAAACGCTGGTGGAACGGAATAGTTGTCACTATGCCCTCGATCACAAACTCGTCGAGCGCTCGCAGCATGCGTGCAATGGCCGCTTCGCGTGTCTCTGCCCAGACGATGAGCTTGGCCAGCAATGAGTCATAGTGTGGTGGAACCGGGTAGCCAGCATAGAGGTGGCTATCGACACGTACTCCTGGCCCTCCAGGAGGTAAAAACTTCTCCACCACGCCCGTTTGCGGACGGAATTCGTTATCCGCGTCCTCTGCAGTGATACGGCACTCGATAGCATGTCCACGAAATTGAATATCGTCTTGCTCGAGTTGGAGAGGCATACCCGCTGCAATACGAATCTGCTCCTTGACCAGGTCGGTACTTGTGACCATCTCTGTCACTGGATGTTCAACCTGTAAGCGGGTGTTCATCTCCATGAAATAGTAGCGGTTCTGCTCATCTACCAGAAATTCAAGCGTGCCCGCATTGCGATACCCAATTTGTTCTACCGCGTGAATGGCTTTCATGCCAATTTCCTCACGTAATTCGTGAGGCAAGAGTGGGCTTGGGGACTCTTCAAGTACCTTCTGGTGCCGTCGCTGGCACGAGCAGTTGCGTTCACCCAGGTGAACGCCATGCCCGAAATTGTCTACCAGTACCTGGATCTCGATGTGACGAGCATGCTCAAGGTAGCGTTCGAGATACAGTCCGTCATCACGAAAAGCTTCTCGTACCTCATTCTGGGCAGTTGTGAAAACGCGCTCAAATTCGTCTGCACGTTTGACCAGGCGAATGCCTCGTCCTCCACCGCCAGCGGCAGCTTTGAGCATCAATGGGAAACCAATTTCTCTAGCTGCCTCTATTCCATCAGCAAGTGTGCGCAAGACGGGGGTACCTGGGAGTATTGGCAGACCTACCTCGGCCATTGTTTCACGAGCGACTACCTTGTCACCCATGAGCGCCATTACTGAAGCGGAGGGTCCAATAAACGTAATATTGGCATCCGCGCATATTTCGGCAAAGCTTGTATTCTCTGCGAGGAAGCCATACCCTGGATGAATGGCATCAGTTTTCGTTATCAGCGCGGCGCTGATGATATTTGGAATATTTAAGTAGCTCTTACTGCTAGCTCCTGGCCCGATGCAGATATGTTCGTCCGCCAAACGCACAGGTAGGGAAACGCGATCAGGTTCCGAATGGGCAATGACGCTGCGGATGCCCATCTCGCGACATGCCCTGATGATCCGCAACGCAATCTCGCCACGGTTAGCAATCATTATTTTACGAAACATATATACAAGGCCTCTCGCTTGCTGCAATCCTCTCATGTGGGAACAGTGTATGCTATTATATCACGCTAAACCGACCTGGGGCCAGGAAGAGTTTATGTCGCTACTCTGAACGCAGCCCCTAGAGTTTGAACAATGCCATCAGCTCCATTTGTTGATATCCTTTCCAATGAAGCTTCTTGTTTAGTCGGTTCTACTTCTTTATCGGTACTCACGCATTCCTCCTGGTCAGGCAAGTTGTACAACGTCCATAGATTCTCACCTCGTGCGACCCCAGTTCAAAGCCTGCTGATTGCGCTGCCACCTCTAATGCCTTAGTTGACAACTGAACATCCTTGGGGATGTCGAGTAAGTTGCCACACTCTGTGCAGATGGCATGGTCATGGCGGCATGTACGAGCATCATAACGGGAACAGCCACTGCCGTATTCCAATTCTTTGATAAGGCCCTGTTCCGTCAGTTGGCGCAAAATGCGGTAGACGGTCGCCAGGCCAATACATGGCCGTGTGCTGCGTACAGTTTCGTATACGTCCAGGGCTGTAGGATGGTTAGGTGATGCTCGCAGCACGTCCAGGACGGCACGAGCATTTGTATTGAGTGTATCTTGCATAGGTTAGAGTGTACTAATAATGATAATCATTCTCATTTTGATAGGGATAGTGTATGATTTTGGGAGGAGGGGTGTCAAGGATTCACATAAAAAGATCAGACCCTCTGAGTCTGATCGCTGTTTCTCATCTCCTCGTTATGCTCTATAATGCGCTCTCCAGGATTGTGTTGGTATCGCTCACCAAGTTCTTCGCTTCTTGATAGTAAGCTAAAAGTCAGGCATTTATAACACAATATGCCATACTCTTCGTTGTATGTAATCAGGAACATAGAGTCGATGGTAAGGGATGAAATAAACCTATAAATGCCATTATATAAAGGGCAATATCTAGCTTAAATAGAGAAGGGACGAATTATGAATACAAATAGGTATGAGCAAGGGGGAATCCGGGTCAAGCACATTGAAGCGGAAAATGTCGTATCTGGTGTACAGATTCAGGGAAGCGAAACTCAATCTGCTGCTGCTTTGATCAGTTTAGCACATGCTATCCAACGAGGGGATATCAGTGCAGAGGAGATCAAAGCCCATAATTTAGTGAGTGGCCTACAATACATCTCGGATCCAGTACAAGCAAACATGGAAGACCTACGTCGTGAAGTGGCTTCTTTGCGTGTGCAGTTAGAACAAGCTATCACTGCTCATGAGATTCCTGATGTGGCAGATGCTAACGATATTACGTCAAACCTGGCTACTGTCGAGGCTGAACTGGTGAAGCCACAACCGGATAGCAATCGAGTACTACATAAGCTAGACAATCGGCAGTGATATTGGAAATAGAGAAAGGGTGGAAACAATTTCCGAAAGTGTAAATGGAAAGAAATATGCTAGGCGTTTTGTTGGCTTTGTAGATAGAGAATTTAGAGGATTTCATATAGATGATGTGATAAAGGATGATATTGATAAACATAACACTATAGACCGCCTTATTTGGTCCAGGGGTCATTCAATAGAA
>WNGD01004187.1_pt1 | contig 20951 bp, 22 predicted proteins | sample 5400671 | NCBI WGS metagenome assembly WNGD01 (sample SAMN13153369, study PRJNA577476) | soil metagenome | isolation source: 40 cm soil or saprolite under grassland replicate 2 | place: USA:California | collected 2016-06-15 | reverse complement strand
GTACTCGCTTCGCTGCGCACCCCAGGTGCACGGCGCCTCGCGGGATCTGCTCGCCTACGACGAGGCGACGGTCTCGGTTGAGCTGAACGCGGCGACTGACAACCCGCTCGTGCTCGTCGACGATGAGCTGCTCGTCTCGAATGGGAATTTCCACGGGCAGCCGCTTGCCTTTGCGCTGGACACGCTCGCGATGGCCGTGTCCGAGCTCGCCAACATCTCCGAACGTCGCGTGGAGCGGCTCGTCAATCCGAGTCTCTCGGAAGGCTTGCCCCCGTTCCTCACGATCGACGGGGGCCTGAACTCGGGGTTCATGATTCCCCAGTACGTTGCCGCGGCGCTCGTCAGCGAGAACAAGGTGCTGTGTCACCCGGCGAGCGTCGACTCGATTCCGACCAGCGCCGGGCAGGAAGACCACGTGTCGATGGGAAACGCCGCGGGCCTGAAGGCCTGGCAGGTGCTGGCAAATGCCGAGCGCGTGCTCGCGATCGAGCTGCTCGCGGGCGCGCAGGCGATCGAGTTCTTGGCCCCGCTGGAGCCGGGCATCGGCGCGCGGGCAGCCCGGGACGCCGTCCGCGCGTTGTCGCCGCGCGTCTCCGATGACCGGACGCTCTCCGGGGACATCGAAGCCGTGGCCGCGGCGATCCGCGACGGCAGTTACGTCGCGGCCGTCGAGGCCGAGACTGGAGAGCTTCGATGAGGCGCGATGAGCCGCCTCGGTCCCGCCACCCGTTTCGGGACACGGTGATCATGTACGGCGTGCTGGCGCTCGTGATCGTCATCGTTGCGGCGTTCACGGGTGGGGGGATGACGAAGGCGATACTCGTGGCCGGGGCGTTCTTCGTCGGGGCAACCGGTTGGAGTTGGTGGCGATATCGCCGCCGGACGGCACAGGAAGGCGACGGGTGACTGCGGTCGACACTCTCGCTGCGACCGTCGAGGCGCTATGCGGCGACCTTTCGAACATTCGGGCCCCGCGAGGCACAGACCTGAACGCACGCTCGTGGGCGACCGAGGCGCCGCTGAGGATGCTGCTCAACAACCTCGACGCTGATGTCGCGGAGCTTCCCGAGCAGCTGATCGTCTACGGCGGATCCGGGCGGGCCGCCCGCAACCACGACTCCTTGAAAGCGATTGTCGGGTCACTGCTGCGACTCGGCGACGATGAGACCCTTCTGGTGCAGAGCGGCAAACCCGTGGGAATCTTCACAACGCACGCCGGCGCTCCGCGTGTCCTGATTGCGAACTCCCTGCTCGTGCCGCACTGGGCGACGTGGGACGAGTTCCGCAGGCTCGAAGCGCTCGGTCTGACGATGTACGGGCAGATGACCGCCGGCTCGTGGATCTACATCGGCACCCAGGGCATCTTGCAGGGCACTTACCAGACCTTTTCGGCGGCAGGCCAGAGGCATTTCGGCTCCCCCGACCTGACGGGCAGAACGATCCTGACGGCCGGCCTCGGCGGCATGGGCGGCGCCCAGCCACTGGCCGCCACCATGGCCGGAGCCGCGATTCTCTGCGTCGAGGTCGACCCTGGACGGATCCAGCGACGGCTCGATACGGGCTACCTGGACGAGGCCGCTGACTCGCTCGAGGACGCGCTCGCTCGCCTTCGCTCGGCGGCACATGAGCGCCGCCCCTTGTCAATCGGACTCCTCGGTAACGCGGCCGAGATCGTTCCCGAGCTCGCGCGGCGGGCCGAGCATTTCGATCTCGTCACCGACCAGACGGCCGCACACGACGCCCTGACGGGATACCTCCCGATTGGCCTCTCGGTTGACGACGCAGCGAGCCTGCGCAAAGACGATCCAGACGCGTATCTCAGGCGTGCCCGCGACTCGATCGCCCGCCACGTCGAGGGCCTGCTCGAGTACGTCCGACTCGGCAGTTATGTTTTCGATTATGGCAACAACTTACGAGGTGAAGCCTATGCAGGAGGCGTAGAGGAGGCGTTTACATACCCGGGCTTCGTCCCGGCCTATATCCGGCCGCTCTTTTGCGAGGGCGTCGGGCCGTTTCGGTGGGCGGCTCTCTCTGGCGATGAGGGCGATATCGCCACGATCGATGAGACGCTCCGCGGCCTGTTTCCCGACGACGGCGTGCTCCAGCGCTGGCTCGAGCTGGCGTCCGAGCGGGTCGCCTTCCAGGGCCTTCCCGCGCGTATCTGCTGGCTCGGCTATGGCGACCGCGCGCGGGCGGGGCTGGCGATCAACGAGCTCGTTCGCACGGGCAAGGTGAAGGCGCCTGTCGTCATCGGTCGCGATCACCTCGACTCCGGCTCGGTCGCATCGCCGTACCGTGAGACCGAGGCGATGCGCGACGGATCTGACGCGATCGCAGATTGGCCCATCCTGAACGCGCTGCTCAACGTCGCCGCGGGCGCGACCTGGGTGAGCGTCCATCACGGCGGGGGAGTCGGAATCGGCAACTCGCTCCACGCGGGCATGGTCGTCGTGGCCGACGGGAGCGACGAGATGGCCGAACGCCTCGAGCGCGTGCTCACGACGGATCCGGGAACCGGTGTGCTGCGCCATGCCGATGCCGGCTATGCGGAGGCAATCGAGTTCGGGGCCCGGCACGGGCTCGAGCCGCCGATGCAGCCCCCGTCCGCCGAGTGAGCGACAGCGTCCGCGGGCGACGCTTGCTCGTTCGCGACCTCGCTCAGCTCGCGACGCCATCCGGTACCGAGGCACCCCTCCGCGGGGCGGCGCTCGGCAGCCTGGACGTCGTCGAGGGCGCGTACATCCTGTGCGAGGACGGTCGGATAGCGGCGGCCGGGCCGATGAGCGACCTCGGCACGCTTGGCGACGAGGTGGAAGAGCTTGACGGGCGGGGCCTGTCGGCGGTGCCGGGACTCGTGGACTGTCACACGCACGCCTGTTTCGCAGGCGACCGGGTTGATGAGTTCGAACTCCGCGCCACGGGCGCGAGCTACGAGGAGCTCCATGCCGCGGGCGGCGGCATTCTCGCGACCGTGCGCGCGACGCGCGCGGCGGGAGAGGCCGGTCTGGCGGAGGCGCTCCGCAGACACCGCCGCTGGATGCGGCGCGCGGGAGCGACGACATTCGAAGCCAAGTCCGGCTACGGGCTCGACCGCGAGACGGAGCTGGCGTCGCTGCGCGCGATTCGTGAGGCCGGCGGGATCCCGACCTGGCTCGGCGCCCATGCGGTGCCACCGGAGTTCGCCGACGCCGACGCCTATCTCGATTTTGCGCTTGCCGAAGTCCTGTCCGAGGCAGCGGAGCTCGCGGTCGCCGCAGACGTCTTCCTCGAAGACGGCGCGTTCGACGTCGACCAGGCTCGCCGCTACCTCGAAGCTTGCCGTGCGGCCGGCCTCGCGCTTCGGGTGCACGGCGATCAGTTCACCGAGCTAGGGGCGATCCCGCTGGCGATCGAGCTCGGCGCGCGGTCGGTCGACCATCTCGAGGCGACGGGGGATGACGGCGTCCGGGCGCTGGCCGCGAGCGACGTCGTCGGGGTCCTCCTACCGACGAGTGCGCTTTTTCTCGGCCGCCCGATGCCGCCCGCACGCGCGCTCGCCGACTCCGGCGCCGCGATTGCGCTCGCCACAGACTTCAACCCGGGTAGCGCTTTCTGCGAAAACCTGGCGATCGTCTCCTCGCTGGCGGTAACACAGCTCCGTCTCACGCCCGCTGAAGCGCTCTCCGCCTGCACGATCAACGCGGCTCAGGTGCTCGGCCGAGCCGGCGAAATCGGCCGCATAGCTCCCGGATACGTTGCCGATCTCGTGCTCCTCGACGCGACGGACTGGCGCTATCTCTCGTACCACCTTGGCGCTGATCTGATCGCCACCGTGATCGAAGCAGGGAACGTCACGTGGTCACGCGACCTGGAATGATCCAGCCCGAAACCGCCGCGCTAGGCTTGCCCTGATGCCTTCAAAGAAGCAACGTCGCCGTCGGGCGAAAGAACGCCGGCACGAGTACGAGTACGTCTTCGTCGACGACGAAGGCGAGGAGGTGGAGCCTCCTCCCGCTGAAGCGCCGGACGGCGGTCGCTCCCGGGCGAAGAGCGTCGCGAATGGCGGCAAAGCGCCGCGCGGAAAGCGGACGACCGCGATTCGGGAGGCAAAGCCCCCTTCCTGGAACCGATCGGTTCGGCGGGCGCTCCTGTTCCTGCCGCTCTTCTTCATCGTCTTCTCGCTGGTCAACAAGCATGCGGCGATCGAAACGCGGCTGCTCAGCTCGCTTGCCTACTCGGCGCTTTTCGTTCCCCTCACCTACGTGATGGACCGCACCGCATACCGGACTTATCTACGCCGCTCCGGGCGCGATCCGGTCCCGAAGCGTTAGCTCAACGAAGGCGCGTCGCCGCGGTAGTGGCCCTCGCCGGGCCATGGCGCGAGCAACAAGAGGATCCGCGCCCCATCGTCGGTCGAGACCGATCGCCGCTCGTCGGGGTCGAACATGCACAGCGTCCCAGCGCCGGCGTCGAGCACCTCACCACCGGACTCGATTCTCGCGTTTCCGTCGACGACCAACACGAACGCATGCTCTTTGACCTGGTGGTCCCCAAGAGACTGACCGGGCTCGAGCACGATGAAGACAGCGCGGGCCGCCTCGTCGGAGTCGAGCACGACAGGAGAGCGGCTGCCGCCTTCGACCTCGATCTCGTGGAGATTCCAGCTCCGCACGAGCGGTTGATCCTAACGTGGCCCGTATCGAAGGCGACGCCTTAGACTCGGCGTCATGAGCCTTGCCGTCGATCGCTACGAGCTCGGCCCGATCGGGACGAATTGCTACGTCGTCAGGGCGTCCGCCGAGGCTCGCGAGGTGGTCGTGATCGATCCCGGTGGCGACGCGGCCAAGCTCATGGCTGAGGTCGAGCAATCCAGGTCGGTCTGCGTCGCGATCCTGATCACCCACGGGCACTGGGATCACCTCGGCGGCGTAGCCGACATGGCCGAAGCGACGGGTGCGCCCGTCCACATGGCCGCCGCGGAGCGGATCGCGCTCGAACGGATCAATGACTTCGCGCCCCCTGAGCTGCCGCTCCAGGCTTATACCCCCGACGTCCTGCTCGATGGCGACGAAACACTCCAGCTGGCCGGAATCGCCTTCGAGACGGTGCTCGTCCCTGGCCACTCGCCGGCCCATCTCGCCTACTACGCCGAGCGCTCTCTCTTCTCGGGCGACGTCCTGTTCGCGGGCTCCGTCGGCCGCACGGACTTGCCGTTCGGCGACTGGGACGTGCTTGTCGCCTCGATTCGCCTGCTCGCGGATCGCTTTCCAGCGGAGACGGTCGTCTATCCCGGCCATGGTCCGAAGACGACGCTCGGCCACGAGCTCGTCCGCAACCCGTTCCTCGCCGAGCTGCGCGCCTCGTGAGCCCGAGGTTCGAGGCGCCGCGCGGGACGCACGACATCCTGCCGGCCGAACAGCCGTTGTGGCAACGCGTCACGGGCGAGATCGAGCGCCTCTGCGCGCTCTACGGCTACCGCCGCATCCAGACCCCGGTCTTCGAGGACACAGAGCTCTTCGCGCGCACGTCGGGCGCGGGTTCCGACGTCGTGCAGAAGGAGATGTACACGTTCCAGGATCGGGGCGGCCGCTCGCTGACGCTGCGTGCCGACGCAACGGCGCCGATCTGCAGGGCGTATCTGCAGCACGGCCTGCAGCGCGAGCCGCAGCCGCAGAAGCTCTACAGCATCGCGTCGATCTACCGCTACGCCGCGCCGCAGAAGGGCCGCTACCGCGAGCACTATCAGGCTTCGCTCGAGGCGATCGGCTCCGACGACCCAGCCCTCGACGCCGAGCTGATCCAGCTCTACTCGGAGCTGCTCCGCCGGCTTGGCGTGACCGACTACAGGTTGCAGCTCAACTCGATCGGCGATGCGGAGTGCCGCCCCGCCTACATTGCGCGCCTGACGGAATGGCTCGACGAGCACGACGACCTCCTCGACGAGGACGCGCGGCAGAAGCGGGCGACCACGCCCCTGCGCGTCTTCGACGTGAAGGATGAGCGGGTGCGGGCCGCTTTGAACGACGCCCCGAAGATCGGCGAGTCCCTCTGCGGCCCGTGCCGGGAGCACTTCGCCGCGGTCCGCTCATACCTCGATTCCTATGGGATCGAGTACGAGCTAGTGCCGACACTCGTCCGCGGACTCGACTACTACACCCGAACCGTCTTCGAGTTCATCGGGCCCGAGCACGGTGCTCAGAGCGCGATCTGCGCCGGAGGACGGTACGACGGATTGATCGAGGAGATCGGTGGTCCGCACACTCCTGGCGTCGGCTTCGGCGCCGGCATCGAGCGCCTGTTGTTGGCCCTCGAGCACGCTGGTGTCGAGTCGCCCGCCGAGGAGCCGATCGACGTCTTCTTCGCCCTCGACGAGGGGGCTCCCCGAGAACGCGTGCTTGCGCTGGTAGCCGGCCTTCGTGCAGCCGGTCGCTCGGCCGACACCGACTACGCCGGCCGGTCGCTCAAGGGCCAGCTGACCCAGGCGGGCCGATTGGGCGCGCACATCACCGTGATCGTTGGAGCGAAGACCGCGACGATCCGCGCAGCCGGCACGCAGGACGTCGAGGTTCCGCTCGAGGAGCTTGCGGAGAGGTTGTCGGCATGAGTTGGCGCGACCTCGGTGCGGGCGAAGTCCGTAGCGACCATGTCGGCAAGTGCCACACGCTGGCCGGCTGGGTCGCCCGGCGTCGCGACCACGGCGGGCTGATCTTCATCGACCTTCGCGACGAGACCGGAATCTGCCAGCTCGTCGTCAACCCGGAGCGCTCTCCCGAGGCGGCGAAGGAGGCACATGGAATCCGGAACGAGTTCGTCCTTCAGGCCGAAGGCGAAGTCGTGGCGCGCGCGCCCGACGCCGTCAACCCGAACCTACCGACGGGCGAGGTCGAGCTCCAGGTCGACACGTTGCGCGTGCTCGCAACCGCGCCGCCGTTGCCGTTCCAGCTCGACGAGGAGGGCGTCGACGAGACGCTCCGGCTTCGCTACCGCTGGCTCGACCTGCGCCGAGAGCGAATGCAAGGGAACATCCGCACCCGGGCGCGAGCGGTGTCGGCGATCCGCCGGGAGATGGAAGCGGCCGGCTTTGTCGACATCGAGACGCCGATCATGGGCAAGCCGACCCCCGAGGGGGCTCGCGACTTCCTTGTCCCCACGCGCCTGCAGCCGGGGCGCTTCTTTGCGCTGCCCCAGTCGCCGCAGATCTACAAGCAGCTGCTCGTGATCTCGGGCTTCGAGCGCTACTACCAGATCGCCCGCTGTTTCCGGGACGAAGATCTCCGCGCCGACCGGCTGCAGGAGCTGACACAGCTCGACGTCGAGCTGGCCTTCCCGGACCAGGAGTACATCTTCGCCCTGATGGAGCGGACGATGGGAAGCGTCTTGCGCGACTGCCTCGGCGTCGAAGTGGAGGCCCCATTCCAGCGGATGACCTGGGACGAGGCGCAGGCGCGATACGGCTCGGACAAGCCGGATCTCCGCTTCGGGCTCGAGATCGAGGACGCGACCGCGCTAACCCGCGGCTCCGAGTTTGGCGTGTTCGCGAACGCGCCGGCCGTACGCTTCATCCGCGTACCGCAGGAGTTCTCGCGCGCCGATCTCGAGCGGCTGGAAGAGATCGCGAAAGAGTGGGGGGCGAAGGGCCTTGCCTATCTGGTCTACGACGAGGAGGGCGAGGTCCGCTCGCCGATCGCCAAGTTCCTCTCGCAGGAGGAGCTCGACGCGCTCCGCTCAGATCCGGCGACGACGGTGCTCTTTGCGGCCGACGAGCCGGTGATGGTCGCGCGCGTGCTCGGTGCCCTCCGCCTCCACCTGGGCCGGGAGCTCGACCTGATCGACCGCGACGCCTGGCGCTTTCTCTGGGTGACCGATTTCCCGCTCCTCACGTGGGACGAGCAGGAAGAGCGCTGGAAGGCGGAGCACCACCCGTTCACGCGCCCGAATGACGAGAGCCTTGCGCTACTCGACTCCGATCCCGGCGCCGCGCGCGCCGTCGCCTACGACCTGGTGGCCAACGGGATCGAGATCGCCGGGGGGTCCTTCCGGATCCACGAGCCCGAGTTGCAAGCCAAGATCTTCGACCTCCTCGCCATCTCACCCGAGGAGCAGCGCGCGAAATTCGGCTTCCTGCTCGACGCGCTCGCGATGGGCGCGCCGCCGCACGGGGGGATCGCGTCGGGGATCGACCGGCTCTTGATGGCGCTCCTGGACGAGCCCTACATCCGCGACACGGTCGCTTTCCCGAAGAACCAGGCGGGCGTCGATCCGATGACCGGCGCGCCGACCGAGGTGCCTCCGGAGCAGCTCGCCGAGCTAGGAATCGCCGTGGTCGTGGAGAAGGAGTAGGCGCTGATGACGAAGCGACCGATGCAGCGGCCATACTTTCCGAGTTGATGGCCAGCGAAAGAGGACAACAGGCGTCGCTGACGCCGCTTCCGAACGTCGAGGAGCTGCCAACTCTCCCCGACGGCGGCTACGACCCCGAGCGCGTCAAGGAGGCCTTCGAGTCCTTCAGGCGCCACACGACGCAGCTCCAGGTGCAACTGCGCGTGCTGCAGGCCGCAGCACGCGGCGGCCAGGTCGAGCCAAGCGGGCATGCCGTCCGGATGGACGCGCTGCACATGATCCGCGCGGCCGCCGACATGGCCGACACGATCGAACGCGACGCGCAAACGGCATCGGCGGCGCAGGTCCGCCGCACCGAGGAGGAGGTCAGTCGTCGCCAGCGCGAGCTGCAGGAGCGCGAGCATGAGGTCGAGCGCTTCCGTCAGGAGAGCGAGCGCCAACGCGCCGAGATCCTGAACGCGGCGCGCAACGAGGCTCGTGAGGCGCAGGCGGAGGCGCAACGGCACTCGACTGCTGAGATCCGCGAGGCCGAGGCTCGCGCGAACAGGCTGCTCGAGCAGGCCCGCCATCAGGCGACCGAGTTGACGAACTCTGCCCGTGCCGAGGTCGAGCAGACGCTCGAGTGGGCTCGGGCACAAGCCTCAGCGGTGATGGCTCGCGCCCAGGAAGGAGCCGAACAGCTGCTGGCCGCGGCCGGGCTGGGTGACGAGGCGATCGCCGGCGTCGCCTCGAAGATCGTCGAGGCCGCACAGGCCGCAACTGAGGCGAGCCGCGGGCCCGCTACCTCGTCGAGTGGCGCCGGAGAGTCGTCCTCGTCCGCAGCACCGTCCCCGCCAACAGCCGCTCCGCCGCCCCGCTCGGTGCCAGGTCAGACAGAATCGCCCGTCTCGGCTCCCGAAGAGAAGCCGGACGGCCAGGATTCTTCGTAAGCCTCGCTCTACGAGCGCTAGGCTCTGGGCGTTATGCCGGGACGATTGGGGCCGCGGTTTTCGATCGAAGTGCTCTTCCTGATCGCGCTTGCAGTCGGCGCGGCCTATGCGGACCTGGCCGCCAAGTGGATCGTGGTCGTGATGGCTACCGGCTGGCTGGTGGTCGGCCTGCTCGAGCTGACCGCCGACCGGATCTGGGCGGCTGCGCCGCCGTGGCGTCGGCCGAACTACGTTCCTGCTGCGGCGCCGCGGTCGGAGCCTGTCGCTGCGTCTGTGGCGTCTCCTGTCGTCGAGTCGGACCCCGAGCCCTTGCGGATGCGCGAACCTGAGCCCGAGATCGAGGTGGAGATCGAGGCAGCCACCATCATTTCCCCTCGGGTCGAACCGGTCGCGGTGGCCGTGCAGGAGCCCGAGTCTGCCTCGGAAGTCCAGTCGGAGCCGGAACCGGAACCCGTGGCCGCAGAGCCCGCTCGTCCGACGTTCGAGCCGGTCGAGCCTACGCGCAAGCGCCGCTGGTTTCGCCGCCGCGAGAGTGAAGCTGCCGAAGTGGATGCTCCGGAGATCGAGGTGCCGAAGCACGTTCGCCTGCTGCCGGCGTCCGAGCGGACCGACCGATCCTCGGATGAGGTCGCCAGGCTCTTCGACGAGCCCGAACACGAGAAGCGGACCCCCGGGTGAAGGTCCGGGTCTTCTCTTTCGCCCGCCGGTCGGCGCAAAATGCCGCGGAGCCGGGAGCCGAGGAGATTACGCCTCCGCACCAGCTCTCGGCGGAGCCTTCGGTTGGGGAGCACCCGCCCACTCCTCTGCCCGAGCCAGAGCCGCCTCCGCCGGAGCCCGTGCCGCCAGCTCCCGAACCGGAACCACCGCCACCCGACACCGGCGCGCCAATACCGCAGCTCCGACCGGTCGCCCCGGCCCAAACCGAGTCGGAGTCAGAGCCAGAGCATGCTCGCGAACGAGTGTCGGACCCGGTCGTCACCAATCTGCCGAGCGATCGCGGAGAGCCCCGAGAGTGGAATGTCTGGGAGCTCGAGCAACTGGCCCGAGACGCTGAAGGACAGGATTCGGCGCGCGACGAGGAGCTTGGATTTCTGCTGCTGGAGCTACGGCACTTCGCGAACGCCCACGGCCAGCTACCGGTGAGCTTCGATCCGATCGTCCGCGAATCGTTCAGCGAGCTTCTCTACGCGGCGATTTGAGCCCCGCGCTGGCCCAACGGGAAGTCGCTCTCGCCGGGGTGGCTTTGCTCGCGGCCGTGGTGGCGCTTGCCGTCACCTCGCCGCGCGGGTCGAATGCCGGTGGGCATCTGAACCCGGTCTCCGTTCCGGGTGGCGGCTGGTACACCGCCCTTGCCGGAGCCCGGCCGGTGCATTACGGCACGCGGACGGATTGTGGGGTGATGCTGAGACCGAGCACGCGCGGAGTCGTCGACTCGGTGCTGCCGTGCAACATCAAGCTCTTCGTCTCCTTCGGCAGCAGCGACCGGATCCTCACGCAAGTCGTGGCCCGGCGACCCGTCGTCCCAGGCCGGCGCTTCGACGTGACGCCCGCGCTTGCCGAAGACCTCGGCCTCGAGGGGATCCAGCGCATCAAGTGGGTGTACGCCCGCTAAGCTGAGTTTCGTGCTCGACCCTGTGCGAGCTCTGCGTTCTCAAAGTAGAACCAACACCAAGTGAAAGGGAGCCCGCGTTCGGCTAGGGCGTTGCCCGAGGCCGGCAAGGCACCCACCTGGCAGTGCCAGGTTCGCTACGGGCGCGGAGCACCGGCAGGGTGGGGCACGCTTTGAGGACTCGCGCTAGGAGCTGGAGCGTGGTTTCTGAGTGACTGTGCGCTGGGCTTAGACGTGAGCTCATCGTCAACCGGGATTAATCGCAGCCCGGACGGCCTTTTCGGCGGCGTTCGCAAGCGAACGCCTTTTGGGGACGGGGAAATGGAGGATGCTCCCTCTCCGGCCAGCTAGCCTGGCCTGGTGATCGAGGTCGTAGGGGATTCGTCGCGCGACGGCGAGATGGCGCTTGTTCGGCTGGTCGTCGACGGGGACCGGATCGTCGACGCTGACTCGGACGGTCTCGAGCGGGACCTCGCCGGGCTGACGGTGCTCGAGGCGGCGGCGGTGCCCGGCGAGACCCTCGCGGCCGACGCGCTCGCCAACGCGCTGGGGCAGGTTTTTCGAGCGCAGCCCGATCCGGATCGTGTCGCGGTGGCAATGAGCGGTGGTGTCGACAGCGCCGTCGCGCTTTTGCGCGCAGGGCCGCGGGCGCTCGGCGTTACCTTGCGGCTCTGGATCGACCCTGCGGCGCCGGACTCCGAGCGCGCGTGCTGCTCTCCGGAGGCGGTGATCGCGGCGCGGGAGACGTGCCACTCGCTCGGCCTTCCACATATCACGCTCGACCTGCGCGAGGAGTTCCGTCGCGCGGTCGTCGCTCCGTTCATTCGCGGTTATGCGCGCGGCGAGACGCCGAATCCGTGCATCCGGTGCAACGGGAGCTTTCGTTTCGCGGAGTTGCTCTCGTTCGCAAAGCGGGCCGGTGCCTCGCGGCTGGCGACCGGCCACTACGCCCGGATCGTCGAGCACCACGGCCGGCTGCTTTTGGCGCGCGCCCTCGACCCCGACAAGGACCAGTCGTACATGCTCGCCCGCCTCGACCCGCGACTGCTCGAACGCATCTGGTTCCCTCTCGGCGAGCAGACGAAGGAGGAGACTCGCGCCGAGGCCGCGCGCGCCGGGCTTTCTGCGGCACGCCGGACGGAGAGCCAGGAAGCGTGCTTCCTCGGCGGCGGCGACTACCGGGACTTCGTCAGGCGTCACGGTCTCGAAGAGGCCGAGGGCGAGATCGTTGACGAGCAGGGCCGACGCCTCGGCAACCACGACGGTTTCTGGCGCTACACACCTGGTCAGCGCCGCGGGCTCGGCGTCTCGGCGGCTGAGCCGCTGTACGTCCTAAGCACCGATCCCGGGGCGAATACCGTCGTCGTCGGCCCGCGTGAGTCGCTTGCGACCGAAACGATTTCGGCCCGGGGACGGTTGTACGTCCGGGTGAAGCGCGCCGAGGTCAAATGGCGGTACCGGTCTCCCGCGGTCCCGGCCGCGGTGGACGAGACCGAGCACGGCTTCCGGCTGATGCTCGACGCGCCCGCGTACGGGGTCGCCACCGGCCAGGCGGTGGTTCTGTACGAGGACAATGTCGTCGTGGGAGCGGGGCTGCTGTGACCACGGACCGGATCGTGCTCACGATCCCTCGCGACGAGGGCTTCGAGAGCGTCGCTCAGCTCGTCCTGGCCGGGGTCGCTGCCCGGCTCAATTTCACCTACGAGGTCGTCGACGATCTGGGCATCGCACTCGAGACGGTGCTCGAGCGGCGCGATGACGCGGGCGAGCTGACGGTCGAGCTCGAGGTGGGGGCTGACAAGGTCAGGGCCGCAATCGGCCCCTTGCGCGGTGACGGGCTGCGTGCCGAGCTGGAAGGTCCTGACGACCGCGTCGGGCTGCGAAGAGTCCTGGAGACCGTCGTCGACAACTTTGCCGCGGTTGAGCGGGAGGGCGGCGAGTGGATCGAGCTGGAGAAGCGCGTACAGACAGTCGAAAGCGCCAAGTGACCCAGAAGACGGACAAGGCTCTCCTGCGCCGGTATCACGAACAGGGTGACCTTGCAGCGCGCGAGCAGTTGATCGAGCAGTACATGTCGCTCGTTCGCTCGCTCGCTCGGCGCTATTCCTATCGCGGCGAGCAGTTCGAAGACCTCGTCCAGATCGGCGCGATCGGTCTGATCAAGGCGATTGACCGCTTCGACCTCGACCGAGGCGTCGAGCTCACGACCTACGCGACTCCGAACATCATCGGCGAGATCAAGCGTCACTTCCGCGACCGAGGCTGGTCGGTGCGTGTGCCACGAGGGCTCCAAGAGCTCAACATCCAGCTCTCGCGACTGATCGAGGAGCTGACCGTCCAGTTCTCGCGCTCGCCGACGATTGCCGAACTCGCCAAGGCCGCAGAAGTCTCCGAGGAGGAAGTGCTCGAGGCGCTCGAAAGTGGACGCGCCTACAGTTCGCTCTCGCTCTCGGCAGGCCCGGGCCAGGACGACGACGGTGACCTCGACCCGCTCGAATCCCTCGGCACCGAGGAGCACGAATACGAGGTGTCCGAGGACCGCGCGATCCTCGAACCGGGATTCCGCGTCCTCGACGACCGCGAGCGGACGATCCTCCACCTACGCTTCTTCAAAGGGTTGACGCAGTCTCAGATCGCGCAGCAGGTTGGTATCTCGCAAATGCACGTCTCGCGGCTGATCCGCCGCTCGCTGGAGAAGATCCGCGAGGAGATCGCCGTGGACGCCGAGAGCCAACGCCTGGCCGAATAGCGCGCGCCGGGCCCCGCTCGAGGGAGCGGAGGCGTGGCCGGCCGCGCCTAGAATCAAATGGCGATGTGGACGACCGCCGAGTTGCGCGAGGGTTTTCTCTCCTTTTTCGAGGAGAACGGCCACGTGCGCCGTCCATCCGGGTCCGTGATCCCGCCTTCCGACGACCCGACGACGCTGTTCATCGTCGCCGGCATGCAGCCGATGAAGCGATGGTTCCTGGGGGTGGAAGGAGCTGCCGCGCCTCGGGTGACGACGGTGCAGAAGGTCGTCCGAGCGGGTGGGAAGCAGAACGACCTCGACGACGTCGGCCTGACGAACCGGCACCTCTGCTTCTACGAGATGCTCGGCAACTTCTCGTTCGGCGACTACTTCAAAGACGGCGCCGTCGACTATGCATGGGAGTTGGTTACCGAGCGGATGAAGCTGGAGCCCAAGCGGTTGTGGGCAACGATCTTCGCAGGCGATCCGGAGCTCGGGCTCGGCGAGGACGAGGTGGCTGCAAAAGCCTGGGAGAAGTACCTGCCACGCGAGCGGATTCTTGGCATGCCGCGCTCCGAGAATTTCTGGCAAGCGGCCGACACCGGGCCGTGCGGGCCTTGTTCGGAGCTCTACTACGACCGCGGCGAGAAGCCTGGCCGAGGACGGGACTTTGACGCCACTGCCACAACAGAACATCGACACCGGGATGGGCCTGGAGCGTGCCGCAATGCTGTTGCAGGAGGCCGACTCGTTCGCAGAAATTGATGTCCTTCGGCCCCTGCTCGATTGGATCGGCGAACGGGCGAACACGACCTACGGCTCGAGCGACGAAGCGACGAAGGCCTACCGCGTGGTCGTCGAGCACGCGCGTACGGCGGCCTTCCTCGTCGCGGAGGGCGTCGCGCCTTCGAACGAAGGCCGCGGTTACGTCCTTCGGCGTGTAATCCGCCGCGCGGTGCAGTTCGGGCGCCGCCTCGGGCTCGAGCCGCCTTTCCTCAACGAGCTGGCAGACGTCGTGCGCAAGCAGATGGGTTCCGTCTACCCGGAGCTCGAGGAACGGCGGAGCGAGGTCGGCGAGCTCATCCGCGCCGAGGAGGATCGCTTCCGAGAGACGCTCGCCCGGGGCGAGAAGCTCTTCGAGGAGATGGTCGCCAAAGGCGCGATCACGCCCGAGGATGCCTTCCGCCTTCACGACACCTTCGGCTTCCCGTGGGAGCTGACGAAGGAGCTCGCCGCCGAGCGCGGGCTCGAGGTCAACGAAGAGGAGTTCACACGCCTGATGGAGGAGCAGCGAGAGCGGTCCCGCCAGGGCTCGGCCTTCGACGTGGAAGTGCGCGTTACCGGCCCTCGCACCCAGTTCGTCGGCTACGAGCGTACTGACGTGCTCACGGCCATCCTCGCCTATGCGGACCTCGGCGACGGCACCTTTCAGGCCAAGCTCGAGCAATCCCCGTTCTACCCGGAAGGGGGCGGCCAGGTCTCCGACGCCGGCTACATCGAGAACGAGGAGACCGGCGCCCGCGCCGAGCTGATCAAGGCGACCCGGCTGGAGGACGACCAGGTGCTGACCTTCAGCGGCTCAGGGTACGGCGAAGGGATCCGTGTCCGCGCGGTCGTGCCGTGGTCGATCCGCTTCCCGACGATGGCGAACCACACTGCCACGCATCTACTGCACAAGGCGCTGCGTGACACCCTCGGCGAGCACGTCAAGCAGGCCGGCTCCGCCGTTCGGCCCGACAAGCTGCGTTTCGACTTCACGCATCCCCAGGCGCTGACCCCGGACGAACGAGAGCGGGTCGAGCATGCCGTCAACGAGATCGTTTTCCAGAATCGCCCGGTCCGCGCTTTCGTCACTCCGATCGAGGAGGCGCGCAAGCTTGGGGCGATGATGCTGTTCGGAGAAAAGTACGGCGAAGAAGTACGCGTCGTCGAAATCGACGGCTACTCGCGAGAGCTCTGCGGCGGAACCCACGTGCGGTGGACTGCCGAGATCGGCCCGTTCGTGATCCTCTCCGAGGGCTCGGTGGGCGCCGGTGCGCGGCGGATCGAGGCGGTGACCTCCGGCGAGGCTTTCGCGCTCCTTCACGAGCGGAGCCGCGAGGCCGACGAGCTCCGGGCCGAGCTGGCGGAGACGCGTAAGCAGGCGAAACGGAAGACGGCGCCGACCGAGCGCGCCGAGGTTGCGCCGCGCAGCGAGGAGGAGATCGGCGGTGTCAACGTATACGTCGGCCGGATGAGCGACGTGACGATGGACGCTCTCCTGGAGGAGTCGGATCGGATCAAGCAGGAGCGACAGCCCGCTGCGGTCGTGCTCGGCGGCAGCGAGGACGGCCGGGTGCATCTCGTCGCGAACTTCGATCGCTCGCTCGAGGGCAAAGTCGACGCGGTCGAGGTGATCAAGGCCGCGGCCGCTGAGGTCGGCGGCGGCGGTGGCGGGCGGGCAACGATGGCCCGCGCCGGCGGCAAGGATCCTGCCAAGCTCGACGCGGCGCTCGAGCGGGCCGAAGAAGCTCTGCGAGCCGCGCTCGCGTGAAGGTCGTCGCGGTCGACTACGGTTCGGCGAGAACGGGAGTCGCTGTTTCGGACCCGACCGGCACGCTTGCTAGACCGATAGGCGTGATCGAGCGTGCCGGCACCGAGGCCGGCCTCGAGCGGCTCGTCGAGCTGATCGCGAGCCAGGGTGCCGAGCGGGTCGTCGTCGGCATGCCGCTGACGCTCCGAGGCGAGGTCGGCGAGCAAGCGGTCGAGACCGAGCGGTTCGTGGACCAGCTCCGGCGAGCCGTCGACATACCGGTCGAAGGCTTCGACGAGCGCTTCACGACGGACCTCGCCGACCAGGATCCCGGAAGCCCTAACCTGCCGCCGGATGCCCGAGCTGCGGCACACCTGTTGACGAGCTATCTCGCGTGGTCGAGCCGAAGCGAGGAGTAATCGCGCCGCAGCCGCGCCGCCCAGAGCGGCAGCGGGCACCGCGCCAGGTGATCATGCGTCGGCGGCTTGCTGCGCTGTGCGTCCTACTTGCCGCGCTGATCGGGCTCGGCTTCGCGATCGCGCAGGTCCGAGACCGGGGCGGAGGCAAGCAGACGCCGACAGTGGCAGTGGCCGCAAAACCCTTCCGGATCGTCTTCCCGGAGGGGTTCACCCGCCGCGACATGGCGGACCGAGTCAAGAGCGTTGCCGAGATCGCCGCGCACGAGCGCGGCCGCACGCCGCTACTGAACGAGCGGACTTATCTCGCCGCGACCGCCGGCAAACGCCTCATCCCGGGGTTCGGTCGGCGGCCCCTCGAGGGCTTCCTGTTCCCGGCGACCTACCAGTTCACGGCGCGGACGACGTCGGCGGAGCTCATGGCGGCGCAGCTGAAGGCCTTCCGGAAGAACTGGGGGACGATCAACCTCGCGTACGCTCGCTCGAAGAACCTGACGCCGTATGACGTGCTCACGATCGCCTCGATGATCGAGAAGGAGGCTGTCGCCCCCGAGGAGCGGCCGAAGATTGCCCGCGTGATCTACAACCGGCTTCACCATCGAATGCCGCTCGGGATCGACGCGACCGTCCGCTATGGCTTCAATGTTCCGGGAACGAAATCGTTGCTGGAATCGCAGCTGAACTCGAACAACCCATACAACACCCGCAAGCTGCCAGGGCTACCGCCGACGCCGATCGCGAACCCTGGCCTCGCCTCGATCCAGGCGGCGGCGCACCCGGTCGCCGGCGACTGGCTCTACTTCGTTCGCAAACCGGACAAGGTGCACCACTTCTTCACGGCGAGCGAGCGGGCTTTCATCAATTACAAGAACGCCCACGGATTTTGATCTCAGGCTCGACGCGGCTCGTCGCGCTGCTCGGGCGGCCGGTCGACCAGTCGCTGTCGCCCCGGATGCAGAACGCGGCCTTCGCAGCGCGCGCGCTCGACTGGGCCTACGTGGCCGGCGACGTGGCGGGGCAGGGGTTGGAGGCGGCGATCGGCGGTCTCGTAGCGCTCGGCTTTGCGGGCGCGAACGTCACCGCTCCCCACAAGGCAGCGGCCGCGGGGCTCTGCGACGAGGCAGAGGGACGATCAGTGAACACGCTCGTCTTCCGCGACGGCCGCGTGCTCGGGTTCAACACGGACCGGGCGATCGTTGCGGGGATCGAGGCGGCTCGCGTTTGCCTGATCGGCGCCGGTGGGGCCGCCGAGGCGTTGCAAGCGGCGCTTCCGGGCGAGGTGCGGGTGTTCTCGCGTAGCGGCGAGTGGCCGCCGGAGGCCTCCCATGCCGACCTCATCGTGAACGCGACGCCGGTCCGCGACGAGCTGCTCGTCGCGCCGCGCCCGGGGCAGACAGTGGTCGATCTCGCGTACCGGGCCGACGGCCGGCCGACGGCGCTCGTCGAGGGGGCGCGGGGCGCGGGTTGCGAGGTCGTCGACGGGCTCGAGGCGCTCGTGCGCCAGGGAGCGGCGTCGTTCGAGCTTTGGACCGGCGTCCCGGCGCCGGTAGACGTGATGCGGGCCGCAGTACGCTCCGGCTGATGTTGAGCCTCACAACCGCCGGGGAGTCGCACGGTCCCGCATTGGTCGCAATCCTCACCGGGCTTCCGGCAGGCCTTGCCCTCGACCGCGACGCGATCGATGCCGATCTGCGCCGACGCCAGCAGGGCTATGGCCGCAGCCCACGGCAGCAGCTCGAGCACGATGAGGTCGAGGTGCTGGCCGGCCTTCGGCACGGAAGGACGCTCGGCACGCCCATTGCGCTCGTCGTCCGCAACCGGGATCACAAGAATTGGGCCTGGGGGATGAGCCCCTGGCCGCTCGAGGGCGAGCCGGAAGGCAAGGGGACGAAGCCGGTCACATTGCCCCGACCCGGTCACGCTGACCTTGCCGGGGCGCAGAAGTTCGGGCTCGAGGACGTGCGCGACGCGCTCGAGCGCGCGAGCGCGCGCCAGACGGCGGTTTCGGTCGCGGCGGGCGCCCTGGCGAAAGCACTCCTCGCGGAGATCGGCGTCGCCGTGCGGGGCGAGGCGCGAGCCGAGGCCGGTGCCGACGAGTCGGAGGTCGAAGAGGCGCGCGCGGAGCGAGACACCCTTGGTGGCGTCGTCGATGTGCGCGCGCAAGGCGTGCCGCCCGGGCTTGGCTCGTACGCAACGAAGGAGGAGCGGCTCGACGCGCGGCTCGCCGCGGCGCTGATGGGGATCCAGGCCGTCAAGGGCGTGGAGATCGGCGAAGGTTTCGGGCTCGCCGGGCTACGCGGGTCGGAGGCCCACGACGAAATCGTCCGCGACGACCGCGGGCTGCAACGGACGAGCAATCGCGCGGGCGGTATCGAGGGCGGGGTCTCGAACGGCGAGGAGATTGTCGTCCGCGCCGCGATGAAGCCGCTGCCGACCTTGATGCAGCCGCTTGCCTCGGTCGATTTGGAGACTGGCGAGCCGGGGGAGGCGCTCGTGGAGCGAAGCGACGTCTCCGCCGTCGAGGCGCTGGCCGTCGTGGCCGAGGCGGCCGTCGCCTGGGAGCTCGCCCGCGCGGCCCGGGAGAAGTTCGGCGGCGACGCGTTGGGCGACTTCCTTGCCGCGCACAAGGCGTATCTGGAGCGAATCGACTGGCGCCCGCGCTAGACCGGCACATCGCCCTCGTTGGCTTCATGGGCGCAGGCAAGTCGACGCTCGGCCGCGAAGTTGCGGCGCGGCTGCACCGGCCGTTTCTCGATGTTGATGCGCAGATCGAGGGGCATGAAGGCTCGATCCGAGAGCTGTTCGCGCGAGGGGCTTTCCGCGAGGTCGAGGAGCGGGTCGTGCTCGAGGCTCTCGCGCAGCCGCCGGGCGTGATCGCCCTCGGCGGCGGCGCGGTCGAGACACCGGCGATTCGCGACGCGCTACGTGCCCGCGCGACGACGGTGCTGGTCGAAGTCGATGTGGAGACAGCCTGGCAGCGCGTGAGCGGAAGCGACAGGCCGCTCGCGCAGGACGAGGCGGCGTTTCGGGAGCTGTACACCCGCCGGGCGCCCCTTTACGACGAGGTCGCCGACGGCCGGGCGCGCGACGCCGACGGCGTCGTCCTGGCCGCCGGTGGCGTGACCATCTCGGCCGTGTCGGCCGACCTGGTCCCCGGACATGGCCCAGCCGAGCTGGTCGCCGACGAGCGCGTGCTCGAGCTTCATCCACCGCTGATCGAGGCGCGGGTGCTGACAGTGCCGGCCGGCGAGGAAGCCAAGACGGTTGCCGCTGCTGAGCGCCTGTGGCGTCAGCTCCGGCTCGACCGTCGCGGGACGCTCGTCGCCTTCGGCGGGGGGTGCACGACCGACGTCGCGGGCTTCGTCGCCGCGACCTACCTCCGCGGGATCCACTGGGTCGCGGTGCCGACGACGCTCGTCGGCCAGGTCGACGCGGCAATCGGCGGCAAGACCGCAATCAACCTCCCGGAAGGGAAGAACCTGGTCGGCGCTTTCCACTGGCCGGTGCGGACGGTGATCGACCCCCAGTTACTGAAGACGCTGCCCGAGGAGCAGCGCCGCGAGGGTCTGGCGGAGGTCGTCAAGACGGGCCTGCTCGCCGCCGAGCCACTGTGGGAGCTGCCCGACGACGAGCTCGTACGGCGCGCCGCCGCTTTCAAGACCGCGGTCTGCCTGCGCGACCCGCACGACCGTGGGCCGCGCGAGGTTCTCAACCTCGGCCACACGTTCGCGCATGCGCTCGAGGCCGGGTCGGCCGGAGCGGTGAGCCACGGGCGGGCGGTGGCGCTCGGGCTGCTCGCGGCACTCCGCATTTCCGGTCGACCGGCCGACGTGGTCGATGAGGTGCTGGCGCCCGAGCCGGTCCAGGCCGACCGTGAGCGCGCTTGGGAGGCGCTCAAGCGCGACAAGAAATCCACCGGCGGCGAGCTGACGCTCGTCCTGCTCGGTGACGAAGGTGGCTTCACGACGAAGGTGCCCGAAGCCGACGTCCGGCGCTCGCTCGACGAACTGATCGCGGATTAAGGTTCGCTTTAGTGGCGCGCGTGTCGGTCCTGAACGGAGTCAACCTCGACATGATCGGCCGTCGGGACCCGGAGCTCTACGGCGGCCTCGGTCTACGTGAGCTCGAAGCTCGCATCTTCGAATGGGCGGCGCAGCTGGGAATCACGGTCAAGTGCCGGCAGACGAACAGCGAGGGCGAATACATCGACTGGTGTCATGAGGCGCTCGACTGGGCCGACGGGGTGGTCCTCAATCCGGGGGCGTGGACTCACTACAGCTACGCGATCCGCGACGCCGTCGAGCTCTTCGAGGCGCCGGTCGTCGAAGTCCATCTGTCGAACATCGACGCGCGAGAGGAATGGCGGCGAAACTCCCTCATCTCGGACCTCGCGAAGAAACGGGTGATCGGCAAGGGCCCGGAGGGGTACCGTGAGGCG
>WNGD01006826.1_pt1 | contig 20957 bp, 7 predicted proteins | sample 5400671 | NCBI WGS metagenome assembly WNGD01 (sample SAMN13153369, study PRJNA577476) | soil metagenome | isolation source: 40 cm soil or saprolite under grassland replicate 2 | place: USA:California | collected 2016-06-15 | reverse complement strand
ATCACAATCTGGCCTGACACACTTTCAATACGGATTTGACACGGCAAACGTTTGTAGTGGTCGGACGCCCCACCCTGTCAAGGCCAAAAGGGACCGAACGTTAAGCGTCGCAGGAGCGCCTGTCAAGTAATAGCTACCAGTTATCGACGGACTTTACAGCCGGTGCCGGGACAGGCGCCGGGGGCGGCCTGGGCTAAGCCCAGGCGGGCTCAGCCATAGACTGCTGCCGCCCGGGTGCCCGACGGAGATGCCCATCCGTTTGGGACGACTTGCCCATTACGCCGCCGTAGCCCCACGGTTAGAGTCGACGCGATGCTGGTCGTCCCGCGACTTTGGGATTCGGCCGGGCCCTTGCCGAAGTGATTCGAGCCGTCTGCCCGCGAGCCGTGATTGACATCACGACGGACTCTGAAGACGCCCTGTTTGTCGCCCGAGAGCGTCCAATGGACCTGTTGTTCTGCGAAGCGCGAGCCGCGCCATTAACCGGGGCAGACCTCGCGGCGCGCATCCGTGGCGGGGGCTTGCCTACGAGGGTCATCTTGATAGGTGACGCTGAGGATCAGCACTTGCTCATAAGTCGCCTGGACTGTGGGGCAGCTGGTTTTTTTACCCAGGACGCGGCACCTGAATTGCTCCTCGAGGGGATAAAAGCCGTCCTGGCCGGTCATTTCGTCCTGGGGCCAGAGCTTCTACCGCTCACGCTCGAACGCCTCGCCGTCAAGTCTCAGACGGACTTAGAGAGTCAGATAGGCCAGCTTTCGCATGCTGAACGCCACATCCTTGTCATGGTCGGACGGGCCCAGTCGACCCGCGTCATCGCGGCCAGCCGCGGGATCAGTGAGAAAACGGTGCGTAATCACCTGGCCAGCATCTACCGGAAGCTCCATATCCGAAACCGCTCAGAGGCCGTTGTTTGGTCAGCGCGTGCGGAACTTGCTACGGAGTCGAGTTCGGCCTGTACCCAGGGGCAATCCTAGCGGCGCAGCACTGTCGGCCGATCGTGCCTGGCAGGCGGCCCGTGCGCTCGCCGACCGGATCTACCTTACCGTAAGCGACGTGCTTCCCACGACGGTCCCGGACTTGGCGCTGATCGTGACCGTGCCCGACTTGAGCGCCGTGGCGGCGCCGCCGGACGTGATCGTCGCGACGGTCGTGTCTGATGATGTCCAGGTGACGGAGTTGGTCAGGTTTTTGGTGCTGCCATCGGTGTACTTGCCGCTCGCCGCGTACTGCACCTTCGTGCCTACACTCACGGTTTGGTTCGCCGGGGTGACCGTGATCGACACCAGCGCTGCCGCGGTGACCGTCAGGGTCGTGCTGCCGGTCACGCTGCCCAGCTTGGCGCTGATCTGAGACGTCCCCTGGGCTTTGCCGGTTGCCAGACCGGACGTGGTGATCGGGGCCACTGATGGCTTCGACGACGCCCAGGTCACCGAGCTGGTCACGTCCAGCGTCGAGCCATCCGAATAGGTGCCGGTGGCCGTGAACTGTTGCGTGGTGCCCTTGGGGATCGACGGATTCACCGGGGTGACGGCGATCGACACCAGGATCGCCGGTCCGACCGTCAACGTAGTGGTCCCGGTTACCCCGGCCGAGCTGGCGCTGATCTGGGAGGTGCCCTGCGCTGCGCCGGTGGCGAGGCCACTCGCGCTGACGGTCGCGACCGTGGTGTTCGACGAGACCCAGCTCGCCGAGGTGGTGAGGTTCTGGGTGGACCCATCAGAGAAGGTACCCGTGGATGCGAACTGCTGTGTCGTGCCCTTGGGGATCGATGGATTCGCCGGGGTGACGGCGATCGACACCAGCACCGCCGGCCCCACGGTCAAGGTGGTGCTGCCCGTGACCGTGCCTGAGGTGGCGCTGATCTGCGAGGTGCTCTGGGCAACACCGGTGGCGAGACCGCCGGATGTGATGGTCGCCACACTTGTGTTCGATGAAGCCCAGCTGACGGAGCTGGTCAGGTTCTGCGTGCTGGCATCGGTATAGGTGCCGGTGGCGGTGAACTGTTGCGTGCTGCCCTTGGCAATCGACGGGTTCGCCGGCGTGACGGCGATGGACACCAGCGCAGCCGGTCCGATGGTCACCGTGGTGCTGCCGGTGACGCCGCTGAGTGTCGCGCTCACCTGCGAGGTTCCCTGCGCGATGGCGGAGGCGAGGCCTGCCGCGCTGATGGTCGCCACGGCGCTGTTCGACGACGCCCATGTCACCGAGCCGGTGATATCCAGCGTGGACCCGTCGGTGTAGGTGCCGGTGGCGGTGAACTGTTGGGTGGTGCCCTTGGGGATCGAGGGAGTCGCCGGGGTGACCGCGATCGAGACCAAAGTCGGTGGTCCGACCGTTAAGGTGGTGCTGCCCGTCACTCCGCCCGACGTGGCGCTGATTTGGGACGTACCCTGCCCGGCCCCGCTAGCGAGACCGCCCGCGGTGACGGTCGCCACCGCGGTATTCGATGACACCCAGGTCGCGGAGCTGGTCAGCGTTTGGGTACTGCCATCGGAATACGTGCCGGTCGCGGCGAACTGTTGCGTGGTGCCCTTGGCGATCGACGGATTCGCCGGGGTGACCGCGATCGACACCAGGGTCGCGGGCCCGACCGTGAGGGTGGTGCTGCCCGTGACCGCGCCCAACGTGGCGCTGATCTGAGTGGTACCCTGCGCGGCCCCGCTGGCGAGCGCGCCCGAGGTGATGGTCGCAACCGCGGTATTCGATGACACCCAGGTCGCCGCGCTGGTCACGTCCAGCATCGACCCGTCCGAGTAGTTACCGGTGGCCGTGAACTGTTGCGCGCTGCCCTGGGCGATCGTCGGATTCGCCGGGGTGATCGCGATCGAGACCAATACCGCCGGTCCAACCGTCAACGTGGTGCTACCCGTCGCTCCGCCGACGGTCGCGCTGATCTGGGAGGTGCCCTGCGCTGCGCCGCTGGCCAGACCGCTCGCGTTCACGCTGGCCACCGCGGTATTCGAGGACGCCCAGGTCGTTGAGCTGGTCAGGCCCTGAGTGCTGCCATCGGTATACGTGCCGGTGGCAGTGAACTGTTGCGTGGTGCCGTTGGCGATCGTCGGATTCGCCGGCGTGACCGCGATCGACACCAGGGTCGCAGGTCCGACCGTCAGGGTGGTGCTACTGGTCGCCGTGCCAGACGTGGCGCTGATCTGAGAGCTGCCCTGCGCGGCTCCGGTGGTGAGGCCGCCGGATGTGATGGTCGCGACACCGGGGTTCGACGATGCCCAGGTCACGGAGGTGGTCAGATCCTTGGTCGACGCATCCGAATAGGTGCCGGTGGCGGTGAACTGTTGGGTCAGGCCCTTGGCAATCGACGGATTCGCCGGCGTGACCGCGATCGAGACCAAGGCTGGAGGCCCAACCGTCAATGTCGTGCCGCCCGTCACGCTGCCGGAGGTCGCGCTCATCTGCGAGGTCCCGACGGCTCCGGCGCTTGCCAGCCCACCCGCCGTGATGGTCGCCACGCTCGTGTCCGCTGACGCCCAGCTGGCAGAGCCGGTCAGGTCCTGAGTGCCGCCATCGGTATAGGTGCCGGTGGCGGTGAACTGCTGGGTGCTGCCCTGGGCGACCGATGGATCAGCCGGCGTGACGGCGATCGACACCAGGGTCGCCGACCCCACCGTCAACGTCGTCGTGCCGGCTTTGCCGCTCGAGCTAGCGCTGATCTGCGGTGTGCCTTGCGCGATTGCGGTGGCCAGACCCGACGCGGTGATCGTGGCCAGGCTCGTGTCCGATGACGCCCACGAGACGGAGCTGGTCACATCCTGGGTGCTCCCATCGGCATAGGTCGCCATGGCCGTGAACTGTTGGGTCAAACCCTTGGCGATGGATGGATTGGCCGGGCTGACCGCGATCGACACCAGCGGGGGTGGTGTGACGGTCGCGGTGGCGCTGCCGCTCACCGTGCCGGAGGTGGCGCTGATTAGCGAGCTACCTGGCGCCGCTCCGCTGGCGAGACCCGTGGCCGTGATGGGCGCGACCGTCGGATTCGACGACGCCCATGCCACCGAGCTGGTTAGATCCAGCGTCGACCCATCCGAATAGTTCCCGGTCGCGCTGAACTGTTGCGTGGTCCCCTTGGCGAAGGACGGATTCGCCGGGTTGACCGTGATCGAGCTCAGGACCGCCGGTCCGACCGTCAAGGTCGTGCTGCCGCTTACCGTGCCGGAGCTGGCGCTGATCTGGGAGGTGCCCTGACCCGCTCCGGTGGCGACACCCGCGGTGGTGATCGAGGCAACCGCTCCGTTCGATGATGCCCACGCCACCGATCCGCTCACGTCCTGCGTCGATCCATCGGAATATGTCCCGGTCGCGGTGAACGTCTGGGTGTTCCCCTTGGCGATCGATGGCGTCGCCGGAGTGACCGCGATCGACACCAGGGTGGCGGTGACCTGGATCTGCTGCTGCTTGACAGACTCGGCGTTGCCCGCCGTGTCGACCGAGAAGAACCGGACGGTGCTGGTTTTGACGAGCGTGAAGGCTCCGGCATAGAGCGCGCTCGAGGTCGTCGGTGTGCTGCCGTCGGTCGTGTAGAAGGTGGCGCCGACCCCGGAGCCGCCGGGGTTGTCGGTCGCCAACAGCGTCACACTGACGCTCCCCTGATAGGAGGCGGTCGAGCATGACGCTCCGTTGCAGGCGATCGTGGTCGTGGGCGCGACGGTGTCGACCTGGAGCTGCAGCAACTTGACCGACCCTGCGTTCCCGGCGTAGTCGACGGAGAAGAACTGGATCGCGGTGGCGCTCGACATCGTGAAGGCGCCGGCATAAACCGCGCTTGCCGTGGTTGGCAGGCTGCCATCCGTCGTGTAGTAGGTGGCGCCGACCCCGGAACCGCCCGAGTTATCGGTGGCCGAGAGCGTCACGCTGACCGGCGCGGCGTACCACCCGCTCGAGCATGCCGACGCATTGCAGGCGATCGTCGTTGTCGGTGCCACCGTATCGATCTGGATCGGCTGTGACTCGACCGACTCGACATTGCCGGCATTGTCGATGGAGAAGAACCGGACCGTGCTCGTTTGCGACACGGTGAAGGCGCCCGTGTAGCGTGGGCTCGAGCTGGTCGGTGTACTGCCATCCGTCGTGTAGTACGTGGCGTTGATGCCGGCGCTGCTGTTGTCGGTCGCCGCCAGTGTCACGCTGACCGGCGCGTTGTACCAACCGCTCGAGCAGGCCGCGCCATTGCATGCGATCGCCGTCCCGGGCGCGCTGGTGCTGTAACCGAACGCGATCGCGCTGCTGGTGCCGACATTGGCCAGCGTGTCGCTCGCCTGGGCGGTCGCGCTATAGCTGTGCCCCGAGGTCAGGTTGGCGGCCGGGAAGCTCAGCGACCAGTTCCCGGTCCCCGAGGTGACCGGGAAGAAGATCTGGCTGGCCTGGCTGAAGCTCGACCCGCCCCACCACATGCCGGTGGTGGTGTCCTGCATCGCGACCGACACCGCCGTCAGCGAGAAACCGGAATTGGACGACGCCGTGCCGTTGACCGAGCCCGTCCAGTTCGCGCCATAAGTGGTCGCGTTCGTCGGGTAGGTGATCAGGACGGCGGGCGGTGTGTTCATGAAGGTGAACCCGACGGCAGTGCTGGTTCCGGCGTTGCCCACGTAATCTGTCGCCTGGGCCGTCACCGCATAGCTGTGGCCGGAACTCAGGTTTCCAGCCGGGAAGCTCATCGACCAGTTGTTCGTTCCCGAGGTGACCGGGAAGAACGTCTGGCTGGACTGGGTGAACCCGGCGCCGCCCCACCACTTGCCGGTGGTCGTATCCTGCACCGCCGCCGATACCGCGGTGATCGCAAAGCCGGAATTCGTCGTCGCCGTCCCGCTGACCGATCCCGTCCAGTTCGCTCCATAACTGGCGGCGTTGGTCGGCTGGACGACGGCCACACTGGGCTGCGCCTTTGCACGGGGGGCTGGACCGAATTCCGCGGCCCGGTAATGGCTCGTGATGTCCTGTGGAGTCAACGCGCTGCTGTAAAGAGCGACCTCGTCGATTTGGCCCGTGAGGTAGTAGAGTCCGCCGGTCTCGTCGCCGATATAGCCATTGAGCGTCGTGGTCGCGGTGGCCGGCAGATCGGTGCGCTGCGCGATCGGCACCGCGTTGCGGTACAGGGTCAGGGTCGAGCCCTGTCGGGTGACCGCCCAGTACACCCAGCTGTTGATGTTTGACGCGGGGCTGGTCGGCTGCAGCACATAGGCGGCGCCGTTCAGGGTTACCCCGGCATAGGCGGCGGTCGTGAAACTCCCGGTGCCCGGACGGGGGAGCAATTGCACCGTGCTGGCGTTGCCATAGAGCGTGTTGTTGTTGACCGAGGCGTTGGTCAGGTTGGTCCAGCCCTCGATCGTGTAGTCCTGGACGGTCGGCCCCGTTGGCACGTTGACCCGCTGGCTCGTGCCATTGAAGGTCGCCGAGGTGTCCGAATCGTTGACGATCGCCCCCGAGGACCCCAGCGTCGGCCCGTTGACGTAGGTTCCGTTGGACGTCCCCAGGACGTCAGACGCCGTGGTGCCGGATGACTCGCCGAGGCGCCAGTAGGCCAGCAGTGAGGACTCGGAGCGCACTGCGTTGTAATAGGGGGTGGTCGTGGGCGGCGCCGCCCCGGGCGCAACCCCGTTCAATGCGGCGGTGTAGCTATTCGTGACGTCAGTGCTGGAAAGGGCGGCGTTGTAGACGGCGACATCCTGGACCCGTCCGGCTAGGTAGTAGTTCCCGTTGCTCTCGTCCGCGATGTAGCCGCCGAGGTTGATGGTTGCCGTGGCCGGCAGGTCAGTGCGCTGGGCGATCTGGACGCCATTGCGGTAGAGCGTGAGCGTGGCGCCCTGGCGGGTGAGCACGTAGTAGACCCAGGTGTTGATATTCGAGGCCGGACTCGTCGGCTGCAGCACATACCCGGTCCCATTCAGCGTCACCGCGCCGTAGGCGGCGGTCACGTAGCTCCCGGTTCCCGGTCGAGCCAGCAGCTGCAGCGTGCCGCTCCCGTAGAGAGTGTTGTTGTTCACCGAGGCGTTGGTCAGGTAGGTCCAGCCTTCGACCGTGAAGTCCTGCGTGTTCGGCAGCGCCGGCAGGCTGACGCGCTGGCTGACCCCGTTGAAGGTCACCGATGTGGTCGGGTCGTTTGCGATGGCACCTGGCGATCCGAGCGTCGGACTGTTCACATAGAACCCGTTGTTCGTGCTCGTGGTGTCCCAGGCCGTCGTGCCTGACGGCTCGCCCAAGCGCCAGTGGCCGACGAGGCTCGGCCGGGTGGCCACGAGCCCGGTATAAGACAGGGTCGCACCGCTGGCGAACACCGCGGCCGATTGCCCAGCGGTGTTCGAGGCGACGAGCTCGTAGTAGAACACCCCTTGACCCAGGCCGCTGTCGGTGTAGCTGCTGGTGCCCGGCGGCAGATTGATCGTGACACCGGAACCGAAATGCGGGTCGGTGCTTCGCAACAGCACGTAGCCTGAGGTCGTGTCGCTATCCGTCCAGGACAGGCTCACCGCCGATGCTGACGGAACAGCCGCGAAATTGGTCGGCGCGACCGGCGGCAGCACCGCAGGCGTGGGCGCGATCCCGTTGAGGGCGGCCGCGTAGCCATTGCGCACGTCGGTGCTGGATAGCGCCTGGGTGTAGAGGGCGACGTCCTGGAGGCGGCCGCTGAGGTAGTAAGCTCCGTTGTTCTGTGCGCCGAGGTAGCCGACGATGCTGGCGGTCGCGGTCGCGGGCAGATCGCTGCGCTGCGCGATCTGCACCCCATTCCGGTAGAGGGTGAGCAGGCTTCCCTGTCGCGTGAGGACCCAGTAGACCCAGACATTGATGTTGGAGGCGGGACTGGTCGGCTGCAGGACGTACTCCGTGCCGTTCAGGGTCACCGCCGCATACGCCGCGGTTGGATAACTCCCGGTCCCAGGGCGGGGCATCAAGCGGGCCGTCCCGCTGCCGCCGTACAGCGTGTTGTTGTTGTTCGTTGCGTTGTTGAGGTTGCTCCAGCCCTCGATCGAGAAGTCCCCGACCGACGGGACAGTGGGCACGCTGGCCCGCTGCGTGGTCCCGTTGAGAGTCACCGAGGTGCTGGGGTCGTTGGAGATCGCCCCCGGCGATCCCAGGGTTGGAGCGTTGAGATAGCTGCCGTTGTAGCTGCCGGTCGTGTCATACGCCGTTATTCCCGAGCCCTCGCCCAGCCGCCAGTGGGCCAGAAGGCCACCCCGGGCGGCAACCGTCGCCGCGTAGGAGATGGTGGCGGCGCTGACGGAGACGTAGGGCGATTTGCCGTTCGCGTTCACGGCAATCAGTCGGTAGTAGTACACGCCCGCGCTCAAGCCGGTGTCGCTGTAGCTGGTGGCGCCCGCGGGCAGGCTGAAGGCCGTGAAGGTGTCGAAAGCCGGATCCGAGCTGCGGTCCAATTCGTACGTTGCGGCGGCGTCGTTGTCGGTCCAGGACAGGTTGACGGCGGAGGCCGAGGGGATGGCCCTCAGGTTCGTCGGCGCAGCCGGAAGTGGTAGTGTGCCAGCCGAGAACTTGTTCAGGATGTTGGCGGTCATGATCTGAATGAATGGCTGGGCGTAGTTCGAATGAGTCTGGCCACCTGTGGCGAAACCGAAGTCGAAGAGCGCCCACCCCCATTCAATGGCCGCGCCGCTGAAGACCCAGGCGCCGCTTGCCGCCTGATAGATGGTGGAGTTCTGATAAACCGTCACGTTGTTGGTGTTCACAATCGGCGAGTTTGACAACAGTTGATACGTTCCCGCCGCCGCGGTCGGTGAGGGATACGTGCCGTTATAGGCGTCGATCTCGTAGCCGACGACGTTAGGAATGCTTTCGTTGTTGAAAGCGCCGGTGTTGGCATAAACCCAGTTGGATGGGTTCTGGACGATGTATGGGACCGGCGTCGAATTGCTCGCGCCCAGCTGCTCACCCGAGGAGGTTCCGCCGACGAGGAGTTGTTCCGGCAGGTTGACCTGGGGATCGCGGAAATGCACGGTGACGGTGTTGTTCTGCACCGGATCGAGCGACGCGCTCTTGTAGCAGATCACAATCCGGTCTGGCACCCCGGACGCGGATGCGGCCATGCGCACCTGCCAGGAGACGTCATCCGCACCAAGAAAGGCGAGATTGACGCCGTGGTCCCGGGCATTGCTGGCCGCGTTGAACATCGTCATCGACCAGTACTCGTCATGTCCGGCGGAGACGAAGCCGTGGTGATTTAGCAGGTTGCTCCCGGATAGGTCGGTGTCAACATCCGAGGCGTAGCTGACGTCGTAGCCCTGCTGCTCGAACCAGGCGACATCGTTGATCTCGTAGTTGAGGAAGGCTCCGGCGCCGCCATCATCGGTAAACGGCCGGTCGAAGGAGACCTGCACCGCACGCTGCGTCCCCAGCGAGGTAAGCGTCGACGAGCTGTTGAAGTCGTAAAGGCTCTTCCCCGTCAGTGGCAGCCCGGTCGTCGAACCGGGTGGAACATCGTTGGGAAAGTTGTCGTAAGCCGCGTAGGTGTTGAAGGCGACCTGATAGAGCAGCGGGGAATTGCGGGCGTCGTCGCGGACCGCGAAGATGATGTAGTTCTGATAGCCCGCGGCGTTGGTCAGCTTGACGAGATAGACGCCGCTAACCCAGGACGTCGGGATGGTGAGCTGGTAGCTTGACGCCCAGTTGCAGGCGATCAATCCCGTGGTGCTGTCCATCGGACAGCTCGGCTGCTTCACCCCCTGCAGGTTTGGCACCTCGAGCATGAAGCGACCACCCAGCCCCTGGTAGTAACCCATGCGATAGAAGTCCATGCTGAATTTCTGGTTGGGGTTGACGCTGACGTACAAGGTGATCTGCTGGCCGAGATTCACGCTGGTCGCGGAGGCGTAGCCGTCGATCTGCTGGTTGTAGCCATCCGCTTGCTGGGAGAGCAACCAGGCGGTCGTCCCCGGGTTCGAGTTCTCCTGCGTGATGGCGTTGGGCGGGCCCGCATAGGGGGGGGCGCCGGCGGCCGGGATCGGCAGGGGTAATGCCGAGGCGCCATTGTTCGGTGCCGTTCCGAGACCGAAATAGCGATACAGACCAGCCTCGAGACCGTAGTGGTTGTAAGCGTTGCCGTCAATTCCTCCGGCGGTGACCCCCGCCCCGACCTCCAGCCCCACGGTGATCTGGCTCGTTCCGGAGTTGGGACCGAAAAAGGCGGGACAGGACTGGTCGCTGGGCATCGCGGTGTGCATGTCATCGCACTCGTTGGGCACGAGATAGGTAAAGTTGGCAAGATTGGCGGCACTCAGGCCGCTGGCGGTGAGCGGCACGTCGTTCGTGGTGCAGGTCGTGTTGCCCCGGTAGGCATAGGCTGGATCATGGTCTGACGAATAGAGGGGATCAATGCTCCCCGGGACATTGCCGGTCGTGCCCCCCGCGCAGGTTCCGGTCATCGATTCCATCAATTCCTTCCAGGTCAGCCCGCTCGAGGCATCGATCGCCTGGAAGACGTTGGGGGAGGGGGGCGATAGAGCGGTGGTCAGGCCACTGGTCATCGCCAGGTAGTTTGGATTACTGCCATCGGCGACGGCGGCGTAGTGACTGAACAGCGTTCCTTGAGGGATGAGCTGATGGTTGATATAGGGCGCCTGGCTGCTGCCGATGATGTCTTCGTACGTCTGGTTTTCGAACGTGATCGCGACCAGCTTGGTGCTCTGCGAGGCGGCCCGCGCAGGGATTGCCGGCGGCAGCAATGAGAAGGCCGTGCCAAGCACGAGCCCGCTGCCGAGCAGGGCGAGCAGCTTCGGCAAGCGCGGAAGGGCCAGGTGACTCACATCCTGCCCACGTGCAGCGTCTTCGGGAGAATATGCAGATTCAGGTGCCAAAAACCTCGTCGCATCGTTCACCCCCTCGGGCCACTCGGCGAGCCCCCACACGAAATGGCATGGATAAATCGCTCGTGTGCATTACAAGCTCCGGCCGCCGATGGGTCAATGGGCGGAAGTGCCCCCCCGACCCCTGAGTCCTAGGCTGCAGCCGCCCCGGCCCTAGGCCGCGAGCATGTACACTCGCCCTCGTGCCGAGGCTTGCCGGTGGCGCAGCCATCGCGCTCCTGCTACCCGCCCTGTCCTCCGGTTGCGGCTCAACGACCACAACGGGCCTGACCGGTATTCACAAGATCCGCCACGTGGTCGTGATCCTCCAGGAGAATCGCTCCTTCGATTCGTATTTCGGGACCTATCCCGGCGCCAACGGCCTGCCCATGGTCGACGGACAGCCCACGGCGTGCATCCCGGACCCCGCGAGCCAGGCGTGTGTCAAGCCCTTCATCGACCATTCCGACATCAATCAAGGGGGGCCGCACGACCAGGTGAACGCCCGCGCCGATATCGATGGCGGCAAGATGGACGGTTTTCAAGGTCAGGCCGAGAAGGCGAATCCGGCCTGCAAGCCTCAGGCCACCGGCTGCACCAACGACGTGATGGGCTATCACAGCGCGAGCGACATCCCCAACTACTGGACCTACGCGAGCGACTTCGTGCTCCAGGACCACATGTTCGAGCCCAATGCGTCGTGGAGTCTACCGGCGCACCTTTACAAAGTCAGTCAATGGTCGGCGTATTGCAGGGCACACGATCAGCCGTCGAGCTGCACCAATGCCCCAGAGGCTCCGGGCCTGCCGCCGGATGAGGCGGGCTCCTCCGGCAGCGACCCGATCTACGCCTGGACCGACATGACCTACTTGCTGCACAAGCACGCGGTCAGCTGGGCCTATTACGTCGTCAACGGCAACGAGCCCGACTGCGAGAACGACGCGGCCATGACCTGCGCGCCGGTCCACCAGAACTGGAAGACGCCGGGAATCTTCAACCCCCTCCCCTATTTCGACACGGTCAAGAAGAATGGCCAGCTCAGCAACATCCAATCCGTGGATGGCTTCTACGCCGCCGCCAGATCGGGCGTGCTGCCGGCCGTCTCCTGGGTCGAGCCGTCGGTCGAGATCAGCGAACACCCGCCGTCCCCGATCAGCTACGGGCAGAGCTACGTCACCAGCCTCATCAACGCCGTGATGCGCGGCCCGGACTGGTCATCCACGGCGATCTTCCTCGCCTGGGACGACTGGGGCGGGTTCTACGACCACGTGGTACCGCCCAGCGTCGATGTCAACGGCTACGGCCTGCGCGTTCCCGGCCTCGTCATCAGTCCGTACGCCCGGCGCGGCTTCATCGACCATCAGACGCTCTCCTTCGACGCCTATGACAAATTCATCGAGGATGACTTTCTCAACGGCCAGCGGCTTGATCCGCGAACAGACGGACGCCCTGACCCGCGGCTCGACGTTCGGGAGAACGCCAGCGAGCTCGGCAATATCGTGAATGACTTCAACTTCGACCAGCCGCCCCTCCGTCCGGTCATCCTTCCGGTTCACCCCACGACCACGCTGACCGGGACCCCTGGTCCGGCGACCGGCCTCGATCCGGCGGTCGTCGCAGCAGAAGGCTGACCTGTTATGTACCCGGCTGTCGGGGGAGGGTACATGTTGGGGCCTTCCGAATTGCATTACGAAATTCGTTACGCCGTCTACCCCCGGGATTTCGCTTCGGGGGCGGTATCGGCAGGCTCGTCAAGGACTTCGCAACATCGGCGTCGGGAGCGACTGGCGCCTCTGTCAGGTCAACACTGCCCGCTAGCGAGACCCCCTGTACTATGTCACGCAAGCGCGATGCGTCTGTTACCGCCGGATCGAGAGATCCGTCAGGTAAAAGAGGTAATACTCGAATGAACAGCGTGGTTAGCGGCTGGCGAGGCGCCGGTTGGTGAGAGGGACCGCGCGCGGGAGGATGGGATGATCGGCGGATCGAATGCGCGTCTGCGCCGGCGTTTGACCGCCGCACTCGTGCTGGGAGGCGGGCTGCTGTTGACTGCCGCTGCCGCCCTGCTCGTCAATCCGTCGGCGCGCTCCAGGACGACCGCGCAAGCGCTCCCTTCGCAGAGTTGCCTGCGCGCAGGCGCATGTCTTCAGGCGACGGATCCGGCAATGGCCAGCCCTTTAACCACCGGCACCCACGGCGCGACTCCCACGCCATCCCACAGCGGCACCCCGACCGCTACCGCCAGCCGGGCGAGCGCGACGCCGACGCCCACCGCGACCCGCGCTCCGGCCCCAACTCCCCCGCCGCTACTCTCGAGTGCCCCACCAGCCGCCGCGGGGTACTTCGGACTGAGGCCGGTGGGCAGCTGGTCGTCGCTGCCGTCCGACGCTCAGTGCGCCGCGCAGGTTCACTACTCGAGCTGGGAGCCGCGTCCCGAGAACTCCCAGCAGAACCACACTATGCCGGGGCCCGGCGCGATGGCCGCCTCCTTCGCATCCCGGCCGCGGGACCACGGAGGGAGCTACAACTCGCTCTGGGACAGCTGGCTCTTGAAACGGGTGGACGGACAATTCACCGGCACCACCGACGAGATCTTGCAGTGGGCGGCATGCAAGTGGGGCCTGCCGGACAACCTGATCCGCGCGGACGCGGTCGTGGAATCGACCTGGTTCGAGTACCTGCATTTCCCCAATGACGCCTCGTATGGCGGGGGTGGCGGCGGGAGCTGCTACTGGAACAGAGGCTGTGGCGATCCCTTCTCTTCTCCGACGGCCGCCTCCACCGTCTACTGCAATGGCATTGCGACGGAAGGCGTGCTCTCGTCCGAGCTCCACAACTATCAGAAAGACCCGCTGACCAATGCGGGAGGATACCCGTGGACGCCGGGCGGCGGACTGTGTCCCAAGACCTTCTCGATCCTTGGGGTGATGAGCTGGGACGATCCCGCGTGGCAGTCTCCGTATGCGGCCTATCCCGGCAACCAGAACGGGACCTTCCCCTTCAACCGCGACTCCACCGCCGCGGCTGCCGACTACTGGGGCGCGTACATCCGCGGCTGCTACGAAGGCTGGGAGTACTGGCTGAAGTCCACTGGAACCGGGAACTATGCGGCCGGCGACCTGTGGGGGTGCATTGGTTCGTGGTATGCAGGTGAATGGCACAGCGGCGCGGCCAACACCTACATCGGACAGGTGCAGACCAAGGAGAACACCACCATCTGGCTCAGTGGTGCATTCGACGCCTCGAGGCAGCAGTATTCATGTGATGCCAAGTACGGATGCCCTAGCTAGATCGACCTGAAAAAGTCATCGAGGGCATGGCTTTAGAAGTGATGCCCTGGCCTGGTCCCGCTGAGTGAGCCAGCTTCGCAATTTCATTAGGCGAGAGCGACCATCCGGTCCAGGTTGTTGGCCAGGATTCCAAATCCGACCCAGATCCGCACCCCGGTGTGACCTTTTAATCGGCTGCGGCGAATGCCGTAGTGGCGTTTCAGTGCGCTGATGCGACCTTCGACACCGGCGCGGAAGCGATAGCGCCGGCGCCATCGTTGGGTCGACTCTCTCGGGTCAGCGCGACCCACCCGGGGGATGACCTTGTCGAGAATGTTGGCGGGGACAAGGACCCCACGAAATCCCGACTCACGGCGAGCTCACGATCGGCACCCCGCAACGGAGCCTGATCAGGCTGCGGAACTGATCCTGCATTACCTCGAGACGCAAGGCGTTCTGGGCCCTTCTGACCTCCCGACGTGAAAGTCCCACCCCTTGGGACGACCAGCCTATTACCATGGCGCGCCGCTGTCAGTACAGTGCGGCTGTGCCAAGGGGACGGCGCGCCTGGATTCGCTGATGCCTAGCGGACTTCGCGTTGCTATGGTCGACGGCCGCCGGGACCGTCTCGAGAGTATGGCCCGCAGCTACCGCATACATCCCTTCCCCTCCGGGGGAGGGCAGGGTGGGGGCTTCCGAGCATCCCAACGCTTCCGTGGGAAGTGGAGCTGATGGCCCGGTCCCATTCGCAGAGGTTCCTCGTCCTGCCCGGTCTCGCCGGCCTGTGGCGGGTCAGTAGCCGAAGCATCCTGCTGAAGACACTGCCGGCCGTGCTCTCCACAAGCGGTGCGCGATGAGCAGTCTCCTCCGTCCGCAATGGGCGTCAGTCACCGGCACCGTGTCGGACACGGGTGATCACGACCCTGCCGTTTCGGCGGCAAGCGACACCATAACGGCGGCCGGATGGACCATCGTCAGCCGCGTCACCGGGCTCATCAGATTCGCCGTGATCGGAGCCGTCCTCGGCCCAACCTTCTTCGGTAACACCTATCAGTTCCTGAACGCGCTGCCCAACCTCGTCTTCTTCGGTTTTCTGGCGGGCACGCTCTTCCCGTCATTGCTGGCTCCTGCGCTCGTGGGCCACATCGACGCCGATGACCGCCGCGCATCGGAGCGGGTCGCCGGCGGTTTCCTGGGCGTGACGCTGGTGGTGCTGGCGGTCATTACCCCACTGGCCATCATCCTCGGTCCCCTGGCATTGAAGGTCGGCGCCTTGGGGGGCGGGTCCCAGGTGTCGAGTGCAGCACAGATCCACGTTGGTCGCCTGCTGATCCTAATGTTCATCCCCCAGGTCTTCTGCTACGCGATCGTGGGTACCGCAATTGCGGCGATGAACTCCCGCCACCGGTTTGCGTTGGCTGCCGGTGCGCCCGCGGTCGAGAATCTTGGCACGATGGCGGTCCTGGGAGCGACCGCCGTCATCTACGGCACCGGTCCCAATGTCACCAACGTGCCCAACGGCGAGATCCTGTTGCTCGGCCTCGGTTCGACCGCCGCAGTCGCCCTGCACGCAGCGACACAGTGGTGGGGGGCGAAGCGAGCGGGCATCGTGCTGCTGCCGCGACTCGGCTGGCGCGACCCGGAAGTCCGAGTGGTGATTCGACGGGCTATCCCGTCGATTGCTCAAGCGGGACTGGTCGCGCTCCAGACCCTGGTCCTTCTGATGCTGGCGAACCGCGAGCCCGGAGGGGTCGTCGCTTTCCAGATCGCTCTGAGCTTCTACCAGATGGCGATCTGGGTGGGTGCCGCTCCGGTCGCGCTGACCTTGACCCCCCGTCTGGCGCGGATGCACCTCAGGGGTGACCTGACCGCGTTCCGTGGCACGGTCGTGCGCGGCCTGGCCCTGGGATTCTTCGTGACCATCCCGGCTGCTGTGGGCTACCTCGCGCTCGCCGGGCCGCTGGCCCGTGCGGTCTCCTTCGGCAGGATGGACTCCGCTTCAGGTGTCACCATGGTCGCGGTCGCGCTCGCGTCGCTGTCGGTGGCGGTCATCGCTCAGACCGCCTTCATGATCCTGACCTACGCATCCTATGCCGGAAAGGACACGCGCTCGCCCCTGAACGCCACACTGGTGCAGGCCGCCGTCTGCCTCGGGCTCGCGAGCACGACCTTGTTGGTTCACGGACCGGCGGTGCTCGTGGTACTGGGGTTGACCCTGTCTGCATCGATTGTCGCGGCGGCATTCCATCTGGCAGCCAGGACCTGGCGCAACCTCAGCCGCCCAGCGGCGCAGCAGTTAGTGCCCTCATTGGCCAAATTCCTGGCCGGCGCCGCCATCATGGCCGGGCCCGCGTGGGTCATCGCCACCGTCGTCCCGCACGTGATCGGCCGGCCGCTCGGTCCGCGGGTCGGGATGATCGCCGCCGCGCTGGTCGGGGGTACCGTGTTCCTAACCCTGCAGCACCTGTGGGGGGCTCCCGAGCTGAGATGGCTCGCCGGCGGCCTTACCGAGTTGCGCGGACGCGGGGGAATGGTCGTCGCGGAGGCTACCCATGGTTAGCGACAACGGGAAGGTCGCATGATGTTCAGAGTCGGCCTCCGGAAGGCGACCGCGACGGAGTCGATGATCGGTCCTCGGTCTGGCCCGCATGTCCTGCTCGTTGTCGAGAACGTGGCGCTGGCTCGTGACCACCGGTTGCAGAAGCAGGTGGTAACGCTGGCGAGCAACGGCTATAGGGTCAGCGTCATCTGCCGCGCCGATCCTGCGAATCGGCGATTTCCTGGGGTTCGTGTGTACGACTATCACCCGCCGGTGGACGGCACCAGCAAGCTCGGGTACATACGCGAATACGTCTACTCGTGGTTAATGGCTGCGTATCTCACGGTCAAGGTCTTTCGTATCGAGCGCTTCGACGCCATTCAGGTGGGCGGACCGCCGGATATCTATTTCGCCCTCGGAGCCCCCTTCAAGCTTCTGGGCCGCCGCCTGGTGGTCGATCAGAGAGACCTCTCGCCTGAGCTGTATGAGTTGCGCTACGGGCGGCGTGCCGGAGTGGTGTATCGCACCCTCTGCTGGTTGGAGCGGCGAAGCCTCCGCGTCGCGGATCGGGTGATCACGGTCAACCAGACATTCGAGAACCTGATGACCGCTCGAGGTGATCTGCCATCAGGCAAGGTCAGCTTGGTCGGCAACGGCCCGATCCTTTCCGAAATGCGCCTAATGCCGCCACGCCCGGACCTGAAGAACGGAAGACGGTTCCTATGCTGCTGGGTCGGGTTCATGGGCCCCCAGGATCGTGTCGATTACGCCGTGCGCGCGGTCCATCACCTGGTCAACGTGATTGGTCGAAGGGACTGCCACTTCGCCTTCCTCGGAGACGGTGAGGAGCGGGTGGCATGCGAGAAGCTCGCCACCGAACTGGGCATCGGCGACTGGGTGAGCTTCACTGGCTGGGTTGAGCGCCAGGCGGTGTCCACCTACCTGTCCTCGGCCGATCTGTGCCTCGAGTCGAACCTGGAGGAGATCATCGCGCCGGTCAAGGTCATGGAGTACATGGCTTTTGGGTTGCCCTTCGTGAGCTTCGACCTGCGGGAGACCAGAGCAATGGCGGGCGAGGCCGCTGCCTACGCGGAGCCGGGGGACATCGCCGGTCTCGCGCGCCAGATCCAGAGGCTGCTCGACGACCCCCTGCGCCGGGCGGAGATGGGGAGGACCGGACGCCAGCTGGTCGAGCAGCAGCTCGCCTGGGACCGGCAGGAGAGCGCATACTTGGAGGTCTATCGGCGACTGCTAGACGGTCCCAAGCTCCGGCGCGACAGCGCGCGGCGCGACGGTTCTGGGTCGGTCGCCATCGTCACCCGGGCCCGGAATCGACTGCGTACCCGCGTGTCCGAGAATCCTTCGCTCTATCTTCCCTTTGCGCGTCGTAAATATCCCGGCCCCAGCCCCGAAGTGATCAACTCCGAGACCGAGCTGGTGATCGACGCCTACACCAGAGCGGCGACAACCTTCGCCGTCTATGCGTTCCAGCTGTCCCAGGAGAAGCCGGTGCGACTCGCTCACCACTTGCACGCTGCCGCTCAGGTGATCGAGGCAGCGCGCCGGCAGGTCCCCACCCTGGTGCTCATTCGCGAGCCGCAAGGCACCATACTCTCCCAGCTCGCCCGGGAGCCGTGGGTGACGATCGCCGACGCCCTGGCTGCGTATTCGCGGTATTACACGTGCCTGCTCCCCTATCGGAACAGCTACGTGATAGGCGAGTTCGAGCAGGTGACTCGCGACTTCGGGGCGGTGGTCCGGCGGCTGAATGCGCGGTTCGGCACGAGTTTCGCTGAGTTTGTGCATACCGAAGACAACCTGCGCGAGTGCTTCCAGTTGGTCGCGCTGCGCGGAACTCTCCCCAAGAGCATGCTCGGCTTCGAGTCCGGGACGGTCACTAAAGACCAGTTGCGTACGTATGTCAAGTCCGAGGGGCTACAGCCGCTCGAGCACGGCGACGCGTGGATCCCCGCCGAGAATCGGGAACGCGTCAAGGCGGCGCTCCTCGAGCAATGGGCACAACCCTCACTGGCCAGACTGCGGCATCGAGCGCAGCTAGTCTACAGGACCTTTGTAGGCAATGAGGCAGCCGATCGTATCCAGGGGGAGGTAGCCCGGAATGACTTCGCTGAGGAGGCCCAAGTGGGGCGCCCGGTGATGGGTCGATGACGATGAAGGTCGCCCTTGTCGGAGCCGGCAAGCAAGCCGGGTTTCATGTCCAGGCTATCGCGCAGGTTCCCGACGCAGAGCTGGTCGCGGTCGTGGACGTGAATCGCGAGCGGGCCGCTGAGGTGGCGGAACGGGCGGGAGCCCGTGTGGTCGCAGATCTTGACGCCGCCCTCGCGCCTGGGCCAGGCCGTCCTGACGTGGTCCATGTCATCACCCCGCCGCCGACCCACGCGGCCGTTGCCGTGCGGGTGCTGCAAGCGGGTATCCACGCGCTGGTCGAAAAGCCGATGGCGTTGACCACTGAGGAGGCTCGGCAGATGCTCCGTGCCGCCGAGACGAGCGGCGCGAAGTTGGGCACCGTCCACAACTACCTGTTTAAGCCGTCGATCCGCCGCGCGCGCGAGCTCGTTGCGGCAGGGGCAATCGGTGACGTACTCCACGTGTATAGCTATTTCGGACTGTCCGGAGACGCCGCCTTCCTTCGAGGAAGGGGGCACTGGGCGTGGCGTCTGCCCGGCGGCCCGCTGACCGACGTCGTGCCCCATTTGATCTACCTGCAGCGGGCGTTCCTCCCTGGCACCCCTGAGCTGGTTGGGATGGCGGCGGATGGAACGCTGGATGACAACAGTGCTGAGATGACAGCCCTCCTGCGGGGAGGATCGGCCTCTGGCGTCATGCGCGTGTCGATGCGCGGCCAGCCCAACATGAAGTTCATCGAGGTATACGGCACCCGGGGCATGGTCCACGCGGACATCGTGAGGGAGATCTGCGTGGTCCACCGCGAGCAGCGGATGCCTCGAATGATCTCCAAGGCGTTGTTCTCGCTCGAGGAGGCGACTCAACAGGCACGGGGGACTGCGGTCAACGCGGCTCGAGTCGCGACCGGGAAAATGGCCAACATGCCCGAGTTGGCGCCGGCGATCCAGAACTTCTACGAGAGCATCCGGACCGGCCATGACACGCCACTGTCTGGTGACGAGGGTTTCCGGATGGTCGAACTGATGGAACAGTTGTGGGCGCGGCTCCCGGCGAGCAAACCGTCGCAACCGCAGTCACCGACCCGGCCCGGGCCTAAAACAGCTGCGGAGCGCACCGTGGCGCAGAAAGGCTGGCCAGGTCCCGTTCTCGTCACGGGTGCAACCGGGTTCCTTGGCGGGCATCTGGTGGCCGCGTTGGCCCGTTGCGGGGCCGACGTCGTCGCCCCCGTCCGCGACCTCGGACGGGTGTCGCTCGACCTCGCGCAGCAGGCCCGCGTTGTGGCTGCCGACGTGCGCGATCCTGCCGCCCTGGACGCTGCGATGAAGGGCGTCTCGATCGTCATCCATTGCGCTGCCATAACCGCCAACAACGTCGCCTGGGCCAAACACCACGACGTGAACGTGGAAGGGTCGAGAGCCGTCTTCGAGGCGGCTCTGCGGGCGGGCGTCAGGCGGATCGTGCATGTCAGCTCGGTGGCGGTCTACAGTGATCAGCGCGCCGGTTCGACGGTGAACGAGTCCACGCCGAGCGCGGCACGTCGGGGAGAGTGGTCGAACTACTCACGCTCGAAGCTCGGGGCCGAGCAGGTCGCCTTCGAGCTCTTGCGGGAAAAGCGGCTGCCTGTGACGGTGATACGGCTTGGCCTGCTCTACGGCCCGGGGGGTCGGTCACTGGGTCGGGGACTGGTAGAACTCGGGCGGTTCCGGCTGACGATCGGCCGCGAACGCAATCTGCTCCCCTACACGCACGTCGGCAATGCCGTTGACGCGCTGCTTCTGGCTGCGTTGGCCCCGGACGCCGCAGGCAAGGTCTACAACGTGGTCGACGAGCAGATCCACGACGTCCGCGCCGCCGCGAAGCTCGCGAGCAACGGAGACCGGGTCACGAGCGTCCACCTGCCTGCCCCGCTGCTGCTGACGGGCGCACGCGTCCTCGAATGGCGGGCCCGCCGGAGAGGCTCGGAGGCCCCGCCTCGCTTTTCTCGCTATGTCGTCCGCAGCGCCTGCCGCGACCTGCGCTACGACACGGCCAGAGCCCGACGTGAGCTCGGGTGGAAGCCTGAGATCGGGTTGGAGGAAGGCGTACGTAGCCTCGGCTGAGGCTTTCAACGGCTGACGCTCAGCCAGGAAGTTCGGGAGCACAGCCTGACGTTCGGGAGTCGTCTCAGCGGAATCCGTGTGGCGGTCGTGGCAGTTT
>WNGD01005001.1_pt1 | contig 20962 bp, 20 predicted proteins | sample 5400671 | NCBI WGS metagenome assembly WNGD01 (sample SAMN13153369, study PRJNA577476) | soil metagenome | isolation source: 40 cm soil or saprolite under grassland replicate 2 | place: USA:California | collected 2016-06-15 | reverse complement strand
CTGATACCCGCCACCAACTCTGTAGTCGAAACTATGGACTTCGCCGGTCATGTCTGCAGGTGCAAGCCAGACAGCCAAGGCTGCGGGATCGGTAAAGGCTCGATAAAGAGCTTCAGGCGTCGCCTTGATAAATTTCGAGTTTCGCGTGCTGGCACGTGAGTGGGCATCTGTCATGGGCGTCTCCTTTCGCAATCTCGTCGGGAATGGTCCTCAATCATCATACGGGCGTTTCCATCAGTTGTCAACCTGAAGTGGGAATTCAATCTGACCCACTACCCGACTTTGCAACAGCCCTGGACCTGAGTATCTCAGCATCGACAGGTTATCCCATGCGTGGTACACTGTGATGTGCTATGTAACTCCTTGTGCATCGTGCGTTACAGAAGACGAGGATTATCCGATGGCTGCGACCTCTCCTTTCGCGTCTCCCAACGAAGCTGGGCAAAGCAGAGCCGGAATGTGTGACTTACCGACGGGAACGGTCACCTTACTCTTCACGGATATCGAGGGGTCTACCCATCTGCTCCAGCAGACGGGCGAAAGCTACACCAACATCCTGGCAGAGCACCACCAGTTGCTCCGTGCGGCTTTTCGCGGCCATCACGTGCCTTCTACGAACAGAGCCTGGCGATAGCGAAAGAGGGGAACTCCAAGATCGACATCGACTTACACCTGGAGGGGTTGGCGGGAGTCGTCGCGGCACAGGGAGAGCCAGCTTGGGCGGCACGGCTCTATGGTTCAGCCCAGGCCTTTCGTGATGCCAATAGCATACCTATCCAGCCCGTCTATCGTGCCGAGTATGAGCGTTCGGTCGCTGCTACACGCGCCCGGCTTGGCGAGAAGGCCTTTGCCGCCGCGTGGGCCGAGGGCCGCGCCATGACACCGGAGCAAGCCCTCGCCGCCCAGGGACCAGTAACGCTCCCTCAGCCATTCCCAGCAGCACCATCATCAACTCCTCAAGCAAAGTCACCAACCACCTCTCCTGATGGTTTGTCGGCGCGCGAGCTAGAGGTGCTGCGCTTGCTCGCCACGGGATTGACCGACGCTCAAATCGCCGAGCAACTGGTGCTGAGTTTGCATACCGTGCACGCGCACCTGCGTACCATCTACAGTAAGCTGGGGGTCACCTCGTGCAGTGCTGCAACGCGCTATGCCTATGAGCACCAGCTGGTGTGAAGAGAGCATCCTTACCACGCTTCCCACTTAGAGCCTATCCCAATATGCCCGGTAAGTAATAAAAGCACCAGCTTCATGGATTAAGTTCTGCTTTTGCTACCAGACGAAAGGTTTCTAAAAGGCAAGCCATTCACGGTTAAGCGTATTCCTCTCTTCTTTCGCCAGTAGCTATGCCCTAGTCATGGAGGCGTTCCCTGTCTTCGGCCAGGTCGAGGGCAAGCACGCATGCAAGGATGAGCGGATCATCTTGGCCGGGAGCAATATCGACGCCATAGGTATCCGTCAGGCTGAACCAGCGCTTTGACACGACAGCGACGACCTGGCCTCCACGGCTGATTGTATACTCATGCTCGAACAGCGACCCGGTCATTTCCAGGTCATCCGGGCCGGGGATATCCACCGTAAAGCGATCGACGAATGGGCTGAAGAAGTGTTTGCGGAACGTGGCCAGTGTCTCTCCGCCACGCGTGATTTCGTATGTCGGGCGTAGGGTCATGAGTCTCCGGTGGACATTGACCACTTCGTTGCCGGCCAGATCGCGGACGATCAGCCGGTCATGCAGGCTCAAGACCTTGCCATCAACCTCAAAGACGGGCTGGCCAGCTTCGTTCAGGATCGTCGAGTCTTCGCCGAGACGGAAGAACTTCTCGCGGATCATATAGCGCATCTTGTAACCTCCTTGTGTTGACCTACTCTCTGTCATACAAATGACTTCCCATTACTCCTAAAGTAAAATACATGTTGTATCCTTGTCAAGCAACAACCACACTCCTGATCTTTACATAAGAATCTCTTCCAATAAGCCCGTAGCCCGCTAAGCAATCAAAGCACAGGCCAGATGGAGCAAAGCCACTCCACATCAATGCTCACATGGATGCCATTGCCTTTCACTAAGAGGCTCCGTTATAGCTACAATAACTCCGTCCCTGCAGACGTGTCACGTACCTCAAAGCCAAGCGCAATCAATTGCTCACGCAACTGGTCGGACCGCTTCCAATCGCGCGCTGCGCGGGCTTTGTCACGCTCGCGCACTAGTGCGCGCACCTCATCGCTGATAACGCGCGGCTTTTTTGGCTCAACGGTCTCAAGACGCAAACCGAGCACTCGATCAAAGTCTAGGATCAGGCGACGCCTCTCCGCTGGTGTAATCTTGCTGTTACGAGTCACCTCGCGCGTAATACTCAGCGCAGTGGGCAACTCCAGGTCATCATTGATAGCCGTATGGAACGCGTCGCGTGCCAGCGCAGCTTCCTCTGACCATCCTTCTAAATCGGTTGCTTCAACAGCAGGAAGCGCAGCAAGATCAGCACGCAGGTTGTTCAGGCCATTCTGGGCCGCTGTGATCGACTCATCTGTGAAGTTGAGCTTCGACCGGTAATGCGCTGTGAGCAGCAGGTAGCGATATGCCATCGGGTCAATTCCGCTCTCTTTGAGTGTACTGAGAAGGACAACATTGCCTTTTGAGCGTGACATCTTGATATTGCCGAAAATCAGCATTTCGTTGTGCACCCAGACCTGTACAGGCTGTTTATCATTCACGCCCTGGCTCTGGGCGATCTCATCCTCATGATGTGGAAAGACCAGGTCGAGGCCACCGGTATGAATGTCGAATTGCTCCCCCAGGTATTTGGTCGACATGGCTGAGCATTCGATATGCCAGCCAGGGAAACCTATGCCCCAGGGACTTGGCCAGTTCATCTGCCGGCTTGCATCTCCGTGCTTCCAGAGGGCGAAATCTTCAGGCGCGTCCTTATCTTCGGCTATCTCCATTTGCTGGCGACCATGCCCACCTGCTCTCAGATTTTCGACGGTGTTGCCCGAAAGTTGCCCATAATCTGGGAAGCGACTAACATCGTAATAAACATTACCATCTACAGCGTATGCCAGGCCTTTCTCAATCAGCTTCTCGGTCATCACCTGCATCTCTGCAATGTGATCGGTTGCCCTGGGATTGACATGCGCAGGTAGAATATTCAATTCAACCTGGTCTTTGAGGTAGTTCTGCGTATAGTAAGCAGCTATCTCGTAGGCAGAACGACCAGTCGTGCGTGCCTCATACTCTACCCTGTCTTCACCACTTTCCTCAGTATCATTTTGCAGATGCCCAACGTCGGTGATATTGCGCACAAGGTAGACATCATAGCCATTGTATTCGAGCATCCGTCGTAGCCAGTCTGTCGTCATAAAAGCGCGGAAGTTGCCAATATGGATGTCTCTGTAAACGGTTGGGCCGCAGTTGTAAATGCTCACCCTTGGCGGATTAAGCGGTCGAAACAATACTTTGCTTCTGGTTAGTGTATTATACAGATAAATCGGTTTGTCCGAAATGCTGGTCATGAGCGTATATCTCCTTTAGCGTGCGTGTTAATATGATAAAGGTTGTTACAAGGTAGTAGCTCAGACTGGGGAAACTACGTGCAGGAAGTCAGTTTGCTACCGTAGCAGCGAGGGCACGCCATCACGTTCGCAGAGGGCTGAGCTATCTACATTTCCTCTGCGAACGCCAGGACAGGTGCAATACTTCATTTGATGGCGCAGATGCTTCAGGTAATTCACAATCTTCTCCAAATTAGCTCAGGCTAGCTATTCGTGCCTCTAGTATACCATACTATGCAATATGATAAATTTGCAAACGAAATGAATGCAAAATCACGGCATTTTTAATTATTTGCGTTTATTTACGTCAATATATAACAAGAAGCTAAAAACCAGCGTTTTTCTATTTTTCCACTTTTATGAGTTGGAAGATATTTTAGCTCTTAAATTCACTTTATAATGTATAGATCGTAAATTTATTTTGGATACTACCAATCTTTTTGAGCAAATTATGTGAGCGAAAGGAGATCACAAGATGTTGCTACCAATGGTAGGTCCTGATGATGATGGAGACGAAGGAGACGGAGAGCGGGATCCGGGTCCCGATGATGACGACGGCGATGACAAAGAGGATGATCCCGGCCCCGATGATTCAGATCCACCTGACGAACTGGCATAGGTTCACTGATGCTTAAACCAGACCACCAGTAGGGGCGGGAGCGATGGGGATGATGGGTGGGGGCGCTTGCGCCGCCTGGTGCTCTTTGTTTGGCATGGAAATTTCTAGTCAGAACTTCCAGATAATGGCGGGGACGCTTGCGCCCCCGTAGTGCTCCCTTTGCTTCAGGACGTTTTCAGCGCCTCCGTCGCTTGTGTTCTCACAGCAAAGTAGACCGCCTGAGGATGATGTACCACAATCGCGGCAGTTGATTGCTCAGGCACTAATTGATATGCCTCTGTCAGGGAAACGCCAATTGTACTGCTGGCTGGTAGCAACTGAAAGACCTTTTCATGGTCTTCCAGGTCAGGGATAGCAGGATAACCCCAGCTATAGCGCCGTCCGCGTTCGCCTTCCAGCTGGAGTTCCTGGCGCACCAGTCGATTGGTGTACTCAGCCAATCCCTCGGCCATTTCAACTGCCAGCCCATGCGTATAGTATGCTTCTGCATAATTGCCCGCTTGCTGGAGACGCTGTACTGCATCGGTGGCGACCTGTCCCATTGTCACGACCTGAAATCCTACCACATCTACCCTCCCACTCTCTACCGAGGCAAAGTAGTCGGCGAGGCACAGGCGCTCGCGTTCGTGTTGCCTTGGGAAGCGGAAACGCACAATTTCGCGGTTCTTCCCACTTCCCGCTGCGTACTCCTGTGGATCATAGATAATCAGTTCATTGCCACTGGATTGACATGGGAAGTAACCATAAACCACTTTAGGTTGCAAGTAGCGTTGCTGGCGAGTCTCACGCAGCATGCGTTCCAGGCGTGGGCGAAACTCTTCTTCTATCAGGCGTCTGAATTCCTCACCATGAGCCTTACCACCCCAATGCAGGCGGAAGAGCGTGTTCAGGTCCATACAGGCCGCAACATCTTCAATGCCAATGCGTTCAAGCACACGTGGCCCCCAGAATGGCGTGTTGGGTATAGGGATATCAAGTTGGATGCTGGGCGAAGGCTTTTCGGCCGCGCTTTCAGAACCATTGAAGCTCTTGTCTGCCTCTATCGAAACTTTCTTAAATCGCTCCTTGAACGCCTCTTCTTTGATTTGTTCAACAAACCTCTCTCGCTCTTCAGGTGTATTTGTGAGCTTATCTATGATCTCCAGTCCCTCGAAAGCATCACGGGCATAAAACACACCAGGCTTATACGGAATCGGCGTTGAATCCGCTGCCTGTTCATCGACAAAGAGAATACGACGTCCATAGGACCGATTGATGGCAGCTCCCCCGACGATTACTGGAAAACTCAGCCGGCGCTTATGCAATTCTTTCACACACAAGGGCATCTGTTTAGAGGTGCTGACCAGCAGTGCAGAGAGGCCAATGGCGTCAGCGTTGACCTCGATGGCCTTGTCCAGGATCGTATTGAGCGGCACCTGCTTACCAAGATCGTAGACGGTATAGCCATTGTTGCTGAGGATTGTATTGACCAGGTTTTTGCCAATGTCGTGTACATCACCAAACACGGTTGCCAGCACAACCTTCCCTTTCGTATAGCCTTCCTTTTTCTCCAGGAAGCGCTCCAGGCAGGCAACTGCACGTTTCATGACCTCGGCTGATTGTAGTACGAAAGGCAGGATCAGTTCGCCCGCGCCAAAGCGGTCTCCAACGTCTTTCATCGCTGGCAACAGGACAGTATTGAGTACGTTAACAGCTGCTTCGCTTGGTGGAATCCCCATCTCTTCCGCACGCTCTGCAATGGCCTGCTCGATCAGTGTCTCGATGCCTTCCTTACGCCGGTGCAGTACTTGCCAGTGAATGCGTTCCGCCGTGTTCATACCTTCGGTGGGATCAGCCTTTGCGTTGCTCTCATCTGCTTGTGGTTCGTGAGCCTCGAAGTAGGCGATGTAACGGGGCAGTGCATCGGGACGATTGTAAATCAGGTCTTCAGCAAGCTGGCGCTGCTCGGCATCTATTTCCGCGTACGGCGTAATATGCGTTGGATTGACGATGGCGGCGTCAAGCCCCGCTTTCACAGCATGATACAGGAAGACACTGTTGAGGACAGCACGCGCGTGCGGCTTCAGACCAAAGGAGATATTGCTGACGCCGAGAATAGTGAGTACGCCTGGCAGTTCCGCCTTGATGCTCTTGATAGCTTCCAGCGTTTCGATGCCTGCCGTCTGTAGCTCCTCCTGTCCGGTGGTGATGGGAAACGTCAGGGCATCAAAGATTAGTGCATTGGGTGCCAGTCCGTATTCATGCACACAGATATCATAGATTTTATGGGCTATCTCTACTTTGCGCGCGGTGGTTTTGCCCATACCAATCTCGTCGATTGTGAGAGCGACGACGGCTGCGCCATGCTCAACCGCCAGCGGTATAACGCTCTCAATGCGCTGGCGACCATTCTCCATGTTAATGGAGTTAATGATAGCCCGTCCAGGATAGACCTCCAGCGCCGCCTTAATCACATCAGGCTCTGTTGAATCGATCACCAGTGGCGTCTCGACACCCATCGAAAGCTTCTTAAAGGTCTTTGCCATCTGTTCGGCTTCGTCTGTACGCTCTGTGAGTGCGACGCACACATCCAGTACATGTGCCCCTCCCTCGACTTGTTCGCGTGCAATAGCGAGCAGGGTGTCATAGTCATCGTTGAGTAGCGCCTGCTTTGCCTTTCGGCTGCCCTGGCTGTTAACACGCTCACCAATCAGCAGCGGTGGGGGGTCTTGTTGTAAAGCTGTTGCGCGGATGCCGCTGGAGACGAATGGCAGGGAGATAGTGGTATAAGTGCCTGCTTCTTCAGGTCCATTTTTCAGGTTTTGATCTGCGATTGGGCGCGGACGGCGTGGCGCGTTGCGACACGCTTTAACAATGGCTCGCAAATGTTCATGGCTGCTGCCACAACAACCACCAACAATGTTGACGCCAAATTCGCTAATGAAGTCACGCAGCGCTGCTGCCATCGGCTCCGGTTCCATCGGGTAAACGGCAAGACCATCAACGTTCAGCGGAATGCCCGCGTTGGGAATGGTTGAAATGGGTAGTGGACAATTTTCCCCCAGGAAGCGCACAGGCTCGCGCATATGTTCCGGTCCCGTAGAGCAGTTCAGCCCGACGATATCCACTTGCAGCCCAACCAGTGTCGTCATCACAGCTGCAATGTCCGTGCCCAGCAGCATGCGTCCGCTGGTATCGAGCGACACCTGCGCTTGAATGGGTACTGTTCGTCCAACCTGCTGCATTGCGCGGCGAATACCGCTAATAGCCGCTCGAACTTCCAGTATATCCTGGCTGGTCTCGATCAGTAACACATCGACGCCGCCTTCAAGAAGAGCAGCGGCCTGTTCTGTGAAAATCTCGACCAGTTGCTGGTAGGTGATATTGCTCAGCAACGGATCGTCAGATGAGGGCAACATGCCTGTAGGGCCAATCGAGCCAGCGACAAAGCGCGGCTGTTCCGGGGTACTGTAACGATCAGCGAGCCGCCGTGCAAGCTGTGCGGCTGTTAAATTTATTTCGTGGGTAAGTGCACCCAGGCTATATTCATTGAGCTTGAGGCGACTGGCTGTAAACGAGTCGGTTTCCAGTACATCGCATCCTGCTTCAAGAAACCCGGTGTGAATTTCTTCGATGACGGAGGGTTTTGTGAGCACAAGGTATTCGTTGCAGCCCTCGGTGTCCTGCCCACCATAGTCTTGCGCAGTTAGCTGATAGCGTTGAATATTCGTGCCCATGGCGCCGTCATAGATTAAGACGCGCTCTGCCAGGGCTTCAAGAAACTTGCTCATTGGCCCTCCAATCCTCCCAGGTGGTTGTAGTATGTTGGTTATTTATTCGACTCCTGATCTTCAATCATCCCCTCTATATGCATTCTAATCGCCTCCCTCATGTTAGCTTTGACTTCTTCCAGTGTTTTTCCCGTCGCTATACAGCCAGGAAGATCAGGGACATATGCACTGTAATTGTGGCTGCCCTGTTCAATAATGATAAGAAATCGGCGCATATCTTTCCTGCCTTTTGATAATTGTGGTAGGTTATCGTTTCTTGAGTTGAGCTTGCTTGAATATGCTCGCAAGTGTTTTGGGATGTACATCATCACTTGGATGACCCGAAATGGTGACGCGGCCTGACTTTTTTGGGTGTTTGTACTGCCGGTGACTTCCTACAGTTTTCACCTGATACCAACCATCCTCTTCAATCAGCTTAATAACATCCCGTACTTTCATCTACATTGACAGCCCATACTAAATTTTCACTAGCGATTTGCGCTTATCCAACAAGTGCGGCAACCAGCTCTCTACAGAAATCTGGAATGTCTTCAACGACACGCCCCCAGACCATATGTCCTTCGCGGAACGCCGCTTCATTGACCCATATGCCACCAGCGTTGGTGATATCATCCTTGATGCCAGTCGAGCCAACGGCTTTACGTCCCTGCATAATGCCTGCCGAAATGGGAACCCAGCCGCCGTGGCAGATGGTAGCAATGATTTTGCCCTGCCTATCCATATCACGCACTAGCTGGAGAACTTTCTGGTTGCGCCGTAATTTGTCCGGTGCCCACCCGCCGGGGATGACAAGCCCATCCAGTTCGTCGGCCCTTGGCGCTTCATCTATACTAACATCCGGGGTCATTTCCAGTCCATGTTTGCCGTGTACAGTTTGTGCGGTGAGGCCAATGGAGATAACTCTGGCTCCCTCCTCCTGCAGTCGCATCAGGGGAACCCAATACTCCAAATCTTCTACTTCCTGGGCAACAAAGTACCCGATAGTTTTTCCTTTTAGACGCATGGTACTCATGATATGGCTCCTTCTAGTGGCCTGTTAACATTTATGTGACGAGTGAAATGTAGTGGCGGGGCTTGCCCCCCCCAGGTCCCCCTGGTCGTCTCTTGCTATTATATCATGCGTTTACCTGGAAAAATGAGGACACTGCCTTACAATCAGTTACTCCTCTTCCTCTCCCATAAGCTGTCGTGTGCGCTCTTCGCGCATCTGCCGAATCATCTCTGTGGAATCTTCAAAAGGCTTTCCCTGGCGGTTTTGCAAAATCTCTTCATGTATCTGGTGTATACGCTTTAATGTCTCACGAGTTACGGGACGTCAATGTAGCCTTCTCATGCTCGACTCACCGGGCACAGCTTCATTGCTAATCTCAAAACGAGATTTTAGCTCTTGTTTCGTCCCTGTGTCATAGATGACCGCAATATTATTGACAGTAATCTCCCAGTTAAAATCGCGTTGAGCCAGGAAAGGGATAATTTGGGACAGGTTGTCCTTGTTGATGTCACCGAAGCCTATGGTGATATGAGGCATCCACTGCTCAGGGTGGTAGTATTCCTGCACACCAGAGCTTGCTGTAGCTATCTCCTGCCAGAGTTCTTCATGGAGTTGCGTTAACTCCAGGCTGCGCACAACTGGAATATAGAGTACAGGTGAGGCTCCCGTAAAAATGCCTAAGCCGCTGGTCCTTACTTTGAATGTGGTGGTATTTGAAGTGATGCGTTTTAGGACGGATTCAACAAGTTCCAGATCATAATCCTGGGCGACGTGGTAAGAAAAATGAGGATAGGGTGTGATGTAGACGCCATGGACAGAGAACCTGCGCTCTAATTCAGCCCACAGGTCTTCGATCAGTCGATAGTGGTCATTATCGAGGAGTGTGACGATGCCATGCATGGTTTATATTTCCTTTTTTATACTCTCCTGATGTTAGGGAGCGGAATAGTTACCTAACCAGTGAACCCAGCTAAGTTGATCCTTTACAACTCTCCACATTCGTTTATCAGCGGTCCATAATTCGCACCCTTCGCGCTCTGCAAGAGCAAGGAAGTGTGGGTCATAAGTTGCTTCTAAGCTGAAACGGTGGGTAAGTTCTATTGCCCGTATACTGAGATCGGGAGTTCGGGGAAACTCGACTTTCAGTTTTTTACGTAGTAACTGTGCCAATGCTTCCTTAGCCCTTTCAACTGTGATTTCACCTTTGCGCACATTCTGGAAGAGAGCATTAGTGATCTCATAAATGAGCAAAGCCGGTACAAGTATCACTTTTCGTTTCTTGCTCCACTCGACTAGCAAGGTATCTGCTTTATCCGAGTCTGGTTCTTCAAGGATCCATTTGATGGCAAGACTCGTATCAACAACTACAGCATTCCTCATGATTGTTCCCGTACTTGTTCAAGGTATCTTGTCCGTTCTTCACGCATCTGTCGAATCATCTCAGAGGAATCTTCAAAGGGTTTTCCATGACGATCTTGCAAAATCAGTTTACGTAATCGGCGTAAATTTTCTATTTCTTCAAGTGTTATGGGCTGTTCCTCTTCCTCTATTATGCTTGCCTCAGCAGGAACGGCTCGCTCAAGAATCTGTCCAAGATACTCGCTGATTGACATTTCATTTTGAGCTGCAGCCAGTTTGATCCGCTTGCGCAGTTCAAGGCTAACGTCAATGGTGATGCGTGAACGTTTCATAGTCTGAGCTTTCTGGTAATCGTTGTTGTCAAAGTCTTGTTTCCGTAACGCCACCGTTATTTGTACCTCCCTTGCCATGAATTTCTAAAGTCCCTAAGTTCATTACACCATAGCTAAGGCAACGCGTCAATAGGGCAACAAGTTGCCGTGGTGACAATATGACATAATAATTTAGGGACTCGCTAACCCTTATTTCGGCGCAAACCTTACTCATAATGGCTCTATCCCTTTCCGCCTGATTGGCTCTTGTATTCGCCCCTTTTTCCGGTCAAGATTGATTAAATGCAATCTTAATCCCAAAACAGGAGGTACGCAGAACGTTGGCTCAAGAATGGCGACAGGGCGACTATCTCATAAGCACGGACAGATCCCGATTAGATCTCTCGATAATACATAGTTTCCTGACCACTTCTTATTGGGCAGGAGGTATCCCTATCGAAATCATCAAACGCTCCATCAAGCATTCTCTAGCTTTTGGTGTGTATAAGGAAGATAAGCAAGTTGGCTTCGCCAGGGTAATCACAGACTATGCCACGTTTGCTTACATTGGCGATGTGTTCATCCTGGAAGAGTATCGTGGGCAAGGGCTGAGTAAATGGTTAATGCAAGTCATCGCTGATCACCCTGATCTCCAGGGCTTGCGTAGATGGATTTTGATCACCAGGGATGCTCATGGATTGTACAGGAAGACTGGATTTAGAGAACCGAAGGATCCTGAGCGTTATATGGAAAAAGTCTTTCAAGATATCTACAAAAAGGACGTTCCTTGAGAAGCTATCACACTTTATAATCTATAATCCACAGCACACTTTTCAATTCCAGGCTCACGGGTGTTCTCTTTATGAAGGCATTTCGTATCCTGCATGCCATGGGAGAATCCCATTGCACAACCTTTCCAATCAGTCTTGCCAGCAGCGCAATCCTTTTAGTTCGCGTGATTCTACGTTTTTCATAGTGCTTCAGGGCAGAAACTATATCCTGTTCGGCTTTGAGGCACTCAGCCAGTTCAACTGCATCCTCAATAGCCTGACATGCTCCCTGGCCTAAATTTGGAGTCATCGTGTGCGCTGCGTCCCCCAGGAGCGTTACACGTCCACTGCTCCAATGGCGCAGTGGCTCACTTTCATAGATGGGATTGCGCAAGATATCTTCGTCTGCTGTTGCCTCGATCACCGCCGGGATTGGATCATGCCAATCCTGGAACAAATCCAGCATCTCGCGCTTTCTCCCACCTGGTTTATCCTGGGTTTCCTCAGGAGTGTAGAATTGAGCGAACCAGTACGCTCGTCCTTTGCTCATGGGAGTGACGCCGAATTGGTATCCTTTTCCCCATGCCCATGTTTCAAGTTCTGTCCTTGTAATATGGGCTACCCCACGCCAGCAGGTGTATCCGGCATATTTAGGCTTCGTCGCGCCGAACAATTGGGCTCGAATAACTGAGTGTAGCCCATCTGCGCCAATCAGCAGGTCACTATGAGCCTCCTGCCCATCTGCAAAGCGAGCACGTACTCCTGTAGCATCCTGCGTAAAGCCCACGCAGGTCGCTCCCAGATGTACTCTGTCTGTGCCGAGTGTTTCGAGCAGTAGAGCAAGAAGTTCTGCCCGGTGAACAACAGCGTTAATTGTGCCGAGTCTCTTAAGTAGTTCTTCCGTTCTCAGGTCAACCAGGGTGTCGCCTTGCCAGGTACTGATACTCCCCGCCGTCACAGTTGCACCTAATGCCTCTAGCACGTGTTCTAGTCCAATTTTTTGGAGTGCTCTTAACGCGTTTGTCCACAGTGGTAAGCCTGATCCAACTTCCCGCAGCTCTTCGGCACGCTCAAATACGGTGACGTCGAAACCCGCTCGCTGCAAGGCAATGGCAGCAGTAACACCACCAATGCCTCCGCCAATGATGATCGCTTTCTTGCTGGCACCGCCTTGCATTTAGTAGTAGCTTCCCTTCTTTACTATGCAGGTGATTTTCTAATAGAGAGTATATTCAAACCGAGCCTGGGATTGCAATTGATCAAAGTAGCTTCTCCCATGTCTATCTTGTAACGTTTTTCGTAACGATTGGAAGACGCTGAAGCAGTATAATAGAAGGTAGATAGAACAATTGAGAATGATCGATAGCGCTTTAGTATGGTACTAGTAAGGAACATAGATCATGTTTACTACTAAAATACATCAGCTTGATAGGGAAAAACTGCGCCTGAGGGCTTTCACGCTTCTCGCCACGGGCCTCTCAATTATCTTATTGCTAGCAGGCACCTTTGAGTTCATCCCTGCCTGGGTGCTCCGAGACCCGGCAGATGATATCCATCTCTGGCATATTGCGGAACTGGCAGCTCTGGCGGCGCCCTTGTTGGGCGGTGTTATCCTGGCACTGATACGACGACCACAGGAGAAGCCGCTCCTGGCCCAATTCTTCCTGCTGAGTTTAGTCATCCTGATCATTGGTATCATGCCCTTTAACATTGATGCCCTCGCCTTAGGTGTCGGTACACCCATGTTTGGCCTCGGTACTCTGCCCTTAAACACCATATCATTTGGACTGTTATTCCTCGCAGCTTCGTTTGTGCTGGCCTACCCTTCTCCACGCGCGCTGCTGGATTTCTCGCAGAAAGGTAGAAGGATAAGTATAGCGCTGCTGGTGCTTACTCTGATCTTTGCTGTGTTTCTTGACCCCGTGATCAATAAAGAAATTTACTATCAAATTATTGGCCTGCCGAATAACGATGCGCATGCCTTGCAATACCACTGGATTGGCTCTGCCTTGCTTATGGTACTGCTTATCGTGGCTGGTGTTCTGGCATCCACAAAGCGCCCCGGCTGGAAGATTCTTGGTTTCATCACCGGTGAAGTCTACATTTACCTTGGGGTGATAACTATGATCGTACCGAACAACCCTGGCAGTTGGGGCGAGGCGAGTGGATTGTTCACCATCTTTGGTGGAGCGCTCTACATCTTGATTGTTTTGACAGAAGCTGAAGGCGAGAGCGAAGGCATTTCGCCATCCGTCACTGAGCCGGCGATCACTTCTGAAAGTGTGCCCGAAGCCGAAGCGCCAACACCCTCTGAATCTGTAAAGGATTTCGTTCCTGGGGCTCTTCCTGCGCGCACCCCACAGCAGTTGATGGAAAACGAGATGCCCGGGGTAGATCCTACAGCTGTAGTTAAGAATTAAGTGAGTCTCTCCAAGGAGGAGACAAGAACTATGAAAATTGTGATTTTCGGTGCTGCTGGTGGTACTGGTCGCCAACTGGTTGATCGGGCACTGGCGCAGGGGGATGAGGTGACTGCGTTCGATCGCCACCCGGCGGCTCTCAATATACAACATCCAAGGCTTGCCCTCATGAAAGGTGATATCTTCGATCCAGACCAGGTCGAGGAGGCGATAGTTGGACAGGATGTCGTGTTCTGTGTGCTTGGTGTGAAACCAGGAGTAATAGAACCAGTCTGCTCTACAGGCACAGAACACATTATCGACGCAATGCAAAAAGTGGGGGTGAAACGCTTGATCTGCCAGTCCGCCTTCGTCGTGGCGGCGCTGGATGGCGAATGGAGAGAAGTCCCCTGGATTTTACCGCTCATCTTGCCTTTTTTTCCAAAAAACAAAGCCATGTTTGCAGACAAAGTACGCCAGGAGCAAGCGATCCGGCAAAGTAATCTAGACTGGATCATCGTACGTCCCGCAACACTGACAGATGGTCTGAGGACAGGAAACTATAAAGTAGGTGTACCGCTTTCGATGGGACTGAACGCGAAGATCTCACGGGCTGATGTCGCCGACTTCCTGCTCAAGCAGGTGAGTGACAACACCTTCCTGCATCAGGTACCGAGACTAAGATACTGAAGCCTCGGCCTGGTGGTACCGATTTTTGACAACATGACGAGAATAGAGTAAAGTACATATGTTTCAATCGGAAACAGGCATGACACGCAATTGGAGGGTGAAATATATGTCGACGCCCGCCCGCAGGCAATACCTGCAGATGAAAAGTCAATACTCCGACGCTATACTTTTATACCAGGTAGGAGATTTCTACGAAACCTTTGATGAAGATGCTCGGATCGCCGCCCGTGAGCTACAAATTGTGCTTACGCAGCGCACCTATGGCGATGAGAAGGTACCCCTGGCCGGAGTGCCTTTACATGCGCTTGAAAATTATGTAGGGAAACTCATTCGTCGGGGTTACAAGGTCGCGATCTGTGACCAGGTGGGCGAAGTCGGCAAAGGACATCAGCCTGTTGAGCGTGCTGTGACCCGTATACTCACGGCCGGTACGCTTTCAGAACCTAATCTCCTCCCCATTCGTCAGAATAATTATCTTGTGGCTATAGCGGCAGGGCGCACACAAACTGCACTGGCGGCTGTCGATGTCAGCACGGGTGAATTTATTGTAACCTGGTTTACCCCGGACGAGTTGCCTGCCGCCTTAGAAGCAGAATTACAGCGACTTGTGCCCTCAGAATGCCTGCTTGTAGATGGCAGCCCCAGGGATGCCTATCATTTCCCCTCTGAAACGATGACGATCACCCATTGCCCTCCTTATTTCTTTGAACAAGAGGCGGCCCGCGCAAGACTATGCCGGCTCTTTCATGTTCAATCTCTCGATGCCTATGGATGCTCGCATGTTCCTCAAGCAGTTGCGGCGGCGGGAGCAATCGTTGCATATCTTGAAAAGATGAATGGCAGGCTTCTCTCACTCTTGACCGGGCTGCGCTCATATCGCACAACCAGCTATATGGTGCTGGACGCGCATACCCAACGTAACCTCGACCTCTTGCAAGGAGCGCGAAGTGGGACTATCCAGGGAAGTTTGCTGAGTGTCATGGATCGAACCATTACGCCCATGGGCGCACGCCTGCTGCGTCGGACTATCACCCAGCCGCTGCTTGACCTCAGTCAACTTGAGGCTCGTTTGCAGAGCGTGGAAGAGCTGTATGAAAGCCCGTCCATGCGCAGTCGTTTTACTATCTGTTTGCAGAGACTGGGCGACCTGGAACGTATCGCTGGCCGTATGCGCCAGGGGACTGCTGTACCGCGTGAGATGCTAGCCTTACGTGAATATCTCCGGGTGATTCCACAATTACACGAACTCCTGCGCGGTTGCGATTCTCAGCTCCTGTTAGACCTCGCAGACTACCTCGATGCCTGTCCGCAGGTGACAGATCTGATAGATCGAGCATTGACCCGTACAGGCGAAGAGGATGAACAGGAAGGCGATGGACGCCTGATTCGTGCAGGCTTTCGTGCCGAACTTGACGAACTCATCGCCTCCATACGCGACTCGCGACGCTGGATTGCCTCATTAGAGGCCCGCGAACGTGAACGCACGGGAATCACCAAAGTGCTGCGAGTGGGCTTTAACAAAGTCTTTGGTTACTACATCGAGGTCAGCAATAGTAAGCTCGATCAAGTTCCGGCTGACTACATACGCAAACAGACGCTCACCAACGCGGAGCGATTTATCACACCCGAACTCAAAGAGCACGAGGCACGCATTCTGAGCGCCGAAGAGCGCATCGAAGAAATGGAGCGTAGTATCTACGTCGATGTATTACGCGAGTTGAGCGTCTTCTACCCCCAGATAATGGCAACTGCTACAGCTATCGCACAGGTTGATGTACTCTTAAGCTTTGCAGAAGTCGCGGCCCATCAAGGCTATGTACGTCCAGTGTTGCAGCAGGAGAACTGTATTGAGATTAGTGAAGGACGGCATCCGGTTGTTGAACATGCCCTTGATGGAGATGTCTTCATTCCAAATGATACGCGGCTCGAAGCCGAAACAGAGGATGGAGCACGCATTCTCTTGCTGACCGGGCCAAACATGGCGGGAAAGTCAACCTACCTGCGTCAAGTTGCGCTCATCACACTCTTAGCCCAGATCGGCAGCTTTGTGCCGGCACGCAGCACTCGTATCGGGCTGGTAGATCGTGTCTTTACCCGCGTTGGGGCCGAAGATGATATTGCCTCCGGCAAAAGCACGTTTATGGTCGAAATGGAGGAAACTGCCAGCATCCTGCATCAGGCTACGCGGCATAGCCTGATTATCCTGGATGAAATCGGCAGAGGCACCAGTACCTACGATGGTTTAGCAATTGCGCGTGCGGTTGTCGAGCATCTACATAACATGACCGGGTCTCGAACACTCTTTGCCAGCCATTACCACGAACTGGCATCCATGGCGGAAGAGCTGCCGCATCTGCGCGTCTACACAATGGCGATTAGCGAGGATGAGCAGGGCGAGATTGTCTTTCTCCATCGAGTCACCCCGGGCTGTATCGGTCGCAGCTATGGAGTGTACGTAGCAAAATTGGCAGGTATGCCCATCAGCATTGTACGGCGTGCCGAAGAAGTGCTCAAGCACCTGGAAACCAGGGAAAGCAGTGTAGCAACGAGCACTTTACTCGCAAGTAATGGCTTACATGTCGCAGATGGAAATGGTCACTACGACGTAGAGGCCCAATTTATTGGGCCCACGAGAAGCTATAAATGGCAAACTGAAGACGCTCGCCTGGCGGCGCAAAGCCTGGAGCAGGCTGCTGGAACGCCAGCCGATCTGGATGAAATTGACGTGTGCGCCATAACACCCCTGGATGCGCTGAATCTATTGTTCCTGATACAAAAAAAGAGAAGAGCACAACTCATGAAGGCTGCCAACCAGTGATTCGTAGTCATAGTAAGGGCGGGAGTGGTGTGGAGTGGGGTGGGGACTCTTGCGGTCGCCCTTGATGAGGTCAACCTTCAAAAGCGCTTTTACAAACGGAGAGCCATCTCGATGCCAGCAACGCAAACTTTTCGTACCCCAATATTCACCTTATCACCAGACGTGGCCGAACGCATTGCGGCAGGCGAAGTTATCGAACGCCCTGTCTCAGTTGTCAAAGAACTCGTGGAGAATGCCATTGACGCGGACGCGCATGAAATACGTGTTGAGCTACGTGGCGGTGGACTACGCCTCATCCGGGTCACCGATGACGGTTATGGTATTCCCGAAGACCAGCTGGAGCGAGCCTGCGCACGCCACAGCACGAGCAAAATCAGCAGCGTTGAAGATCTCAATCACCTGCAGACATTGGGTTTCCGAGGAGAGGCCCTGGCCAGCATTGCTGCCGTATCAGAGTTGATGCTGCTTAGTCGAGCTATTGAAAGCGAAGAGTTGGGCGAGGAGCATGCTGCAACTTTCATAACCCTGCGGGGTGGCGAGATCACGCAACGGGGGCACAGAGCGCGCCTGCATGGCACAACAGTCACTGTGCGCGACCTGTTTTACAATGTTCCTGCCCGCCTCAAGTTTATGCGTGATCCCCGTACCGAGGCCGGACATATCACGCAAATGTTGCGGCGGTTCGCCGTGGGCTATCCTGGAGTACGTTTTCACCTTGCTATTGAGGAACGCCCGCTCTTACAAGCGAGTGGCAGCGGAGATCTTGCCACGACCCTTGCTGAACTCTATCACCTGCCCCTGGCCAAGATGCTCAACCCGCTTTCCTTTTCTTCTCCCACAGAAGGCGTTACTCATACCTTTGAGCTGCTTGGCTATATCGGTAACAGGGCCTTAGCCCAGGCAACGCGGCAGCATATCACATTCTTCATCAATGGTCGCCTGGTGCAGTCACGCCCTTTGCAGGATGCGCTTGAGGCTGGCTATCGTGGACTCTTGCCAAAGGGAAAACATCCGTTACTCGTCCTCCACATCGATCTCCCGCCTGAGGAGTTGGATGCCAACGTCCATCCGGCTAAGACCGAGGTTAAACTGGCGCGAGAAGCCGAGGTGACCGCGGCGGTGACAAAAACTATTCGTGCAGTTCTGGAACGCAGCCCTGCCTTACCTGAGGATATACAGTTTCCTGGCCCTGGACTCGTCTATCAACGGCGCTTCCCTGCCCCCTATCGTCGAGGCTTGCGGCTATTGGAACCGGCGCACGAATATCAAGCAGGGAAAGAAGGTCCCGTGGCGGCTGAAATACTGTCAATGCTGCGACCTCTCGCACAGTTGCAACAGGCTGTTATCCTGGCAGAAGCGCCCGACGGGAGCCTTTATTTAATCGATCAACATCGAGCGCATGAGCGTCTGATTTATGAACACCTGCGCCGTATCTACAACGGCGCGAGTGTCGAGCCTGGCGACGACGAAGAGCAGTGGACAGACGCTCACCTGCTGCTAGAGCCTGTCGTCGTCGAGTTGAAACGTCACGAGGCTGACTTATTTGAGCAGCGCTTACCCATCTTACGTGGCTTAGGCCTGGAATGTGAGCGTTTCGGTGGGCGCAGTTTCCTCATACGCTCAGTGCCCAACAGCGTTGGCCAGGAACAACTCGTGGGCCATTTGCCCGAACTCGCACGCATAGCGGCAGAGGATAGCAGTGATTGGCAGGATCGCCTGTTGATTGGCCTGGCCTGTCGTTCCGCTCTCCGTCGTGGACGTGAGCTTGGCATTGATGAACAGCGCTCTTTAATAACGGCCCTGGCTAGCGCCTCCGCTCCAGCCGTCTGTCCTCACGGAAGCCCAATTCTCCTTCACTACAGCAGGACGTTCCTGATCGATAAGTTCGACTGGTGAGACCCTAGCTGTCTGGCTATCAATTTTCATCATGGGCTGTCTTACTCGACGTCCTGGACTGCTCATCGTTCGTAATCGGCATGGTCTCATTCAACTCAGTTAAAGGACTGAGCCATCTCAGTAGTCCATAACGGCGGGCGCCAAGCAACTGCCAGGCACGTGTCAGGCCAATAGCATAGACTGCCAATAACAGCCCTGTCAGCGAATAAAAGATGCCAAAATTGTTCGGTTCATAGAGTAAGAGGATTGCATAGTAAAGTTCGAATCCGTAGATGATAAAGGTTGCTAGTAGCAGAAATATCCTGCGCAAAACATTCTGCCAGCTCTGCCGCTCTTTCAGCAAGTCCCAGGCCAGAAATAAACTAGTGGACAGCGCACTGATGCTCATTACTAGAGTTACGACGCCCACGCTTCCTGGAATCAGCCCACCGAGTGAAATGAAGAAGGTGTTGAGCAACGCCGAAAAAGCACTCGCAGCCATCGCCCGCCGCTCAACAGGCGCATTAGCCATGACGATATTTTCAGGTGCTATAGAAACCGCTACAAAGAGTAGTCCGACCAGCGCGGCCCCGGCACTGGCGCTCGCAATAAAGAAGTTGGTAAATTGTGGTGGAACCATCGTATTATGCTCTTCTCAAAGCGCTACTCAGTATCAAGGTCGAGCAATCCCAGTCGTGCGAGCTTCTTCGCGAGTGCGTACACGTCTTTTTTATCCCCTTGTTTGCGAATGCCCAGGGCAACCACAACCACTATAACCTGTTCTGCCTCAAGTTTGTAGAGAATGCGATAGCGTTGTCCAACGGCCCGTATGCTGTAATAGCCTGTTAGCTCCTCACTTAGAGGTTTGCCTTGTCGTTCTGGATCATTTTCCAGTGCATTAATGCGTCTGCTGATACTTTCCCTTACTCGCGTATCTTTAATTGCTGCGAGTTGCTTCAAGGCTGGAAGCGTCAATTTGATCTTCCATCTCATGCTAATCCTAACTCCCGCTTCGCTTCTTCCCAATCCACCGTTTCGCCTTTTTGTAGTGCCTCGACGCCCTCGCGGAATGCAGCCATGAGTTCTTCATCATGCATGATCTCTAGTGTCTCTTGCAGCGCTTCAAGAGTTTCAAGCAAAGACTTGTACGTGTTATATGGTAGGATAGCCATGACCGGCTTGCCATAGCGAGTTACTGTAACGGCTTCTGACTCCTCTTCAAATTGTTCCGGTAGGCGTGTGAGTTCCCTTTGGGCTTCTGAAATGGATAATGTGTGTTCTGTCATAGGTTAGCCTCCTCATTTTATGTAAGATATTACCAGACAAATTATATAACTTTTTATGTGTATTGTCAATGTTCTTGCCATTTTAAACTTTAGGCCACGAGCTTACCTGCGCATGATTTGTACGATCGCTTCGGCTATGAGGAGAAACAAAATATCCAATCCTAGTAAGACTAGCAGCGCGAAATCAATGTAAGTGGCAACTGACGAAGTATTGTGCAACAGTGCGTCGTTGAAAACAAGATGGCCGGTGAGCCAGAGTATTGTAATAGTCACGATAGCGAGAATCAGTATGCCACCCATAAGCCAGCGTGCTCCATGCCAATCCTGACTGCTCGGCCAGAGTTCAGATGTGATCGTCAAGATCAGGTAGGGGGTAAACAGCAAGGTCCACCATGGCCAGTCTTGATGCAGTATATTTGATTGATGGTCCCAGAGATTGTAACCCGTGGCTATCCAGTAGAGCACTATGAACATCGCGATACCACCAAATAGAGGGGCTATTCCACTGAACCCATCTCCAAT
>WNGD01002110.1_pt1 | contig 20980 bp, 12 predicted proteins | sample 5400671 | NCBI WGS metagenome assembly WNGD01 (sample SAMN13153369, study PRJNA577476) | soil metagenome | isolation source: 40 cm soil or saprolite under grassland replicate 2 | place: USA:California | collected 2016-06-15 | reverse complement strand
GACCCGGTCCAGGCGTAGGTCGTGACAATATTGAGCATCGTGCCGGATTGCCCTTGCTCAAGCCAGCGTTTTCCCAGAGCTAGAGTGCAGTAGAAGGTGCCATGTAAGACGATGCCCAGCACCGCGTCGACCGCACGCGTGGACAGCCGCTCGGTGGGGGAAATAAAGTTGCCGGCGGCATTGTTCACCAGCACATCGATGCGGCCAAAGCGTTGGATGATGGCGTCCATCATGGCCTCTACCTGGTCAGCCTGGCGCACGTCACAGCGGGTTGCAAACGCCTCGCCACCTGATCTACGCGCCATTTCAGCGGCGGCCTGCTCAGCAACCTCCTGCCGCCGACCGCAGATCGCCAATTTCGCGCCCAGTTCGAGAAAGCGTTCGCCCATGGCCCGTCCCAGGCCCGTTCCCCCACCCGTCACCAGGATGACTTTGTCTTTCAGTAGATCAGTTTGAAACATACTTGTCGCCTCTCTTTCTCGCGCCCTCCCTTCATGACTCAAAAAGGAAGCCCTTGTCGTTCAGGAAGAGCGTCGTGTGATAGTAATGGGCTTTAGCTCTCCGCAAACCGCCAGGGTTTCCAACCCTGGTGGTTAGGAGTGTTGCGGCTTTAGCCAGAAAGTCCCATTTTCTTTGCATGCTCACTCTTTTCTGCTATACTGCCTATGTAATACATTTGCACACGAATAACTCAATACTGTTTGCCAGTTCCAGGGTAAATCGTTCCCCTGGGTAAAAGCAGTAACGTACTCACGTTCGCTGTGCCAGCCGACACATCGGGTCGTTTTAGGTTGAAATGCCGCCCGGCGTGGCTGACATGTATTCTCGGCTCGGACGGAGCCTTCAGGAGAGTTCTCTTTCCTGAGAAGCCCCTGGGTTTCTAACCCAAGGGGAGTCGTCACAAAGTCAGTATAGTTGACGAGCGTTGAGAAAAGCGTTTCTCGATCTGGCCCAGGAGCTGGACAAGCGTTTGTTGTGACTCCTTGTTTGTATGAAGAAGAAAGTTGCCCACTTCACAGGAAGCCCGATGTCTTTCGCCCTGGCGAGCGCTTCCTGCACGCATGCTATCACCTGCCGCCGTAAGCCAACGAAATGTAAGCGCTGCCGATCCGCTGGCGAGCACGTGGTAGGCCGCGGTGCGGGTATCTGCGTCCTTCAAGACCGTAAGTGCGATCATGGAAGACCCGCCTGCGGGCATCCCCGGCTGCTGCGTAGACCACCTCGCGGATCTTGTCGTGGCTAAAGCGGTAGGAAACCCCTCTTCTTCCTTCTCGCTGATAACTGGACTCATGCAGCAGGAGGCTCTGCAGGGCTTCATCCAGGGCGGCGAGCCCGTCCTGCGGTGCAAGCTGGGCGACCTGACAGAGCTCCTCAAAGGTGAAGTCCTGACCGAGGACCGCTCCTGCAACCAGGAGGTTGCGAGCGGGGGGCGAAAGCTGGGCCAGGCGACGCTGAATCATCTCGCGCACCTCCGAGGGGAGAATGTTGCCTACCTGAGCGATATCGAGGACCGAAGATTGAGGCTCAAACACCCAGCCGCTTTCCGCGATCAAGCGGGGCACCAGGACGCCACGTTCGAGTAATGTCTGCAGCAGCGCCTTCAGGTAGAACGGCTGCCCTTCCGCTTCAGCGAACAGCCACGCGCCGAAACGCTCGGGGCTCACGGGACTCAGGCTGTTTTCGGGAACCTGAACAGGCTGCTCAGAAGGCTGAAAGCGAGCATGTTCTCCTTGGAGCGATGGGACACAACCATCTCCATCTAACAGTGAGCGAGCGATCTGGAGAGTGTCTTGCCCAGAGAGAGAACCCAGTTCCAGGCGTGTCAAAGAGGTAATACTCGCGAGATTCGCAAGCCGCTCGGACATCTCGGGCTCCATGTCCCGTGTTTCGATGCGCCTGCTCAGCAACAACATGGCAGGCGTCTCGTGCGCGGTCCAGTAGTGAGCAAGATACTGGAATACATCCAGAGTTGCTGCGTCCGTCCATTGCATATCATCGGCAAAAATGAGGAGAGGTGCCCGCGCGGCGAATGCCTGAAACAGGCGTGCCAGCGCTTCAAAGAGGCGAGACGAGGCAAAAGCTCCGTTGGTCGTGGGAGGCAGATCGGGATAGCGCTCGCGCAGGTCGGGCAGCAAGCGGGAGAGCTCGGACAGCCAGGGATCGCGGAGCCACTGACGAAGATCATGCTCCTGCTCTAAACGAGTGTGCAGTGCCTCCAGCAGTGGTTGATAAGACAGGCGCAGCGAAGTTCGAAATGTCCTTCCTTCGAGCACATCTGCTCCCTGTGTTCTCACCCAATCGAGAAACACCTCAGCCAGATGCGATTTGCCGATTCCGGCTTCTCCCTCGAGCAACACTACTTGAGGCTGCCCATTGGCGGCCAACTCATAGAGCGTCATGAGGCGGCTTACTTCTGCTCCTCGTCCAACGAAAGGGACGGTGAGGAAAGGGCGCACGGACGCCCCGTGCGTTCCAGGAGGATGGAGATGGCTGTTCTTGCATCGAGGAGGAGAGGAGTTGCGGAGAACATCTGCCAGGGCGACCAATTTCGCTGAGGGTTTGGCGGAGAGCTCCGTCATCAAGACCTCCTGGTAGATCTCAAAGGTCTTCAAGGCCGCGATGCGGTTGCCGCTCGCGAACTGGAGCTGCATCAGACGTAGGGAGATGTCCTCGTTCAGCGGGTCAAAGGAGCGCCAGCGCTCGACCGTTTCGATGGCCTGTTCGAGCGCTCCCTCTGCCTTCTGCAGTTGGGAGAGCCAGTCAAACACCTGCTCGATGCGCTGGTACCAGTAACCTTGCTGTATGCCAACCCAGTTGTCGAAGTCGAGGGTATCGCGCAAGCTAAAATCCTGGAGGAACGAGCCGCGGTAGAGAGTAGCGGCACGATCGAGTTGGGCGATCAGAGCACGGCGGACCTCCCCTGGCACCGCTTCTGGTGAGGGGAGGCCATGGATGAGCTTCCAAACTGCCTCAAGCACGTGCAGATCCAGGTCAATTCCTGAGTCCGTATCGAGTCCGAGCGCGTCATGTGTGATGATCAGGTGCGCTTCATGTTCAGGTGAAGTGTTTTCCTCAAGCACCTGGCGAAGACGCACTAAGGTCGTGCGTAGCATGGTTCTCCCATGGGCCATATCGCTCTCTGGCCACAATAAGTGTGTCAGCTTCTGACGCTTCTGCATGCCCTTTTCAGTCGCGAGGTAGGCCAGCAGTGCCAGCACTTTGCGCTCGGAAAACGCCAGTTGACGGTTCAGTAGGTGCACTTCCGGTGGCCCAAGCAATGCGATTTTCAAGGTACTCATACCAACTCCTCATCTCCATCGCTTGTGCTCCTCAAATAGTACTTAGGGAGCGTGAAAGAAAGCGTAGGAGGGAACATGAAAGGATCTCCCGGCTGCAGAATACAGATTTTGCCCTGATCACATCAGAAGACGCCAATGCACTGTACTCTGTTCCAGCGCAGCTCGCTGGCATTTCTTCTTTGTTGCTTGCAGTATAGTCGTGAAGAAGGGGAAATGTGATCTCCAAAAAGATATAATGGAGAGGTGAAAAAGATATATTGAGCGAGCCCCATACGTGTGAAAGGTAATAACCAGAAAGATATAGTAAAGACTGCTGCTCGACCTGGGATAGACTGTAGAGGTGTTTCGAGAGCAGAAGACTCGCCGCAGGAGGTGCGAGCATGACGGAGCGTCTTGGAGAGCGCCTTGGCAACTATCGCCTGATGCGCCTGTTGGGCTCAGGCGGCTTTGCCGAGGTGTACCTGGGGCAACAGATCTACCTCAACACGCTGGCTGCCATCAAAGTGCTCCACACCCATCTGACCCCTGATGCGATGGGAAACTTTCTCACCGAAGCCCGTCATCTGAGCCATCTGGATCACCCGCATATTCTTCGCGTGCTCGACTTTGGTCTTGCGCAAGAAATGCCCTATCTGGTCATGGAGTACGCCCCGGGTGGCACGCTGCGCGAGCGCCATCCTCGCGGCAGCAGAGTTCCCCTCCAGGCCATCATCAGCTATGTCACCGATGTCGCTCCCGCCCTGCAGTATGCCCATGACCAGGGCCTGGTCCATCGCGATCTCAAACCGGAGAATCTGCTCCTGGGAAAGCATGAGCAGGTCTTGCTCAGCGATTTTGGCATCGCCCTGCTGCTTCCCACAACGAGCGCGCTGCATCCTCCGCAAATGGGTGGCACCCTGATCTACATGGCCCCAGAGCAGATTCGCGGTGTTCCCAGTCTGCAGAGCGACCAGTACGCCCTTGCGGTGATGGTGTATGAATGGCTCAGTGGTCAGCCGCCCTTTCAAGGCTCGGCGACCGAGGTGTTGAGCCAGCATCTGTTCGCAACGCCCCCCTTGTTGCGCGAACAAGACGTGGAGATCCCGCTGGCGGTGGAGCGCGTGGTGCTCAAGGCCCTCTCCAAAGATCCCACGCTCCGCTTTCTCGACGTGCTCAGCTTCGCCAAGGCGCTCCGAGAGGCCAGCCTGCCAGAGACCTCTCCCGATCCGTTCCAGACGCAACAACCCTCGACACCCGTGATGGGCGAGAAAGCCGCCATCGGCTCGCCCATGCGTTTCCAGAATCTCCCTGTTCTGCTCACGCCGTTGATTGGACGTGAACCGCAGGAGCACGCGATCCGTTCTTTGCTGCTGCGGCCTGAGGTCCGACTCCTCACCCTCACCGGTACCGGCGGCATCGGCAAGACACAGTTGGCTCAGAAGGTGGCGATGGATCTGAGCGAGGCGTTTCCTCATGGGGTGTGCCTGGTGCAGCTTGCTGCTGTGAGCGACGCGGACCTGGTCGTGGCCACCATCGCCCAGACGCTGGGCCTGCGCGATGTCGAGAAACGTTCGCGGTTCTCCTCCCTCAAAGCGTTCCTGCGCGACAAACACCTCCTGTTGTTGCTGGATAATTTTGAGCAGGTCCTCGCAGCCGCGTCCGCCCTGGTGGAACTGCTGCTGGCCTGTCCCTCCCTCAAGATCCTGGTGACCAGCCGGGCAGTATTGCATGTGGAGGGGGAATACGAGTTTGCGGTGCCTCCGCTCTCCTTGCCCGATCCGCTGCACCTGCCAGCGCATGAGGAGCTGTTGCACTACGGGGCGGTCGCGCTTTTCGTTGAGCGTGCGCAGACGGTGAAGCCCGATTTTGTCCTTTCTGAGGACAACGCGTCTGCGGTCGCCCAGATCTGCATCCAACTGGACGGACTGCCATTGGCCCTGGAGTTGGCAGCGGCGCGGAGCAAACTGCTGCCCCCCCAGGCCTTGCTCGGGCGGCTCAACCGTCGGCTTGCGGTGTTGACGGGTGGAAGGCAAGATGCACCCTCCCGGCAGCAGACCCTGCGCGATACGATCAGTTGGAGTTATGATCTCCTCACTGCCCAGGAGCAACGGTGTTTCCGGCGCCTGGCCATCTGTGTGGGAGGCTGTACCCTTGAGGCGGCCGAAGCGGTCTGTAGCGCAACCGCGGATCTCCTGCGTCCTGCCATGGATCTGGTCGCCTCCCTGCTAGACAAAAGCTTGTTGCAACAGAGCGACCGAGGTGCAGATGAGCCGCGTCTGCTGATGCTCGAAACGATCAGGGAGTACGCCCTGGAAACCCTGGCGGATTCTGGAGAGTTGGAGGCGACACAGGAGGCACATGCGAGGTACTACCTCGCGCTGGCCGAGCAGGGTGAGCCGGAATTATTCGGGCCCCAGCAACGTCTATGGATGGGTCGCCTGATGCGGGATGCCGAAAACTTGCGTGCAGCCTTGCAGTGGTCGCAAACCCATCAGAGGAAGGAGCAGTTGCTCCGCCTGGCAGGAAACCTCGGGCATTTCTGGTACATGTGCGGTCGTTTCAGCGAGGCCCTGCTCTGGATCGAGACAGCTCTCCGAGAAGCGGCACCAGACGTCGCCGTTTCCGCACGCATCAAGGCGCTTTATATTGTGGCCTTGATTGCCAGCCACCTGGGACAAAGCGACCTCCTCTTTGTTCGAGCACGGGAATGTCTGACGCTCGCCCGGCAGAATAGGGACAGTCGAGGCTTAGTGATAGCTTCCTGGCCCCTGGTGCACCACTTGCTGGTAAGTGGAGACATAACTGGGGCACACGCCCAGGCAGAAGAGACGCTGGCATTTGTGCGGGCGCACGCACCAGCAGAGGATAGTTGGTCTCTGGCGTGTGCTCTCAATGCTTTTGGGTCGGTGGTCTTGTCCCAGGGTGATTATACACAGGCACAGCAGTTGTATGAACGTGCCATCGCCCTCTTCAAAGAGGCAGGGGACCTCTGGCTCTTTGGGGAGTTACACCTGTTCTTAGCAAACGTCTACTGGGCTCAAGGGGATGAGACAAAAGCTCAGACCTTCTTGAAGGAAGGACTCGCCGTCCATGATCAGCTCGGCAATGCGTGGGTAACGGGCTGGTTTGTGAGCCTCTTCGGCGAGATTGCTCTGCGCCAGGGTGACCTCCCGCGTGCACGTTTCCTAATGGGAGCTGGCTTGAAGCGGCACCAACAACTAGGAGACCAGCAGGGCCAGGCGCTCATCTATGCCCTGCTCGCACAGACAGCGGCAAGCGAGCAAGACTATCTGCTGACCCGAACCCTGGCAGCTCAGAGCCTCTCGATCGCACGCACCGTTCATGATAGTAGCTCGCTGATCCTGTGTCTGGAAGAATTGGCAGATGTTGTCGCAGGTCAGGGGGAGCCAGAATGGGCAGCGCAACTGTGGGGAGTAGCAGAGCGCTACCGCGAAGCCAGGAATGTGACGCTTCCACAGGTGGAACGTCTCGATCGCGCACGCCACATCGAGCAAGCGCAACGTCTCCTGGACGGGCAGATCTTTGCCGCAAGGTGGGCCGAGGGAAGAATGATGACGGCAGAACAGGCGATCGCAGCTTCCCCCTCGCATGAGAGGACACCCCAACCACAAAGAAGACCCGGCCAGACGTCCGTAGCGCAACCGTTACTTGATCCATTGAGCCAGCGCGAACTGGAGGTGCTGAAGTTGTTAGCAGATGGGGCTTCCAACCAGGAGATTGCGCTGGCGTTGGTTGTGACACCAGGGACGGTGAAGCTGCATGTGAGCCATATCCTCTCCAAATTAGGCGTGAATAGTCGCACGCGAGCTGTGATACGCGCGCGCGACCTTGGCCTCCTTACAGATGAATAGTGAGTGACGAGCTTCCCGATCCTTTTACCGTCGCAGTTCGCTCTTTAACACCTTACCCGTGGCTGTCGTGGGCAGCGTTTCGCGAAACTCGACCAGGCGCGGGTATTTGTAATCGGCCATGTTCTGCTTCGACCAGGCCACCATCTCCACTTCGGTCACCTCTGCGCCTTCTTTAAGAATGATGAATGCCTTGACCTCTTCTCCGTGGCGGTCGTGCGGCACGCCGATGACGGCGGCCAGGCTCACGGCCGGATGGGTCATGAGTACCTCTTCGATTTCTCGCGGGTAGACGTTGAAGCCGCCGCGAATAATCATGTCCTTCACACGGTCGGCGACATAAATGAAGCCATCTTCATCGCGCCGTCCGATATCGCCGGTGTGGAACCAGCCATTTCTCATCGCTTCGGCGGTCGCTTCGGGGCGCTTGTAGTAACCTTTCATAATATTGTGCCCGCGAATGGCAATCTCTCCCAGTTCGTCGGTCCCCACATCCTGATCGTTCAGATCGACCAGGCGCGCCTCGATGCCCCAGACCGGCAAGCCAATCGAGCCGGGTTTGACGGGACGATCCAGGCGATTGAAGGTGGCAATCGGGCTGGTTTCAGAGAGGCCATAACCTTCCAGGATGGTGACAGTGAATTTCTCGTTAAAGGCTCGCATCACCTCGACAGGCATGGCCGCCCCGCCAGAAACACACAGGCGCAGGTTACGAGCGATTTGCTTCAGGTCGAAGGGAGCAGCTCCGGGGTAGTTGAGCAAGGCCCAGTACATCGTGGGCACCCCTGCAAAGAAAGTGATGTTCTCTTGCTCCATCAGCCGCAGCGTTGCCTCCGGGGTGAAACGCGGCAGCAACACCAGTGTGGCCCGGTTGTAGATGCCTGCATTCATCTGCACCGTCTGCCCAAAGGAGTGGAAGAGCGGAAGGGTAATCAGATGCACGTCGTGGTCGGCTTTCGGGTACATGGTATCGGCGAGACGAGCATTGAGGAGCATATTCAGGTGAGTCAGTTCTGCCCCTTTGGGTTTGCCCGTGGTGCCGCTGGTGTAGAGGATCACCGCCGTATCATCCGGTTCGGTCATGACCGTCTCGAAAGTGGTCGGCTGGCCCTGCATCAACTCGCTCAGCGTTGTCACGCCTTCGATGGTCGACGGGGCGTCAAACGCATTGGTCATCAGGAAGAAATGCTGGCAGCTCGCGACTTCCTGGCAGGCAGTGTAGCCCATCTGGCCGATGGGAAGCTCAGGCGTCCCTTCCTGGCAGAAATAGGCCTTCGCGTCTCCATCGAGCAAGTGATAGGCAATTTCGCGCGGTTTGAGCAGGACATTGAGTGGCATGACCACCGCTCCAGCTTTGAGGATGCCATAGTACGCAATCACAAAGGACGGCACGTCCTGGCAACTGAGGGCGACCTTGTCCCCCTTCTGGATACCTGCCTGGACCAGCCCATTGGCCACCTGGTTGGTGGCGGCCTGCAATTCCGCATACGACAGTCGAGTTCCCTCGCAAACGAGGGCGGTGCGCTCGGGCACTTCCCGCGCACTATCCGTGAGGAGGATGGCAAGATTTAACATGTGCGCTCTCCTTTTCTTTCAGTCTACAGACGCAAGCGCATCGTACGATAGAACGAGTATAGCCGACGAGAGTTGGGAAAAGCGTTGGACAGACAGGCTCCGCTGGCAGGCAAACGTTGATTCGTATGATGACACAGATGCTGCCTCCTTTACTTTTCCTAAGCATCAGAGCTGCAGAGGTCTTTGGCTGCCAGTTCATCGAGATCCTCGCCCATATGAACAGCTCCCTTACGCTTATCCTTTATTAAGGAGCGCGTTACAAAACGCAGACAATCTACTGAACAGAGCCACCAGGAGGTTAGCGATAGTGTAGCAAAGAATAGAGCAGTGAGCAAGAGCATGTATGAGGGTATGAGTAACACGACTCAACGTTGGGCTGCCAGCAGAGCCTGTCTGTCCAACGCTTTTCCCAACCCTCGTCGGCTATACTCGTTCTAACATACACCGCTCCAGCTGCACGATCAGGGTTTCCTCCCTGCTTCGTCTGTTTCGCGGGGCTTGCTATGGCTGTTCTCAGGGAGGCTGGCAAACTCTTCCCATGCTTTGTTCATCGTCCGAAAAGGACGACTAATGAGGAGGAAATGACCATGAACGTTACGACACAGAAGACGCTTCCACAAGCCAATGGCGATTTCTACGCCCTTGGCACGACCGTCAGCGAGGAAGACCAGGCCCTGTTGCGCAGGGTCCGGGCCTTCCTGGAGGTAGAGGTTGCCCCCGTTATCACCGAGTATTGGATCCGTGAGGAATTCCCCCATCAGTTCATTCCAGGGTTGGCGGCTCTCGGGATCGTGGGCCTTTCGTATCACGGGTATGGCTGTCCCGGCAAGACCACGGTGTTGGATGGCTTGATGATGATGGAACTGGCGCGGGTGGATAGTTCGATTGCGACCTTTCGGGGCGTCCACAGCGGCCTGGCCATGGGCTCTATTTACCTGTGCGGCTCGGAAGAACAGAAACAGCGCTGGCTGCCGCCCATGGCTCGGCTGGAGAAAATCGGCGCGTTCGGCCTGACCGAACCCGATGTTGGGTCCGGGACATCTGGTGGCCTTACCACGACTGCCCGGCGCGAGGGTGACAGCTGGGTGCTCAACGGCCAGAAAAAATGGATCGGTAACGCCACGTTTAGTGACGTGACCGTCATCTGGGCCCGCGACCTGGAAGACAACCAGGTGAAAGGTTTCCTGGTCGAGAAAGGCACCCCTGGCTTCAAGCCAGAGAAACTCAAGAACAAAATCGCTTTGCGCGTGGTGCAAAACGCCCTCATCACGCTGGAAGACTGTCGCGTGCCAGAAGCCAATCGGCTCCAGAAAGCTAACACCTTCCGGGACACGGCTGCTGTCTTGCGTATGACGCGGGCGGGTGTTGCCTGGGAAGCGGTCGGCTGCTCGCAGGGAGCCTATGAATTTGCCCTCAAGTACGCCCAGGAGCGGCAGCAGTTTGGGCGTCCGATCGGCCGTTTCCAGTTGGTGCAGGACTTACTGGTGCGCATGCTCGGCAACATCACCGCCTGCCAATGCATGGTTATGCGGCTGTCGCAGATGCAGGACGCGGGGATGATGGGTGACGAACACGCGTCGCTGGCCAAAGCCTTCTGTACGGTGAAAATGCGCGAGACAGTGGGTTATGCCCGCGAACTGCTGGCGGGCAACGGCATCTTGCTTGACCACCAGGTGGGGCGCTTTGTCGCCGATGCCGAGGCCATTTACTCCTACGAAGGCACTCGCGAAATGAACACACTCATTGTGGGTCGGGCCATCACCGGTTTCAGCGCTTTTGTCTAGACGCTGTTTAGGGGTCCTTGATATCCACAACACCAACGACGCTGCGCGTCTGTGCTTCGCACTCAGGTGTTGTGAGAGGAAGTATTCCGCAAAAGAAGCCTTTGGAGGTGCCACATGACCACATGGTGTGACGCAAAGACGGCAGTGCAAGTCGTCGAGTCAGGAAACAACGTGTATCTGCAAGGGATGTCCTTGACGCCAACCCCGCTCATCGAGGCGCTGGTCGCCCGCGGGGAGGAGTTACGCAACGTTGAGCTCTACACGATACTCATGTTTGGCCCCATCCCATACACGGACCCACGCTGGGTGGGACACTTTCACGTGAACGTGCTCTTCGTCGGTGCGTTCGATCGGCCTGCTGTCAACGCCGGGCGGGCCAGCTACATCCCAATATATCTTTCCAGTATTCCCAAACTCTTCCTACCAGGCGGACCAGTTCCCCTCGATGTGGCGTTCATTCAGGTCTCGCCCCCCGATAAACATGGCTTTTGCTCGATGGGCCCGTCCGTCGATTTTAGCCGTGCTGCCGTCGATCATGCCCGGCAGGTCGTCGCCCTCGTCAATCCCAATGTGCCCAGGGTCTACGGCCATGGCTTCGTGCATGTTTCCCGGCTGGATTACGCCGTGAAGTGGGACCGTCCCATCTATGAGGTGAAAGGAGAAGTACCCGACGAAACGCAGCGAGTAATCGGTCGGTATGCAGCGGAGCTGATCGAGGACGGGTCGACGTTGCAGCTGGGCATCGGCGCTATTCCTGATGCCGCGTTGCAGGCGCTGACCGATCGGCGTGACCTGGGCATCCATACCGAAATGTTCTCCGATGGGGTGATCGACCTTGTCGAGCGGGGAGTCATTACCGGGGCGCGCAAGGTCCGCGATCGTGGCAAGATGGTCACCTGTTTTGTCATGGGGTCGCATCGCCTGATGGACTTTCTGGATAATAATCCCATGGTCAAAATGTACCCGGTTACCTACACCAACAACCCGCAAATCATTCGCCAATTCGACCATTTTGTGTCTGTCAATAGCGCCTTGCAGGTGGATCTGACCGGGCAGGTGTGTGCCGAGTCGATTGGAACGATCCAGTACAGCGGGGTGGGTGGGCAGATGGATTTCATGCGTGGGGCCGCCCTGGCCCCGCACGGGCGGCCGATTCTGGCGTTGTCGGCAACGGCTCGCGCGCCCAAGACCGGTGCGGGGACACCGTCCTATCCGTATGCGCTCACACCGGTCGATGGGCAGATCTCGCGCATCGTGCCCATTTTGACGCCCGGGGCGGCGGTCACCACCACGCGGGCGCACGTCCACTATGTGGTCACCGAGTATGGCAGGACCATGCTGCTCGGGCGCAGTCTGGCTGAGCGGGCCCGCAGCCTGATCGCTCTTGCGGCACCCCAGTTCCGCGAACAACTGGAGCGGGCCGCCTACAACTTGCATCTGTTCTCGTAGCTGGATCGGGCTGTCATCCAAACCGGAATATGTCGGAAGTTTGTCTGAAAAGGATCACATCACTCAGTCAGTCACCCTCCACAAAGGGGACACTGAGCGGAAGGAGAAGAGTACTATGGAGATTCAGCGCATTGGCGTCATAGGAGTCGGGCTGATGGGCGCCGGCGTTGCCGAGGTGTGCGCACGTGCCGGCTACGATACCCTCGTGCGCGAGATCAACGACGAGTTGCTGGCCAAGGGGCTCGAACGCATCGAGGCCTCCATGCAGACGGCAGTGAATCATGGCAAGCTGACATCAGCAGACCAGGAGGCGGCGCGCAGCAGGGTGCGCGGCACGACGCGGTTGGAAGACTTCGCCGATCGCGACCTGGTGATTGAAGCAGCCATCGAGGACATCCGTCTCAAGCGGGATCTGTTTGCGCAGCTCGATCAGATCTGCCCACCACACGCGATGCTGGCGAGCAACACCAGTTCGATTCCCATCATTCAACTGGCGGCAGCCACGCAGCGGCCAGGCCGCGTGCTGGGCATGCACTTCTTCAATCCGGTGCCGACCATGCAGCTGATCGAGCTTGTGCGGACGCTCACCACTTCCGATGAGGCGCTCGAGATGGTCCGTGCGGTGGGTGAGCGTCTGGGAAAGCGCATGATTGTGAGCAAGGATCGCGCTGGCTTTATCGTCAATTACCTGCTCATGCCATACATGCTCGATGCGGTTCGCATGCTCGAGCAAGGATTCGCGTCCAAAGAGGATATCGACCTGGGCATGATGTTGGGAACGAGCTACCCCATGGGGCCATTCACGCTGGCCGACTTCGTTGGGCTGGATACCGCGGTCCACATTGCTGATGTGCTGTTCGAGGCCTTCAAAGAGCCGCGGTTCGCCGCACCCACGCTCCTGCGCCAGATGGTGGCGGCCGGCTGGCTGGGGCGCAAGAGTGGGCGTGGCTTCTACCACTACCAGGCTGGGGAGCGACCCCCACGTTAGCGGAAAGGACAGAGCATGAAGTGAACTGCGAAGCACGAAAAGCGTTCGTCAAGAAAGAGGCAAAAGAAGAGAAAATGAACAGCAGCAAAGGAGAAAGCAGATGGTACAACCAGAAATCGTTGTCCTGAGCGGTGTCCGCACCGCCATTGGAACCTATGGTGGCAGCTTGAAGGGCAAACACCCTAACGAGTTAGGGGCAGCCGTGGTCCGCGAGGCCGTCAAGCGTGCCACGATCAAACCGGAAGAGGTGGGACACGTGGTGTTCGGCGGCGTGATCCCTACTGATACCCATGACATCTATCTGGCTCGGGTAGCGGCGGTGAACGGCGGCCTTCCGGTCGAAACGCCGGCCTTCACGCTCAATCGCTTGTGTGGCAGCGGCTTGCAGGCCGTCGTGTCGGCGGCCCAACTGATTGCGCTGGGCGATACCAGCGTGACCGTTGCTGGAGGGGCCGAGGTCATGAGCGGCGGCCCCTACTGGGACTCAGCTGCCCGCTGGGGCCAGCGACTGGGCGATAGCAAGCTCATTGACTCGGTCCTGGGAGGCCTCACGGACCCCTTTGAGGATTGCCACATGGGCGTCACCGCGGAGAACGTGGCGGAGAAGTGGGGCATCAGCAGAGAGGCCCAGGATGAGTTGGCGCTCCAAAGCCACCAGCGGGCGGCGGCCGCCATCCAGGCCGGCTACTTCAAGGAGCAAATCCTGCCGATCGAGTACAAGGTCAAAGGCAAGACGGTGGTCTTCGACACCGATGAGCATGTCAAGCCCGATACAACCCTGGAAATTTTAGCTAAACTGCCCCCAGCCTTCAAAGCGAATGGGACGGTGACGGCGGGCAACGCCTCCGGGATGAACGATGCGGCCGCTGCTGTCGTGTTGATGGAAGCCAGCCTGGCCCAGCAGCGGGGCTTGCAGCCTTTAGGCCGGCTGATGGGGTACGCCTTTGCCGGGGTGGAGCCCAAATACATGGGCATCGGACCCATCCCGGCCGTGAAGAAGGTCATGGACCGGACCGGCCTGACGGTCCAGGACATGGACGTGATTGAACTGAATGAAGCCTTTGCCGCCCAGGCCCTGGCGGTGATTCGAGAGCTGGACCTGCCCATAGAGCGCACCAACCCGAATGGCAGTGGCATCTCGCTGGGTCACCCGGTTGCCGCGACCGGCTGCATTCTGGTGGTGAAGGCGCTGTACGAACTTCGTCGTATCGGCGGCAAGTATGCGCTGGTCACACTTTGCATCGGTGGAGGGCAGGGGATCGCGGCGATATTCGAGGCCATGTAAGTCGCTGGCTTCTCCTGGGTCGGTCACACAGGATAAGTCGATGATTGTGTGAACGTTCATTCTGCAAAATGAGGTGCAACATGACGATATGGTGTGACGCAAAGACGGCAGTGCAAGTCGTCAAGTCAGGCAACCGCGTGTATCTGCACGGGAGGTGCTCGACCCCGACGCCACTCATCGAGGCGCTGGTCGCCCGCGGGGAGGAACTCCAGGACGTTGAGCTCCTCCCGACCCTCTCGTTTGGCCCAGTTCCCTACACGGACCCGCGCTGGGTGGGGCACTTTCATGTGAACACGATCTTCGTCGGTGCGAGCGAACGGGAGGCCGTCAACGCTGGGCGGGCCAGCTATGCGCCGACATTTCTATCCTATATTCCGACCCTCTTCAAGCCAGGCGGGCCCTGGCCCATCGACGTGGCGCTCATTCAGGTCTCGCCGCCGGACAAGCAGGGCTATTGCTCCCTGGGTCCCTCCGTCGATGTAACGCGTGAGGCGGTCGATTATGCCCGCCAGGTCGTTGCCCTCGTCAATCCGCAGGTGCCCTGGGCCCACGGCGATAGCTTCGTGCATGTTTCCCGGCTGGATTACGCCGTGAAGTGGGAGGGGCCCCTCCATGAGGTGGGGCGACAAGCGCTCAACCAAAGGCAGCGGGAGATAGGTCGGCATGTAGTAGAGCTGATCGAGGATGGGGCAACGTTGCAACTGGGTATCGGGGCCGTTCCCGATGCCATCCTCCAGGCATTGACCGATCGGCGTGATCTGGGCATCCATAGCGAAATGTTCTCCGATGGTGTGCTCGACCTCGTCGAGCGGGGAGTCATTACCGGGGCCCGCAAGACCATTGACCGCGGCAAGATTGTCGCCAGCTTTATCGTAGGGTCGCGCCGCCTGCTGGACTTTCTGGATGATAATCCCATGGTTGAGATGCGTTCGACCAGCTACACCAACGATATCGAGAACATTAGTCAATTTGACCATATGGTGGCCATCAATAGCGCTTTGGAGGTGGATCTGACCGGGCAGGTCTGTTCCGAGTCGATTGGCACGACCCACTATAGCGGGGTGGGCGGGCAGATAGATTTTCTCCAGGGCGCCGCCGATGCTGCGCGCGGGGTACCGATTCTGACGCTCGCCGCGACGGCTCACGCGCCCCAGGCCAGGGCAGGCAACATGCCGTACGAGCTCTCGTCGATTGATGGACAGGTCTCGCGCATCGTGCCCACTCTGACGCCCGGGTCGGCGGTCACCACCACGCGGGCGCACGTCCACTACGTAGTCACCGAGTATGGCAGGACCATGCTGTTCGGGCGCAATACCGCTCAGCGGGCTCGCAGCCTGATCGCCATTGCGGCACCCCAGTTCCGCGAACCGCTGGAGCGGGCAGCCCATGAGTTGCGCTTGCTGTATCGCTGAGGGGGCACGCTCACTGAGGAGGGGCTAAATATGATCCCTCCTGGACTGAGGCCGAGCGTGAGCTCTGGCAGAGCTGGTTCAACGCTGTACGGCAGATCAATTTCCGACTAGAATCGGGAGCCGGAGCGCAAACGGGAGGAGAAACGTATGGAGCAACATGACGGGCAGCCATTTCCTCCTTCCATTCCTACCTCTGTCGTTGAGAACTCCTCAGCACAGAATGCTCCCGAGAGGGCCGTGAACGACTTCGCGTTGCGTGTGCCTCCTCCTGCCCAACGGGTAGGAGACGAGATACGCTTGCGCATCGTGGGTGAGCAGCAGAAGGAGTTGCGCCGTGTCCGTAATGGCGTCCTTGAAGCGACAGAGCGGGTAAACGTTCCGCACAGTCCTCTGGGTCTGTTTTGGTACTATACGAAGCGGGTCTTGATTGGCGCACCTATCTCAACCGAGAGCGCCGAACGTGAACGCCTGACGAAGGTGAAGGCGCTAGCGGTCCTCTCCTCTGATGCCATTTCTTCTGTGGCCTATGCAACGGAGGCCATTCTGTTTAATCTTGCAGGCGCCAGCTCGGGGCATCTTGGTTTAACCTTGCCGATTAGTCTGGTGATTATCGCGTTGTTAGCTATTGTCGCGACCTCCTATCGTCAGACCATTCCAGTCTACCCCAATGGTGGCGGATCGTACATCGTCGCGAAAGAAAATCTGGGGACGGTGGCCGGACTCGTGGCGGCGGCGGCGCTGCTCATTGACTACGTGCTCAATGTTGCAGTGAGTGTTGCTGCTGGTGTGCTAAATCTGGCCTCGCTCTTCCCGGCCTTGTCTCCTTATATCATTGCCCTCGACGTGGCTCTTGTGGTTCTAATTACCCTGGTCAATCTGCGCGGTGTACGCGAGTCCGGATCGATTTTAGCTTTTCCCACCTACTTTTTTGTAGTGACTGCCATGTTGCTCATCATCGTAGGAGTCATCAAGGCGTTGGTGGTAGGCCACCAACCCCTGATCGGCCAGTTTGCCCCATTACCGCAGACAGAACCATTGACGCTGTTCCTGCTGCTGCGCGCGTTTGCGACGGGCTGTTCGGCGATGACGGGAGTGGAAGCCATTTCCAATGGCATCCCCGCCTTTCAAAAGCCCGAGACACGCAATGCTGCTACGACCCTGATCTGGATGGCGGTGATTCTGGGAACGCTTTTCCTTGGGATTACGGTGCTGGCGATGACCTTCCATGTGGAGGCCAATGCTGCGGGTAATCCGACCGTGATTGCTCAGATTGCGATGCAGGTGTTTAACGGACCTTTGGGGTTCCTGTTTCCGGTCTTCCAAATAGCCACGCTGGGGATTCTGACCCTCTCAGCCGAAACCAGCTATTCCGACTTTCCACGCTTGACCTCCCTGTTGGCGCGCGATAAATTTCTGCCTGGCATGTTCACGTTGCGCGGTGACCGCCTGGCGTTTACGACGGGGATTCTCGTCCTGGCGCTCCTGGCAGGTCTCATGCTCGTCGTCTTTAAAGGCAGTACGAATGCCCTGATAAACCTGTTTGCCGTGGGCGTCTTTATGTCGTTTACGCTCTCGCAGGCTGGCATGGTGCAACACTGGTGGCGCCTGCGCGGTCCGCACTGGAAGCGGAGTCTGGTGATCAACGGCCTGGGAGCATGCACCACGCTGCTGGTGGCGCTCATTATCACCTTCTCCAAGTTTTTTGAGGGAGCCTGGGTGGTTGTCCTGCTCATTCCTGTGCTAGTGGTAATGTTCCTGGCGATCAAGAGGCACTATACGCGCTTTGAGCGTGAGCGTACCACGAATACGCCAATACGGTCTGAAGATATTCATCATCGCCTGGTTGTGCCTCTTGAGGTGTTTGATCTCGTGGCGAAGCAAAGCGTGGCGTATGCACGTTCCATTTCTGCTCATGTGACGGTCGTTCATGTTGCTATGAATGAAGAGGAGGCCGCGCAAATAGGGAAGAGTTGGGACCAATGGCAGCAGGAGAATCTTACCCCGGAGGAAGATACGCATCTGCTGATTATCGAATCACCCTATCGCGCGCTGGTGCGTCCCCTGCTGGCCTACATTGACACCGTTCATGAACGCCACCCCAATGTTACGCTGAGCGTTTTGCTGCCCGACTATGTGATCGTCCACTGGTGGGAATACTTGTTGCACAATCAGACGACTTTCCGTCTGAAAGCAGCCCTACGCTTGCGGCCCGGCATCGTCGTGATCGATTTGCCACAACACCTGGGGCACAAAAGGATGGCTGCCTGGTTGGATTGATCCATTCAACAGGCAAGGAAAAAAGGACATGGGCGAACGCCAGCGAACAACGCAAGTCGAGTCCCCCCTTTGGTTCCGGTTGCTTTCATCTCCTTATTAGATGTATACTCAAAGAGAGAAAATAACCTTACAAGCCACATTAGGAGAGCTTTGGTTCTGACATCGCAACTGACATCTTACAATCATTTACAAAACTTTATACAGGCAGATAGCAGGGTAGCTGTCTACCTGCACGAACAGTGTTGTTACATAGTAAGGAGGAAACCACACAATGGTACTCAGAGATACACTGTTGTATCTGGCTCAAAATGACAGCTTACGTCATTTCGTTATCACCAACCGGGCCACGCGGGGCGTTTCTCGCCGCTTCGTCGCGGGTGAAGTACTGGACGATGCCGTAGAGGCCACACGGGTACTCAATAAGAGGGGCATGCATGTCGCGCTTGATCACCTTGGCGAAAACGTCTCCGATGCAAAGGAAGCCAGAGCGGCCACACAGGATTTCATCACGGCGCTTGACACCATTAAACAGACTGGTATCGACGCAAATATTTCCATCAAGCTCACTGCGCTAGGGTTGGACATTTCACAGCCACTCTGTGAAGAGAATGTGCACCGCCTCCTTGAGCACGCCCATAAATACTCGATCTTTGTGCGCATTGATATGGAGGCTTCGGCCTACACGGAGCAGACGCTTGATATTGTGCTGCGCATGCATCAACAATTCGAGCATGTAGGCACGGTAATCCAGTCCTGTTTGTATCGCAGCAAAAAGGATGTCGAGCAACTCATTGCACAGGGTGTGCGCGTGAGGCTGGTGAAAGGCGCGTATAAAGAGCCGAGAACCATTGCCATGCAAGAAAAGAGCGATGTCGATCTTAGCTATGTGCAATTGATGATGATGCTGCTCTCACGCGGGAATTATCCCGGAATAGCCACTCAAGACGAAGCTATTATTAACGCGACCTGCAAATATGCGCGCGATCATGGTATCAGCAAGGAAGCCTTCGAGTTTCAAATGCTGTACGGTATTCGCCGTGACCTGCAAGAAAAACTGGTGGCGCAGGGCTACAATATGCGCATCTATGTTCCATACGGCTCGCAATGGTACCCCTATCTCATGCGGCGCATGGCGGAACGGCCAGCAAACCTGGTGTTTGTGATGAGTAACGCGCTGCGCTAAAGAAAAACTCTGTAGAAAAACTCTGTAAGGAATACGTCATGACAACGACCTCACCATGCCTTGCTGTTGCAGTAGGTGTAGCAGATATTCGTCGCTACTCGGACCCGAACTCAGAATTAGTCACCCAGGCATTAATGAATGCGCCTGCGACGGCTGGTGAAGTTGCCGGTGAGTGGACCCACGTCGTTCTCTCGGATTACGAAGGCTGGATCCGCACGGACCAATTGGCCAAACCGGTCGCTAGAGAATATCACGAGGCGGGCGAGATTGGTGGAGCTCAGTTGACGGCTGTCATCAACAAGCCGTATAGCCTTCTCTTTTCCCAGCCTGGGGAGCGCGACGTGCTTGGGACAGTCTACCTCTCGTCAGCCCTTCTCGTGCTAAGCACAACGGGCGCAGAGCATGTGCAGGTAGCATTGCCGGATGGGCGCACCGGCTGGTTCAGGTGTGACGATATTGTTCTACGCCAGGCAGAGGACGTGTATCCACGTATGCCAGTCGCAGCGATTACAGAGAATGCTCGCGCCTTTCTTGGGAGGCCCTATCTCTGGGGAGGAACAAGCTGGGAAGGGATAGATTGCAGCGGTTTCGTGCAACTTTGCTATCGCATGGGAGGCTATATCATTCCGCGGGATGCCGACCAACAACATGATTTTTTGCGTTGTCGTATCGAACGGGCGGACATGCGAGAGGGCGACCTGGTCTTCTTCGGCAGCCAGGCCATAACGCATGTCGCCATGGCGCTCAACTATAAAGAGTATATTCATGCCGAGGGGCAGAATTACAACCACGTGGTCATCAATAGTTTTGACCCCGCTGACGCCCATTATTACCCGCGTTTAGACGAAATTTTCTGGGCAATGAAACGAGTGGCTGTATAGATGCAAGCAAGCATAAAGCATGCACTCGCGGCGCCGGGTGGACACACCGCCTGCGCGGTGATGCGCATAAGCGAAGGTGTGCCACAAAAGGAGAAAGCGTGCCCATCCTACCATATAAAGGCATTATGCCTACTATCGCCGAAGATGTCTTTATCGCCCCTGGGGCAATGGTTATTGGCAATGTCACCATAGATCAAGGGGCGAGTATCTGGTATAACGCCGTCATACGCGGGGATACGGCGCCTATCGTCATTGGCCGTGGGACGAACATACAGGATAATTGTACGCTCCATGTCGATGCCGACGCTCCCCTGACCATCGGTGAAGAGTGTACTATCGGACACGGCGCGGTGGTTCACGGCGCAACCCTGGGCGACCGCGTCCTGGTCGCGATGAATGCCGCGGTGCTATCTCACGCGCGAATTGGCTCACATACGATCATTGGAGCCAGTTCACTCGTTGGGGAACATAAAAGTATTCCCGGGGGCGTGCTTGCGGTGGGGGTGCCAGCGAAAGTGAAACGTGACCTGACGGATGTGGAACAACACCATTTATTGACGACCGCGGCAGGTTATTGCCAACGGTCTATTGAACATAGAGAATCGCTAAGAGAAGCTCCCAAAGAGCGACCACAAGGGATCGCCCCTACCAAGGACGAATTGGCTTGAGCTGCGGCTTCGTATCATTGTAGGGGCGATCCCTTGTGGTCGTCCTGTTCGCTAGACTCCTCAGCAGGAGTGTGCGCCGGCAAAGTGGCTGGTTCTACTGACGTGATGTTCACGACTTCTGTGGGATGATTAATAATTTCAACGATCGCATCGATGAGGCGATCCTGGGTGTGCTCCCCCTTCTCCTTCTGCTCTTCAGACTGAAGGAAGTAGCCGCCTGGGTCCTGGTGCGTAACAGGGCCTGCATCAATCATAGTGATTTTACCTTCAGCCTTTGCCTTATTCCAGGGTGACTGAGGAAGTATGGACCAGCGACCGGCATAGAGGATCT
>WNGD01002235.1_pt1 | contig 20982 bp, 13 predicted proteins | sample 5400671 | NCBI WGS metagenome assembly WNGD01 (sample SAMN13153369, study PRJNA577476) | soil metagenome | isolation source: 40 cm soil or saprolite under grassland replicate 2 | place: USA:California | collected 2016-06-15 | reverse complement strand
GGGGCCTTGCTGTTCCGCGTTCACCTCGCGGGTGAGGAATTGCGCCTCACATCGGATTATCAGTTATCAAGGTTCTTTCCCTTGCCAGCTTTCCCCTCGCCTCTCTGGCGAGTTTTAGCTGAACGGGTCGCACATCCAGATCATACATCTGCATCTTTCGTAGCAGCAGGCGTTCGGTCTCCAGCGTCGGTAGCGCACCAAATATGCGTGCAGACGCCATCGTATGTATTCCTTTCCTTTTTGTGAGCACCTGTCTGTAGGATGGTAGCATTGTTGCTTCTGCCCTGTCAACTCGTAGGGGAGGAGGAAATAACGGTTGCGTAATACTTTCCTATGCTAAATTAATGCATAGGATGTTGCTTTTGTGATATGCTTCTGATATAGCAGGCAAATGTGGTGATATCAAATCAAAAAGGGGAAAACGTATTTCATGATATCAAGCAGGCGCAAGCTATGTAGGTCGCGTCCACAAACCGCGAGCCCTTACTGCTCGTTTCACCTATTAATCGAAAGGATGATATTTCTGGCATGAACGCAGCATTGCTCAAGGAAAGCTTCGAGATGGTTGCACCTCGCAAAGAGGAGTTCGCACACAGTTTTTACCAGCGCCTGTTCTCCCAATATCCACAGACCAGGTCGCTCTTCGCCCATACGGATATGAAGAAGCAGGAGAGCTCGCTCGCGGCAACCCTGGCGGTCGTTGTCGCTGGCATTATCCACTCGTAGGCGGCGTTCTCCTGCAAACCTTCGATGAATACCTCGGCCCAAAGTTTACAGACGATATGCAGAAAGCGTGGCTGGAAGCATACGAGGTGATCAGCGAGCAGATGCTTGTCGGCGCGGGACAAAGGATCTCCTGACCTCATCAGTCATGATGTAGATCATTAGAAGTTTATTCCTGCAATTTCTTATAAGAGATGCAGAAGACACACGCCCTTCTGCATCTCTTGCTCTTTATATCTGCACCTCATTCCTCCACAATGCGATGAAACAGTCTCACTATGTCCTTGTGAGGCTTTCGTGATACGCCAGTGACGAAACTGTTACCAGAAGTTGCTATTTATTGGCGTTAATTGTATTATTATGTATATATATGCAAACTGCATATTCTAGTTGTAGCAACAGACAACAAACGTTGCCTCTTCTCTTTCTACTGTGTATGGAGTATTGCGTTCGCTGACGGGAGTAACAAAGAGGTGCTACCATCATGATGAATAGCCAGGGTCTACGGAAGGGAACACTCTATCATGCTCCTGAGACCGTTCCCGCAAGGAGCAAAGGCCCGCTGCGCCGTAATTCCGCGCCCCTTGCCCATGAGTCACCCCTGGAACGTCGGCGCATTACCGTGCAGGGGGTGGTACAGGATGCGGGTTTCCGTTCCTTTATCTCGACGCTGGCCCGGCACTGGACCCTGTCCGGCCACGTACTCAACGATAGCACAGGTGTCATCATCGAGGTGCAGGGGATCGAACCGTCCATCGAGGGCTTTCTGGAGGCACTGCTGACCGATGCGCCTCCGCTCGCCCACGTCAACGCCATCAATACGGAGTTGCTCTCTGTCTCTGCAGGAGAGAGTGGCTTCGTGGAGATGCAGCCGCAGGCCGAGAGCAGGCGAGGCACCATTGTTCTTCCCGATATCGCTATCTGCGACGGCTGTCTGCGCGAACTCTTCGATCCCACGAACCGGCGCTCTCATTATCCATTTATCAGTTGCGCCACTTGTGGGCCCCGCTTCACTATTACCCAGAGCACCCCGGAGGATCGCAACCACACGACCATGCACGCCTTCCCGCTGTGCAAAAGTTGTCAGGCCGAATATGACGATCCCGCCAGTAGACGCTACCATGCCCAGGCCATCTGCTGCCCCGACTGCGGTCCCCACGTATGGTTCCTGGCTAAGGATGGTCGCGCCGAAAAGAGCGCCGATCCCATCGCAACGGCGGCTCAACACCTGGCCGTGGGCGCTATAATCGCGCTCAAGGGGCCAGGCAGCTATCAACTGGCGTGCGACGCACTCAGCGAAGAGGCGGTGCGTCGCCTGCGTCAGAGCAAACAGAGGGCGTCCCTCGCTCTGATGGTGCCCGATATGGAGACCGCGCTACATCTGTGTGTGATGGACGAGGCGGAGCGTGCGCTGCTACAATCGGCGCAACGTCCCATCGTTTTGCTCAAGCGCCGTGACAACCATCTCACCGGTCAGGTTGCTTCTAGTGTTGCGCCTGAATGCTGCACGCTCGGTATCATGCTGCCGCACACGCCTCTGCATCACTTGCTGCTGGACGCTTATAGACGTGCGGCAGGCGCGGAACGTCCCGTGGTGCTTGTCATGACCAGCGGCAACCTGCACGACGAGCCTGTCGCCTACCGCGATGAAGATGCGATTGTGCGCCTGCTTCCTATCGTCGATGGCATGCTGCTGCATGATCGCGTCATCCATGTGCGCTGCGAAGAGTCGGTCGTGCGCAACATCGCGGGCGGCGAGCAACTCCTACGCCGTTCGCTCGGCTACGTGCCGGAACCGCTGCCTATGCCCTGGGAGTTTCCTGTGCCGCTGCTGGCCTGTGGTGGGCCGCGCAACACTACCTTCTGCCTGGGCAAAGAGCGGCAGGCGTATCTCAGCCACACGCTCGGCAACATTGAAAAGCGAGAGATGTTGCTCTCGTTTCGCGAGGGGATTGAGCATTTCCAACAGTGCTTCGGCATTCAGCCCGAGGCCGTAGCATACGACCTGCATCCCGACAACCTTATAACACGCTACGCCAACGAACTGGATCTTCCGTGTAAGGTCGGCGTCCAGCATCACCACGCGCACATCGCCAGCGTCCTGGCCGAGTATGGTCTGACGGAGCCGGTCATCGGCATCGCCGCCGACAGCTCCGGCTATGGGGCCGATGGTGCTATCTGGGGCTGTGAAGTCATGATCGCCGATCTGGCAAAATTCGAGCGCGTGGCGCATCTGGCCTACGTATCGCTCCCAGGCGGAGAGCAGGCGACGCGCCAGCCATGGCGGATGGCCGCCGCCTATCTTGCCCGCGCCTACGGAAACGACCTGCGCACCCTCAATATCCCATTTACCAATAAGATGGAGCACGCGACGTGGCGCACGCTCTCGCGCACCGCTATGAATATACAGACGAGCAGCCTGGACCGTCTCTTTGATGCCGTTGCGGCCCTGCTCGGACTGTGCAGCCATACTTCGTACGAGGGGCGGGCGACGATCAAGCTGGAGGCGCTCGCCGCAACCTGCGACAGTCCCGTTGTAAGCTATCCATATGCGATCGGGGCTGAGAAGCCCGCCAAACTGGATGTCGTGCCGCTGATCAAGGCCATCGTCAATGATGTCGAGCAGCGAGTGCCGCGCGCACAGATCGCGCGTCGCTTCCATCTCTCGATCGCCGATATGTTCGCCAACGCCTGTGCAGAGGTCCGTGCGTATAGCGGACTACAGACCGTCGCGCTCAGCGGTGACAGCTTTCAGAACCGGCTTCTATTGGAAGAACTGGTCGCGCTCCTGAAGAAGATGTCGTTCCAGGTCTATATCAACCGGCGCGTGCCGCCCAACGATGGTGGGGTCAGCCTGGGCCAGGCGGCGATCGCGGCGGCACAGTTACGCTAAGTATATAGATGATGTTGCATCTACGGCGTTTCGTTATACCCGTTTCGCATAGAATGTGATTGCGCTGTGAGCGTCAGAAGCAGCTTAGTGAGTTGGCTGTGAGTACGCTGCTTTATGCTTTGCACAGGACATAAACGAGAATATGGACGGTATAAAGCAGTTTAGTACGACCCCTACAAGTGACACACACAAGTGGTACAAAGGAGATACTCTCATGGCGAAGAACGAATTTTCTCAGGCAATCTCGATTGACGCTGCTCCCCATTCGAGCACATGCGAATGGTGCGGCAGACCAGCCGTGGAGCGGCTGACAGCGATTGGCGGCGTCTATCATAACAAAGGCGGCTTCTTTTGCCACGCGTGTGGTGAAGAGTTTGCCCGTTTGATCCTCAATTCTTTGAACAAGAAAAATACGCCCACGGTCGATGCCTTGAGCAACGACGCGGGTGAAGAGATCGTCATCGGAATGGACTGACGTGCCGGTTCTTTTGTGCGCGTCATCATTTGAATGCTCTACGTCCGGTGATCACACCATGCAAGCTAGTGACCGCGCGCCTCCCTGTCGTACACGTTTTCCCCACTGGCACGTTGTACGACAGGGAGGCGCGCGGTCGTTGGCCATTTGTGCTTCTCTTGATATCAAGCAAGAGGCTAGCCCTTTGGCTTCGGCTTATACACATTCAGCCCGATTTTGATCTCCTCGCGATTGGGGATGGCCACATTGCCTTCCGTGCTGGCTATCGTAATCGACTTCCCGCTTGAGGAGAGTCCAAACTCCTGGTTCAAGTCGACTATGATAATCAGTTTGTCGCCTTCGACATTCATCTCTATGTTTTTCACGAATTACCTGCCTTTCTTTACTGGGAGACGGTGTTGTAGGGTTTGCCGTTCACCTATCAAAACGTACACCGCCCAGTAAAGGAACTGTGCGCAAGAATATATCCCCTCCGTAGCGTCCAGGGAGTGAGGTGAAACCCTGGGCACTACTTGTAGGGGACTCCTTCTTAGTTTAAGATATCACATACAGGAAGTGTGGGCAGGTGGTCGCAAAAACCTACGATGTGTGCCCGCAGGAATTGATATACACGTGCAAAGTTCGTGCTTAGCAAGTAGACTCGCCATAATATAGTCGTGTAAGTATATAGACGGCCACTGTCCAACCCGTCAAACCACCATGGAGTATATGATGGCCAATATTTATAAGTCCCCGTGTGACGAGGGCGTGATACTGTCTTCACGGCAAGCTAAAAATGCTGCGGGCGGGAAGTGGATTCTCGTGGCTATGATTCTCGGGTCGAGCATGGCATTTATTGACAGCTCGGTCGTGAACGTGGCGCTCCCGGCGCTGCAAAAAGCGTTCAATGCGACATCCGCCGATGTGCAGTGGGTAGTGGAAGCGTACGCGCTCTTCCTCGCCTCGCTCATCCTGGTGGGTGGCTCGCTGGGTGATACTTTTGGGCGTCGCCGTATCTTCGCGCTTGGCGTCATTGTCTTCGCGCTCTCGTCGGTCTGGTGCGGCCTGGCACCGAATATCCTGCAATTGATTATCGCGCGTTCGATACAGGGTATCGGTGGCGCGCTGCTGGTGCCGGGGAGCCTGGCGATCATCAGCGCCTCGTTCAGCCCGGATAAGCGCGGACGAGCCATCGGTATCTGGTCCGGTTTTACCTCGATCACTTCGGCGATCGGTCCGGTTCTGGGCGGTTGGCTGGTTGAGCATGCCTCCTGGCGCTGGGTCTTCTTCATCAATGTGCCAATGGCCGCTGCGGTGCTGATCCTGATCTTCTGGCGCGTGCCGGAGAGTCGCGACGAAGAGGGTGGCGTCCACCTGGATTGGATCGGCGCGCTGCTGGTCACGATCGGTCTGGCCGGTGTGGTGTACGCACTGATCGAGGCGGGCAGTAACGGCTTCAGTTCGCGCACGGTGATTGCCGCTCTGCTCATTGGCATTGTGGCGCTGATCTCATTCGTGCTCTACGAGGCCCGCACGCGGTATCCCATGCTGCCGTTGACACTGTTCCGTTCGCGCACATTCAGCGGAACGAATCTGCTGACGCTGTTTCTGTACTCGGCGCTGAGCGGGGCGCTGTATTTCTTCCCCTTCAACCTGATCCAGGTGCAGGGCTATTCGGCTACGGAGGCGGGCAGCGCGTTGCTCCCGTTCGTGTTGCTGATGTTCGCGCTCTCGGGCTGGTCCGGCGGGCTGGTCCGGCGCTACGGAGCGAAGTTGCCGCTCATCGTGGGACCAATCGTGGCGGCCAGCGGTTACCTGGTCTTCTCCCTACAATCTATTGGTGGCAGCTACTGGTTCACCTACTTCCCCGCTGTGCTGCTGCTTGGCCTGGGCATGACGATCAGCGTGGCTCCGCTGACGACGGCTGTTATGGGCTCCGTCAGCCAGAGCCGTGCGGGCGTGGCCTCGGGCGTCAATAACGCCGTCGCGCGCGCCGCTGGCCTGCTCTCGATCGCGGTCATGGGCATCCTGCTGTCGAGCGTGTTCAATAGTCGCCTGACCTCCTATCTGGACCCGCTGCATCTGCCGCTCAACGTACTCAGCGCTATCGATGCGCAGCGCAGCCGGCTCGCCGGCATCACGCTCCCAGGCGGCATTGGCGCCCAGATGCAGGCCGCCGTATCACAGGCGATCAAGCTGGCGTTCATCGATGGCTTCCGCACGGTCATGCTCACCTCGGTAGCCCTTGCCCTGATCAGCTCGCTGGTGGCGTTTCTGCTGATCGCGGGCAAGCAGGCGCCACTCCAGGATGAACAGGCGACCGCCGTGCAGATGGAGTAAAATGATTTACAGCTGTTCCCTCCTTTTTTCGGGACATGGCCGATTCTCCAGATTTCGTTCGCTCTGTCGCGGGGTTAGCCGCGTATATTTCGTCGGTTTATTTAGAATGGGCGATTCTCAGCGGTCACAATCGGTAATGGTTTGGGGCGTGCAACGTCTGGCATGGCTATAGTTTCCTCACTAACTATAGTGATGAGAGTATATCACAATTTGGCGGGGAGAAGCCCGGCTGTATTGACTTACACTGATGTGTTGAGCTAAGCTAATAGAGGCATCCCTCTTCTGAAAATGGCACATTTTCATTGTTGGTGGTGTGCCACAGGTCTATGAGGGTTCCGTGGGTGCTCGCTGAGGAACGTAAGTCGAAAGCGATGGGTATCGAAATGGAAGAATTACCCAAGAACATGAGTTTATCGGCGCTCACAGACTGCTGTATGAGCGAGATCAACAACTACCGTCGTGGAGAGCCTTTCAGCGATCGGTACTGCTTGGAGATTTTCCGTCGTGCCCTGCTCCAAAACGACCATGTTGCCTGGGCATTGATACAAGACCGTTTTATGGAGTTCATGCTTGGTTCATTGCGTCGTCATCCCAGCTACGAGGCTGCCTCCTGCCTCGACAGCCCGGAGAATTATGCGGCGAAGGCCTTTGAACGTTTTTGGTTAGCAGCAGCCCACAACCAACAATTGGAATTCACCGCCCTGGCTGCTGCGCTACGCTACATGCGCGGGTGCCTGAACGGTGCTATTCTAGATACACTACGAGCCTATGCGCGAGCTAAAGAAGTGGCTCTACCAGAACCGGGCTTCGCTGGCGAGCCAGCAGTGGAAGACTACGACGATGGCCCTGACCTGTGGGAAATCATACGCAACATCCACCCCAGCCCGTGTGAACAGCGCCTGGCCTACTTACTCTTCTACTGCAACCTTAGGCCCAGGGAAATTGTACGCCTTTGCCCGCAGGAATTCAGTAATGTGCAAGAAATCTATCAGCTGCGACATAACATCATGGAGCGCTTGCGGCGCGACTCCGATCAAATCCGCCGGAATCTCGATGGCCTCGATATGTAGGGGCCCGATCGATCGCGCGCGTGGTGGGGACCCTCGTGGTTACCTGCCTCCCAGGCAGGGTTCCCTGTCTGGGGACAGGTATGTCTGCTGTATAAACGTACCGAAGTCATGCAAAAAACGTCGTCTAAACCGTCTATACAGTGACACGTACCAGATGGATCGGTCAGTTCACTTAATGCAATGCAGCTAGGATATGAGGAAGTACGATTATGGACTGTTTGAATCCTACAGCTCCCGATGACGAGGAACTCTTACAGTTTGTCCTCGATGGTGAAGCATTATCCGCAGAGGCGAGCAGACATCTTGAGCAGTGTACCAGCTGCCAGCAACGCCTTGCCAGTTACAAAAACATCCACACCTCCCTCGTGTCGCGCCTCTACCGTAGTCAGTGTCCAGAGAGCACAAAACTGAGCCTCTACTGTGCCGACCTGTTGCCACCGGACGAGCGGCTCAGCATAGCGAACCACCTCCTGGACTGCCCATTATGTGCTACCGAAGCAGAGGACACCCGGCAATTCCTGGCACAGTCGGACAGGGATCTTCTTCCTTCCCTTTCCTTCTCGCTCAGTGGACTGCAAGCCGCCGTCCACCGCATCTTCGTCACACCTGTCAAACAGCAGGCGCAACTGGTAGTGCGCGGCGACGTAGCTGAGAGGGCCTGGCCGCGCCAGTACCGATCCGATTCCATCGACTTGTCGCTGCACCTCTCGCGCGCCAGCACTGGAGAATACATGTTGCTCGGCATCATCACTGATCCCACAGAGAGCATCGAAGCTTTTCAAGGAGTGACAACAGAACTCTACCCGGCAGCAGGGGGCAAAGACGCCAACCGCTCCGAAAAACCACTGCTGAGCGAGCACGTAGACGACTCTGGCACCACCGTATTTAGCGCTGTACCCGTTGGTGAATACGTCATGATTGTACACTTGCCTGAGCGTGAACTAGTCATCGAAGGATTGAATATCCAACCTGGCTAACAAACTATTTTTCCAACACCCGCGCAACCGGAGTTGGTAACTGGGGGACTAACTATCGCAGATGGACAATGAGCTATTTTTACAACAACTGCGTGACCTTCCTGTAGAAGAAGGGAAAACCTACATTCAGGCACGTGTCGCGGAGCTAGCGGATCATGCTGCTAGTGGCGTCCTGATTGCAGACGAAGCATTGCGTCAACTGTATACAGCTCCTTTTGTCTCGCTCAAAATCTCTGAGCTGCTGATCTTCTTCGGCGAGTATCTCCACCATGCTCTGTCCCATGCCCTCGGCCTTAAGGCTAAAGGGGACGCTTTACGTTTCATAGGGCATTATCAGGCATCTTTGGAGTGTTTGGATGCTGCTGGCGAGGAGTTTCTCCACCTGGGAGACGAAGTAAACTGGGCCCATACTCGTATCAGTTGGATTCTTGCTAGTACCTGGATTGGCCGCGCTGAAGAGGCGTTACAAGAGGCTACTCGTGCTCGCCAGATGTTTCTGAGCCAGGGTAAACACTACTGGGCTTGTATCATCGATCATAATACGGCAATGGTCCATACACGGTTAGGGCGATACCAGGACGCCCTCGATCTGTACGAAAGAGTGCTGGCTATCTATCCCACCCTCACCAGCCCAAGTGAGAGCAGTATCAAGCTATCGATAGCCCGGGCAGAAGCCAATCAAGCCATCAATCTGTCCTTGCTTGGCAAGTTTGAACAGGCGTATCGCCTTCTGCAACAGGCACAGACAAGCTTTGCTGCCTCGGGGCAGACGAGTGCGGTTGTCAAGATAGGAATTCACCTGGCTGACATTGATTATGCTCAGGGCTACTATGGCTCGGCATTAGAGCGTTACTATCAGGCTCGTGATGGTCTGATACAGAACCATATCGATGATCCTCTGTTAGAGGCAGAACTCAGGTTTCGCATGACCGATTGCCTGGTGAAGCTTAATAGGGCACAAGAGGCTTGCCAGTTAGCAGTTGAGGCAGTTAATCTATATCGACAACATGGTGCATCACTCAATACAGGTGAGGCACTATGTGAATATGCAACGGCACTCGTTGCCGCTGGTAAAGTAGAGGAGGCGTTGTCCGCCCTTAATGAAGCCCAGCCGCTTTTTGACCAGGGAGGGTTCGACCACTATGCCCACGATACCAGACTTCAGCGGGCCGAACTCCTTCTCGAGAGAGGTTTTGTTGATGCAGCATACAGGCAAGCTCGCATTGTCAAGCAATATTTCGAGACAAAGGGTTTGGTGTCGCGCTCTGCTCGGGCTGGTCTGGTAATAGCCGACGCTCTCATCAAAAGTGCGCAACAGGCTGAGGTATACCAGGAGCAGCAATCTCTCCTCCTACAAGAGGCTACCTTGTTGTGCCAACAGATAACGTCTCAGGGGCGGCAACACAACTTGCAAGAACAGGTTTATAAGGGTCACTATCTTCTGGGGCAACTTGCAGTCCTCCAGAGAAACCCCAGCAAGGCTTCCAGGCATTACTGTGCTGCTATTGCTCAGATAGAGCGCATTCTGGATGATCTTGCGTATGACTTGTCTCCTTCCTTCCTGCACACCACCAAGGCCGTCTATGGGGATATGATAACCCTTTGTCTCCAGCAGTCTCAGGTTGAGCATGCTTTCAACTATCTCGAGCGATTACGCTCTATGTCCTTGCGTCAGTTCCTTGACAAATCGAGTGTGTTACAGGACAAAAGAGGAAGACAGGGAGATTTCACTTCTCAATCAGTGTCGCAAGTGCATAGTGCCGCTGTGTTACAAATGCAAGCTGCCCTTGGGTTCTGGCAGCAAGAATATCGTAAGTACAGTGCCCAACTTGCTACTATTGACACCTCGGTTTCTCTTGCTGTTGATCGAGAAGTTATCGAAGCCGAACTCAAACGGTGCGAAGCAAAACTCAACGAGTTGTTTGAACGTTTGCATCTCCACCAGGCAGGTACACTTCTCACAACTCATGCGAAGAAACGCGAAACGCGCAAGACGAAACGTGTAGACGTTGTGCAACTGCGTCAGCATCTTTTGCCCAATCAACTGCTGCTTGCATATTTTCTGTATAAGGGCAGGCTCATCATCTTTGTGGCCACAACCGAACGTCTGGTAGCCCTTGAGAATCCTGATGGGACGGCACAATTGGAGCGCCTGTTTCTTTTACTCCAGGCGCATCTTCAGCCAGGTGGCTGGCCCAACCCACAGCAGCCCCCACAGCAACCCATTCGACTTCTGCTCAACAAACTCTATGATCTATTGATAGCTCCTGTGGCAACTCTGTTGCCGTCCTCATCTGGATATCTAACGATCGTTCCCTTTGGGCTGTTACATAACCTCCCATTTCACGCCTTATATGATGGCACACACTTCCTCATCGAAGACTTCCAGATCAATTACCTTCCGGCAAGCAGTATACTTATGCATCTTAGTAAGCGTAGGCACGAAAAAAAGGTTCTTCCTATGGATACACATGCTGTTACCAAGCCACCATTGATCTTTGGTTACTCGCAAAATGGACACTTGCTGCATGCGCTTGACGAAGCGAGGACACTGACGACAATGCTGGGCGGACAGTGCTATCTTGAAGGTAATGCCACCATTGCTCGGCTGGTCGAGCAAGCCCCTGGTAGCCCAATTATTCACTTAGCAACCCATGGCAAGAGTCGGCTGGATGCTCCCAATTTCTCCTCCATGCACCTGGCGGACGGGCAACTCAGCGCTCTTGACGCCTTCGGGCTGAACCTGGAAGGATGCGAACTCGTCACTTTGAGTGGTTGTGAAACTGGATTGGGGCTCAGTGGTGGAGGTGACGAACAGCTAGGCTTGGGGCGGGCGTTCCTGGCGGCTGGAGTCCCTTCCCTGGTGATGAGCCTCTGGCCGGTAGAAGATAACGCTACCAATGAATTGATGCAGCTTTTTTACCAGAACCTTCTGAATGGAGATACCAGGGTGCAGGCTTTGCGTGCTGCTCAATGTAGCCTCTTGCATCGAACTCCGTCAAGCTATACCCATCCCTATTTCTGGGCAGCTTTTCGTCTCGTTGGCGATATCGGTCCCTTACAGTATGCAAAAGCGAGAGTTTTGGCATCTGTTGAGCGAAAATGACCTCCAAAAAAGTGTATGTTCAGCGTTTCATAGGCAGGGAATGAGTGTGATCACTATGCGCCTTCTATGGATATGCCAGTAGAGAGGCGAGGAGGTAAACAATGAACGAGGAACGAACGAATTTGCATTTGCAAGTGCCCTGGTGGCAAGACATGGTGATGTACTGGATTGAAGACCAGATAGCCATTGCATTTCACTCTGAGAAGGAATCCTCGGTAGCTGGAGATAGCAAAGACATCATCGCGTCCCTAAGGTTAGACGACCTCAATGAATTTCTCAAGGTGCGTGGCTTCGAGTTGCTCCCCTTCACCAAGAAAGATGTTCCTCATGCTCCAAAGGAGATGGATGAACAATACGAGGATAGAGGCCTGAACAGCCTGTATGGTAAGTATCTGTTCTCCTCACCAACTGACCGAGGTACCCTGGTGGTTGGCTTCTTCCATGTCAAAACTCATGAGATGCATCACCCCGTACAAGGTATGACTTCGATGCTTGGGAGTGCTGGTATGCATGGTGGAGGCGAGTCGAATGCACGCCAGATTGCCAATATCATCAATTACAGCGTGGAAAAGCTGAGAAATGAGGGGAAAATTCCTATTGTTGCAGCCATGCCGAACTGGATCGGTGGTGCCACTTGCTTCGGTCATGGCTGTTCATCTCCGCCAGTTCCGGTACAAAATGGGGACGCCTGTGCCTCGCCCAGGTGCTGGACAATTGAATTGCCCGACCTCTCCGCCACTATGCGATCCCTGCATGGTAATGGGGTGACCATATTTGTGCTGGATAGCATGCCCATGCGCGAACAGATCGAAAAAGCTGCTGCAGAAGATGTTGCCGGTAACAACCTGCTGCTACAAGATATCGTTGCACAGATCGAGCGAGGCACTATCAGCTTCCACAACCAGATCCTACCTGAGAAGCTATGGGAGAATGCTGATGATCAATTAGTAACGGGTCGAGATATCTACGGACGGGCGGCTGGCTTCCCGATGCCGGATCATGGCTTGTTCGTGATTGGCATCCTGCGCGACCTTGCTGCTGGGGCAAAGATCGAATGGATGCGCACGGTCAATGACTTTGGGATGGGCGATGTGCATATGCTGATCAATGGACTTGAGAAGATACAGAAGCGGATGGCCACAGATCTCCATAACCATCCCGTTGTGATTACCCTGCCGATCGTGTATTCGCCTCCACAAGACGAACTGCCTCAAGTATGGTTTAGTGCAGATGGCTCCTTCCAGGCGGGAGATCTTGGACCGATGATGCGCAATATCGAACTGTTACGCACTCCGCTCCATCTAGCTATCCAGAGCCTGACTGCGCAGGGAGCAGTGATCGTGGCGGGGGCTGGCAATGACTCAAACAGCCCGGATATGCCAATGCGTCTACCCCCTCGCTATCCTGCCGCGTTTCCAGAGGTCATTGCAGTTGGCGCTGTAGACAAAAATGGCAACGCAGCTCTATACAGCGATTACCCATCGTTACCACCACATCATAACGGCATTGCAACTTATGGTGGAGGGCTCCCGCTGCCTGAATCTCACGCAGGCTCCATGACTACGGCTACTCATGTTGACGCGCTGCGAGGAGTTTTCAGTTCGCCGACCTATCCAGCACTCTCAGCTAATGATCCTCAAGCCAACTATGAGGCTCCCAATAAAAGTGCCTGGGCCTACTGGCCGGGAACTTCATTTGCTACCCCCATTATTAGTGCCCTGGCGGCTCGTGTTCTAGAGAAGATGGAGTCCAGCAACATGCACTCGCCCTCGCGCTTGTGGGCAAGTCACGTGCAGTGGGCCATCACGACCGCTAAGGGGCAAGAGACGATGCTGACTGGCAATGGTCCTCTTCCTTTGCAATCCGAATTCGGTGTAAGTATGCTCAGGTGTGTGCAGGAGTGCAAGAGAAAGGAGAAGGAGGAGGGGTAGTACCGCGGCTGCGGGCTGTGTTACAAAAATGCCGGTGCTCTGGTAATACTGCTCTGTCAACAGAAATTTGCAACATTTAGGATATATCTTCAAAGCTAGCAGGAATGCCCCTTTACATCACAAACCAATGTTGCAAACAAAAGTTGACAGAGCAGTAAACTCTGCTCTATTCTAACTGCAGAGGAGTTCCCTTGATGAAGAACCGGAGTCCGTTTAAATGGCGTCATTTCGAAGCCGAGATCGTTTTGCTGTGCGTTCGTTGGTACTTGCGCTATTCGCTCAGCCATCGAGATCTGGAGGAAATGATGGCCGAGCGCGGACTCTCGGTCGATCATACCACGATCTTCCGGTGGTTCATCCACAACAAGGAGAAGTCAAGAATGCGATCTCGCAAGAAATTCACTACCGGGTTTCTATCAACCCTTTTATGCCTGATGGTCATCCTCCTGGCGGCCTGTGGCAGCAATGCCCCGGTCACGGGACAAAAAGCTCCCGCGGATAAGCAGGTGTATGTCTTCCCTGAGGATGCTGTCCCGGACATTGCAACGTTCGATCCAGGCCTTTCAATGGACCTTAACTCTAACGCTGCAATTGACATGGTCTTCACTGGCCTGGTGCAGTTGGACGACCAGATGGTCGTGCGACCGCAACTTGCATCATCCTGGGACCTGGCTCCCGACAGGCAGACCTGGACATTCCACTTACGTCCCAACTTGAAGTTTAGCGATGGCACATCCCTGACCTCAGCAGACGTCGCTTACAGTATTGACCGCGCCTTGCAGCCCGCCGAATACTCCACTGTAGCTCCGATCTATTTAACGCTCGTCAAAGACTCTGATAAGCTGGTCGCTGGCAAGATCAAAACGATCATTAACGACAGCCTTCTGACGCCCGATCCGAACACCATCATCATCAAGGCGAACAAGAAAGCGGCTTACTTCCTCGACGCTCTGACGTACTCGTGCTCCTATGTGATCGAGAAGAGCCTGATTGACAAGTACGGCAAGAACTTCGCCGACTACCTGACTGAGGGCGGCGGCGATGGTCCCTTCAAAGTAGCTGAGTATACCCACAACAAACAAATCGTCTTCGTACCTAATCCCAACTACTACGGCCCCAAGTCGCAATTGACGAAGGTTATCTTCCCCTTCTATAAGGACCTGGAGACCGTCTACAAGGCCTATCAAGTTGGTCAGGTCGATACGACTGGCTTTTATAGCATCCCCTCGGCCCACTTTCAACAGGCCAAAACACGCACCGGAGAGTTCCACCAGGTACCCAAGTTGTATATCAACTACTACACGATGAACTACCTGGAGAAGCCGTTTGACAACATTCATATTCGCCAGGCATTCGCACTGGCCATCAATAAGAGCCTGATAGTGCATACGGTGTGGAAGGATTCATTGATTGCCACGAACCACATCGTGCCCCAGGGCATGCCGGGCTATAACCCGAATCTGACAGGCCCCGATGGGACGCAGAGTACTTCCGGCAACCCGACCAAAGCCCAGGCATTGTTCAAGCAGGGCTTGCAGGAAGAAGGGTGGTCCAGCGTTTCGCAGATGCCACCCATCAAACTGACCTACGCAATCGGTGGACCAAACGCCGACCACGAAGTCGCCGCGATTATCCAGATGTGGCAAAGCGTTCTGGGCGTGAGTGTCAAAGCTGATCCCATTGACTTCAACAAGTTGCTCACGGAGATCGAGGCTACGCTCAACAATCCCCATGGCTTGCAGTTCTGGGGGATCGCCTGGAACGCGGACTATCCTGATCCCCAGGACTGGACGACCCTCCAGTTCGATAGGGGCGTACCCAACAACCTGATGAACTATGGGCAAAACTCTAGTTCCGATGCAGCCCAGCAGCAAGCCGTGCAGCAGCAACTGGAAGCTGCCGATGTCAACCCTGACCAGACTTCTCGCCTGCTGGCCTACAATCAGGCGGAGCAGCAGTTAGTCAATGACGTCGCCTGGATGCCAATGGAGCAGGTAACGCTCAACGTCCTGCTCAAGCCATACGTGAAGGGTGTGGTGTTCAACCCGCGGGGGCTGACTTCACCGAATGACTGGGGTGCCATCTACATCGCCGCACACTAAGTACTGCAACCGTAGTTGTTGAAAAGGATGAGGCAGCGCACCCCGTTTTCGATAGTGGCTCTGTTTGGCTAAGCCCTGTTTGTAGCGGAGGTTCGCTGACCATCGCAAGGCGTGCGAAGGCGCGCGTTCTTGTGACCACACGACGCGGTTGAGCAACCGTCGAATTTCGGGTACCGTCAACCCAATGACAGGAACCTGGCACACAAAGAGCAGGAAACGGTGATGATGCTCCGACAGTTGCACCCCGAGGCGGATTTGGAGCCGTATAAAGTTTGCATTTACACCTTTTTACAACAGAATCGAAGTGGTTAAGATTTAAACCGAAGAATCGATGCTGGCCTGGACTAAAGTACTACTGCTTGCATTTTTGATGGAAGATGTTCTAGCATAGAGCGAACGGGATTTTTCTCTATAGAACTGTACTCCGTAGCATTAATAGAGCTTTAATCTATTGTAGAGTTAATTGGTTTTTGAGATGCAGAAGGGGAGATAATGTAAATACTGGATGTGCGGGCATAGAAAGGTGCCATCAGTATGATCAATACTGGCTTAAAGCCGCTTCATTGGCTTTGTAGCACTTCATCCTCAGTTTCCACTTACTGCGATCTTGTTAAAGAGGTTCGGAATGCAGCAAGAGCAGCTTATTTTACCTAAAGGAGTTACCGTGGCGGATTCCCAGGGAAATCGGTATGTGATAGGGGGTGTCCTGGGGAAAGGGGAATTTGGAGCAGTCTATCTGGTAAAGGAGCGGGATAAAGGGCACAACTTGTTTGCTCTTAAAGAGGTGATTAATCCGAATAAAGACGATCGCGAGCGCTTTGCATTCGAAGGTGAGGTCCTCAAGCGACTGAAGCATAAGGCGTTGCCTCGAGTGCATGACGTGTTCGAAAATGACAAACTCAAGAGAGTATATTTGCTCATGGACTATGTCGGGGGACAGAACCTGGAGGTTTTACGCGGAGAGCAACCGGAAAGGTGTTTTTCTTTGCCCCTTGTCCTGGTCTTAATGGCTCCTATTGTGGATGCGCTGAAGTACTTGCACACGCAAGATCCGCCTATTGTGCATCGAGATATCAAACCCGCAAATATCATCGTGCCGGTGGGACGGGGTGAAGCGATGTTGGCCGATTTCGGTTCGGCGAAAGAATATGTGCCGGGGACGGCAACGACCATGCTAGATCGCCGTTCGCCCGGCTACGCTGCACTCGAACAATACAGGACGGGTACCAATCCCTCAACTGATATTTATGGCCTGGGAGCAACTCTCTACGCGCTGCTGACCGGATCTGTTCCAATCGACGCACCCTCCCGGACCGCAGAAATTTTCAGGGTGGGAGTCGATCCTCTTAAGCCTGCAAACCTGCTTATGCCAACCGTTCCCCAGACCGTGGCCGAGGCGCTTCATCGAGCCATGTCGATTAGAGTTGCTGACCGATTTAAGACGGTCGAGGAATTCTGGGGAGTGTTGACAGCTCACGGCGTGCGTCAGATCCCGCGTACCTCACCGGTCGATCTGTCTCAAACTCTCCCTCTTAGGCGTGTTGTCTTGAGAAAAGATACTGAGCCCGCGCAGGCAGTGCCACTTGCCTCTCGCTCTAAAATACGAGAGGAGCTCAATATTGTCGCCGGACTACTTGTTATCTTGACAATTGAAACAGGTTTCTTCTTCTATCTATGGGGCTTTCGCGTTCTTCTTCTCTTTTGCCTGGGGGTATTTCTCCTGTCACTCGGTGTGCTGCTGCATGCATTGTTTTCATGGAGACGCGCGTCGTAGGAATGCCGCTGCCAGCACAGCGTTGCTTCACGGTGCCATATTCTTAGAAGGATCAGAGAATGGGGAGAAGTCGCATGCGCTCGTCGCATCGTCCGATGCGGCCCGATCCATAGAATACATCCGAACAGGTCAAGGGTTTTTGTAATGGGTAAATAAGCTAGAATGGTTGTGGTGCGCCACTTTGGAACTCATATTGACATTCTGGGCTTTAGCCCGCCGCAAGCCACGCCTCTTCAGAGCGTGGTAAGGCGATTGGGGCTTTAGCCCTTGATCCCTCTCTTGAAAGTGTGTTCTATTTGCTGTATAATTTCTCAGAGAAATCTGTATTCCGATCGCCAACGCCGCATGCGCGGCTACTGCTACGCAGTCAGGCGATCGGATCAGAAGACATGGAAAAGAAAGGAGGTTCACATGGCGAAAGCGACCACGACGATCAGACAGAGCTTGAACTATCAATCGCAGCATGCCGACTCCTTTGCGACCAATCACGCTCTGTTCAACCGTGTGGTGGCCTTCTACTTTGAAGTCATCCAGGCACACGCAAAAGTGCTCGACCTTTCCACGCAAGAAGCCCTCACTGCCCTGGAAACGCTCACCCATGCGACGAGCAAGAACCGTACTCCTGTTATGCCACTCACGGAGATTGCCCAGGATATCCCCGCGATGTTCCGACGAGCCGCCATCAATGCGGCTCTTGGATCTGCCCGCTCCTTTTCCTCCTCTCTCAAGAAGTGGCGTACCCGCCGCGAAAAGGCCGAGGGAAAGTATGCCAGGAAAGGGAAGAGGAAGAAATTCACCGAACGCCCGCCTGTCCCTCCTCGCACCTGGAACAAGTCCGTTCCCTTCTATGCGGGGCAATGGAAAGAGCGCACTGACGCTTCCATTCTCCTCAAAGTGTGGACCGGAACCTGCTGGAGTTGGATCAAGATTCGCACGTTGGGGCGCGATCTGCCCGATGGTTACGCGGCAGGAAGCCCCACGCTTGTTCGTCGAGGGAAACAGTGGTGGCTCCACACGCCGATGGAGAAGTCGTTCACTGCACCGCCCTCGATCACCGCGCAAATCATCACCAATCCAGAAACCCGGATTTGCGCCGTTGATCTTAATCTCGATACCCATCTGGCCGTGTGCACCGTCCAAACTGCTGAAGGTACGATCCTCGCCACCCGCTTTCTCGGGCATGGCCGAGAGATATCCGGCTTTAGGAAGCAACAGTTGGGACGCATTGCACGCAACCGATCACAGACTGGCATCATGGCAGAAGACGAACAAGACAATGTCGCCCTGTGGCGTAAGATCCGCGCCGTGGACGAGCAAGTTGCCCATCTGGTGAGCGCTCGCATTGTCCAGTTTGCCCAAGAGCACGGGGCTACCATCTTGGTGTTTGAGCATCTGGGCAATCTCAAGCCCGAAAAGGGGAAGTATAGCCGAAGGGGAAACAGCAAACGGCAATTCTGGATGAAGGGGAGGATCTTCAACTTTGCCAAATACAAGGCGTGGAACCAGGGGATCATCACCAGCCGGGTCAACCCGCGCAACACGTCCAGAGAATGCCACCGCTGCCACCGCCTGATCGTTCGCTACAATGCAGACCAGCCAGCGGAGGGCTATACCCCAGGCGCTTCGCTCGTGCTCTGTGAAGCATGCCAGATGCAAGGCCACGCGGATCGCAATGCCAGTCTCGTGATCGGACAGCGGCTCATTACCCGCTCGCAAACGCCCTTCAAGGAAAAGCCTCATGCTCCTGTGCGATGTGCAGGGAGGGTCTCGAAAGAGACAGGTGTTGCTCTCTCCCAAGACGCCAAACGCGAACCCCGGCCATCTACCGATCTCGCAAGGCATGGAGACTGCAACGGGCATGGCACCGCCCAAGAGGGTACGCTTAGGATGGATGAGCGACCCTCCGATATACCTCCCCAACTACGGCTGTTCAACGAGTAGGAGCTACGCTCCAGATACTCAGAATGCCGACTACAGAGGTGTGTCAGAAGCTGCGGGGCTTTAGCCCCTGCGGAGTGTCACTGTTCTGCAATCGATCCGTAATCGTTGCGGATTGGTCAGTTGCCGTTTATACGGGTGAGTACTATTTGTGTTACGTTTGAATGGCTTGTGCGTTTCCAAATAGGGGAGAGGTAAACGACAATGGATCTGTCTGGTTATGGGCGAGCCATAGTTCCGAAAGTCATAGCGATCTATTGATCGCTTGCTGCTTTCGGCTTCGTACGTGCAATGACAGCTCGTACCGGATGGACTACCAACGGTGTTGCCACCATCTTACCATCCTCTACTTCCTCGGCTTGCGCCTTGGAAGCTACTTGAGCACGATAGGGTTCGCCTATCTTACGCTCATGCTTTTACCCAAGCGAGCGATTTAGCTTGGAACCCACAAACATGATTGAGTTGGAAATGTGCTCAGGTAGCTATTCTAGCACAGCCAACAGAAGGTGGAAATGATGCAATGAATCGCTGGAAAAACGCCGGGAGAACGCTAGAAAATCAAACATCGGTTTCGATACTATCTCCCGCGTCGTGCACCTGGCGAGACGCAAAGGTTGTTCTTTGATTCTTAAAGGAAATTAGTGAAAGTGATTTGCAAATGTAGATGAGGCATTGAAGATGGTCAGTCATGACGAGCAGACTTTATTTATCAAGGCGTAGATGCCGTTCCCCATTTATAATGAAATATTTGCATACGGAAAAAAGAGGGTATGGAAAAATATGCACGGGATGCACGAGACGCTTCCCCCCGGAGCGATCGTAGGCGACCGTTACCTTGTCATTGATTTAATTGGCACGGGCGGTTTTAGCGCTGTGTATTTAGTACAGGATCGTCAGCGTGAAGATAGTTTTTTCGCGCTCAAAGAGGTGATCGCCACGCATCAAGAGGCCACTGAGCGTTTTGTTTTTGAATGCGCCTTGCTTGAGCGCCTCGTTCACCCGTCTCTTCCTCGCGTCTATCATGTCTTCGATGATGATGAGCATAGTCGCCTGTATATGCTCATGGATTATGTAGAAGGTCCAAACCTGGAAATGCTGCGCCAGGTTCAACACGAGAAGCGCTTTTCGTTTCCAGTGATCATCGCCATCCTTGCTCCTGTCGTGGATGCCATTGGGTATCTCCATCAACAGGATCCTCCAATCATTCACCGGGATATCAAACCCTCAAATATCATTGTGCCCGTCGCTGGGGGAGAGGCTATACTGGTAGACTTTGGTATCGCAAAGATGTACGATACGCATAGAACGACCAGCGCGGTGCGCTATGGTTCGCCTGGTTACGGAGCACCCGAGCACTATACGACGGGAACCAACGTGCGTAGCGATGTCTATGGGTTGGGAGCGACGCTCTACACCTTACTGACCGGTGAAATTCCGCCCGAGGCGGTCGATAGAATGACGCAGATCAGCAATGAAAATATCGATCCTTTAAAGCCGGTCAATGAGCTTGTTCCAACTATCCCGCTGCACATTTCTGGGGCCATCCATCGGGCGATGGCAATAAAAATGTCGCAGCGTTTTGCCACGGCCCGGGAGTTCTGGCAGGCTCTACAGGGAGAGTCGGTACAGCAGCCGACTCTGTCTCAAGCGCTTAGCTCGATAGGCGTTTCGTCT
>WNGD01002721.1_pt1 | contig 20988 bp, 19 predicted proteins | sample 5400671 | NCBI WGS metagenome assembly WNGD01 (sample SAMN13153369, study PRJNA577476) | soil metagenome | isolation source: 40 cm soil or saprolite under grassland replicate 2 | place: USA:California | collected 2016-06-15 | reverse complement strand
CGGCCAGAAGGCCAACACGAGCGCCGCGGCGGCGGCGAGACCGAGCGGCACTGACCAGCGGCGCCAAGGGCGCCGGACCTCCGGAGTCAAAGCTGGGTCAGCGAGCAGGCGACCGGTCGCACGGACCAACGACCGACAGCGGGCGCAAGTCAAGAGATGGGCGACCACCGGCGTTCGCGCCTCCGGAGCCAGGCGCCCCTCGACGAAATCCGCGATGGCGGTTTCCTCGAGGCACTCGGGCGTCTCGATCCGGCGCTCCGCCGACGCCGCCATCCGGAGCGAGTCGGCTGCCTCCCGAAGCCGCTCGACCTCAGCTCGACAGGTTGGGCACCTTTCCACGTGCCGGGCGATGGTGTGGTCGCCACCGCCGAGCGCGAAAGGAACCAGGGACTCCGGGGCGGGGCAGGTCAGGTGCCCGGCCCGTGCAATAGCCTCACGCATCGCCCTCGTGGTACGGACCATGTGCGCCGCACTGCTCGCGCCGGCTCACACGTCTCCTTCTTCCTTTATCCCCACGCGCTCGAGGCTGGCGCGGAGCGCCGCGAGGGCGCGATACACCCGGTTGTAGACAGTCTTGGCACTTGGGTACCCGAGGGCGCGGGCTACCTGCTCGGCAGGCATCTCGTCCACGACGTACAGCTGCACGGCGAGCCGGTCGTCCGGGGAGAGGGACTCGAGGGCCTGGGTGAGGATCGTTCGCTGTTCAGCGAGGATCGCCGGATCGCCAGCGACTTCATCCACGTTCGCCGGAGGCGGCGGGAGAGCGAGCTCCGCCACGAGACCACCGCGGGGACCGGCGGTCGCCGCGCGGTACGTGGCGCTCAACTCCTTGAGAAACTCGCCGAAGGAGCAGCCGGCTCCGTCTCGCGAGCGTAGCAGCTCGTACGCCTCCACGTGGGACCGCTGCTGGAAGAACACATACTCGAAGATGCGCTTGCGCAGCGGCGGCAGCGCGGCGGCTACGGCAGAGAGACGCCGCCGCCCGTCCCGGTGACGAAACCAATCGACCGTGAGGTTGTGCACGACGACGACGAGCCACGTGGAGAAGGGGCGGTCGGGATCGGCGTGGGCGGCGCAGCGGCGGAAGCGGGCGAAATCGTCCTTGCGCAGGGTTTCGCACACCCGCGCGAACACGTCCATGACCTCGTCGTGCTCGGCGGTGTAGTGGCGGATCGCGCCGAAGATGAGGCGGCGGTAGCGCTCGATGAAGAGATCCCAGGCGATCTCGGGATGACCCGCCGTGAGCGGGGCGATCCACGATTCCACCATGCCTCCTCCGATCGACGCCGCGAAAAACAACAACCGGCCGAATGGGTGTCCCCACTCAGCCGGTTCGCGATTCGCTCCCCCCGAGGCATAGGCGAGCCGCACGACATCGCGCCTTGGGGTTCATAGCACCTGAGCTGGTTCCAATCTGCACCCGGGGGCGGGCCTGTCAAGGCGCCGACCGCCTAGCAGCAGCGCACTCCTTTTCCCTTCGCTTCGAAGTACTGCTCCACGTACTCCCGCTCGCTCAATGCAGGCTCGCGCCCGGCCGTCCGACAGTGTTCGAGATACGCCTGATAGTCTGGCGCACCGAGGATCTGCCGCAGGACGCACACGAGGCGCGTGGGGAAGGGCAGGGGCTCAATCGCCGACCGCATAGGACGTCTCCACGTATGGGGCTTCGTGCACGGCCGCCGGCTTGCGCTTCGACAGCACCAGCCACCACTCCCGCAGCGACGTGGCGATCAGCACCCCGACCACCGTCATGAACAACAGCGCCACAAAGGTGTTCAGGCGATCGTTGAAGATCAGGCGCGCGGCATCGGGGTTGGGCGAGCCCGCGAGCGAGGCGGCGTGGGCGAGGAAGCCGAGCCGCGGATCGGGCGAGAACACCTTCTGCCACCCCGCGGTCATCGTCACGGTCACGAGCCAGGCGAGCGGCGCGAGCGTGACCCACGCGAACCGCTGCCGGCCCATCTTGATGAGGATCGTCGTGCCGACGCACAACGCCACCGCGGCGAGCAGCTGGTTCGAGATCCCGAACAGCGGCCACAGCGAGTTGATCCCGCCCAAGGGGTCCACCACGCCCTGATAGAGGAAGTAGCCCCATCCGGCGACGATCAGGGCGCTGGAGGCGAGGACGCTTGGGTACCACGACGTCTCCCCAAAGCGCGGCCAGACGTGGCCCACGATTTCCTGCAGCATGAACCGCCCGACGCGCCCCAGCGCCGAGGTCACGCCGGCGAAGATCTGGGCCATGCCGACGGCGAGTGAGGGCGCACCGCCCGAGCGCGCGATCAGCGTCTGCTCCCCCATCTGGGTCGCCAGCTGGTGCATGACGTCCGGCGTGACGACGAATCCCGCCTGGGAGAGCACCTGCGACGCTTGCGCCAGGCCGGCGGGGGTCGTATTCATCGCGAAATACACGCCCGGGTCGAGCGTGCAGGCCGCGATCATCGCCATCACCCCGACGAACGACTCCATCAGCATCCCGCCATAGCCGATCAACCGGGCGTCCGACTCCCGGGCGATCATCTTGGGCGTCGTGCCCGAGGCGACGAGCGCGTGAAACCCGGAGATCGCCCCGCACGCGATGGTGATGAAGGCGAACGGGAACAGCTTGCCCGCGAACACCGGTCCCTCCCCCAACCGCGCGAACGGCGTGAGCGCGGGCATCCTGAGCGGGGGCAGGAGCACCAGGATGGCGAGCGCCAGTACGAGAATTGTCGTGATCTTGAGGAAGGTGGACAGGTAATCCCGCGGGCAGAGCAGCATCCACACCGGGAGCACCGAGGCGACGAATCCGTAGGCGACCATCATCCAGGTGATCGCCGTGGCGGAGTGCGTGAAAACGGGAGCAAGCTGCGGCTGCGCGGCCACCCATCCCCCCGCCACCAGCGCCCCCAGGAGCAGGACGGCCCCCACCGCCGAGGCCTCCCCCACCTTCCCCGGGCGCCAGCGCTTCATCCACCACCCCATCAACAGCGCGATCGGGATGGTGCACGCGATCGTGAACAACCCCCAGGGCGACGCCTTGAGCGCGTTCACCACGATCAGCGCCAGCACGGCGAGCAGGATGATCATGATGAACAGGACGGCCAGCATCCCCGTGATTCCGGCCGACCGGTTGATCTCCTCCTTCGCCATTTGGCCCAGGGACTTGCCGTCCCGCCGCAGCGAGCAGAACAGGATCGTGAAATCCTGCACCGCGCCCCCCAGCACCACGCCGATCACGAGCCACAGGGTACCCGGCAGAAAGCCGAACTGCGCGGCGAGGACGGGCCCCACGAGCGGCCCCGCTCCGGCGATCGCCGCGAAGTGATGCCCGTACAGTACCCACCGATTGGTCGGGACGAAGTCCCGTCCGTTGTTGAACCGTTCCGCCGGAGTGGCGCGACGGTCGTCCAGTCCGAAGACGCTGCTCGCGAGGAACCGGGAATAGAAGCGGTAGCCGACCGCGTAGGTGCAGACGGCGGCGGTGAGCAGCCAGGCGGCGTTGATGGTCTCCCCGCGGGACAGCGCGAGCACCCCGAAGGCGGCGGCGCCCAGAGCGGAGATCCCGCCCCACACGAGCAGCACGCCGATCCGGTTCATGGGGCCCAAGTTACGCCGTGCCTTGCCGATGTTCAATTTCGAACATAGGTTCGAAATCTTGACGACTCAAGCGTCGTGGGTGCTCGCGTCCCGCGGGGCGTCGGCCGTCGGTGCTCCGGCGACGGAGACGCGCCCTGATCCGCTCCGCCTGGCCGAAACCGTGCAGGGCCGGGTGGCAATCGTCACCGGTGGCGCGACCGGCCTGGGTCGGGCTACCGCGATCGAGTTCGCGCAACGCGGCACGGCGGTAGCCATCAATTACGTCGATCTCCCCGAGCGCGACGTGGGCGCCCAGGCGCTGCTCACCGAGACTGCGATCCGCGGCTTGGGGGTGCCGGTCTACTGCGCCCGCTGCGACGTCCGCAATCATGCTGAAGTCGCCAAGTTCGTCGGCACGGTGCGCGAGCGGTTGGGCGGCGTGCACTACCTGGTCAACAATGCCGGCGTGGCCCACGACGGCGCCCTGTGGCGGCTCGAGCCGGACGCCTGGCAGGAGGTGCTGGACACGAACGTCACCGGCGCCTTCAACTGTATCCAGGCCGTGGCTCAGCCGATGCGCGCCCAGCGCTTCGGCAAGATCGTCAACGTCGCGAGCCATCAGGCGTTCCGGCCCGGGTTCGGGATCGCGAACTACGCGGCCAGCAAGGCAGGACTGATCGGGCTCACCAAGTCGGCGGCCGTCGACTTGGGCCCCTCCAATGTCAACGTCAACGCGGTCGCCCCCGGGTTCGTCAAGACCGAGCTGCTCTCCAAGCTGCCGCGCGAAGTGCTCGAGCGGGCGGAGCACGAGTCGGTACTGGGGCGGGTGGCGGAGCCGGAGGACGTGGCGCGGGTCATCGTGTTTCTGTGCAGCGAGGCGGCGCGCCACATCACCGGGCAGGTGATCGTGGTGGACGGTGGGTTGACGCTCGCTTCTTGAAAAACCGGGGCGCGGTCACGATATTGGCGCCGTGACTAATCCCTTACAAATCAAAAACTTAGTGCGTGGTGTCCGGTGCGGCGTTGCCGTCGGGCTGCTCGCCGGCTGTGGCGGCAAGCAGCACGCCGAGACGCCCGCGCCCACTCAGCCACTCCCCACCGCCGGGCTGGCCGCCCAACAGGTCAGTGTGCTGCCGCTCACACTGCTGGCGGCAGAAGACTCGCTGAACTGGCAGGCCCAGTTCGCGGACCGGCGGGCGGCACTGGCCCGGGCCGACAGTGTGATCGGCACGCTGCTCACAGCGCGCGCGCCGGAGGTGAGTTGGGTGCTCCCGGCCGCGTTGCGGAGGGCGGCTCGTCGCGCGCCCGGGATCGCTCCCGATCCGGACCAGATGGGTAGCGCGGTGCTGCGGGCGCCGAACCTCGAGATTGTGCCCGATCCGCTGCGCGGCGAGCTGCGCACCCTGGTGGCGCTGGGCGGCAACGGCGGCCGGTTCGCGCTCGTGCCGGCGGCGCTGGTGTACCGGCGGGCGGGCAGCCCGGCGGACGGGCGGCCGGGAGGGGCGGCGGCACGACCGGCCGCCCGCCCGCCGGACCGCCCGTCCGCGGCCGCCGGGCCGCCGGACCACCCATTGGCCACGGCCGAATTGACCGTCGTGATGGTCGACGCGCGCACCGGGCGGGTGGGGTTCCGGACCACGGCGCGCGGCGATGGCGACGATCCCTGGTCGGCGCTCACCCGGGCGGTGAAGAACCTCACGCCGGGCCTGCCGTGACGCGCGAGGCGACGCTGATCGCCGGCGACGGAATCGGACCCGAGATCACGCAGGCGACGCTGCAGGTGCTGGACGGTTTGGGAGTGCAGATCACGTGGGACGAGGAGTATGGCGGGATGAGCGCCATCGAGAAGGCCGGCACCCCGCTCCCCAACGCCACCCTCGACTCGATCCGCCGCACCGGGCTCGCGCTCAAGGGCCCGCTCACGACGCCGGTGGGCGGCGGATACCGGTCGGTCACCGTGGCGCTGCGGCAGGAGTTCGAGCTGTACGCCAACGTGCGTCCGGTGAAGTCCATCGTGCCGGGCGGCCGCTACCAGAACGTCGACCTCGTGATCGTCCGCGAGAACACCGAGGGGCTGTACGTCGGGATGGATCGCACGTTCAAGGTCGGGGGCGATCCCAAAGCGCTGGCGCAGGCCACATCGGTGATGACGCGCGACGGCTGCCGGCGGATCGTGCGCTACGCCTTCGAGTATGCCAAGCGACACGGCCGCAAGAAGGTGACGGTGGTCCACAAGGCGAACATCCTCAAGGCGACATCGGGGTTGTTCCTCGAAACGGCCCGGCAGATCGCGCAAGAGTACGAGGGGCAAATCGCCTCGGACGACAAGATCGTGGACAACGCCGCCATGCAGCTCGTGATCAACCCGGCACAATTCGACGTCATCGTGACCACCAACCTGTTCGGCGACATCCTGTCGGACGAGGCGTCGGGCCTGGTAGGCGGCCTGGGACTCGCGCCCGGGGCGAACATCGGGGAAACGGCCGCGATCTTCGAGGCGGTGCACGGCTCCGCGCCCGATATCGCGGGGCAGGGGATCGCGAACCCGTCGGCGCAGATGCTCGCGGCCGCGATGATGCTCGACCACATCGGCGAGCTCGAGGCGGGAGACCGGCTGCGCCGGGCGCTCGAGACCGCCATCGTCAAGGACAACGTCCGCACGAAAGACCTGGGAGGCAGTGCTTCGACCACCGAGTTCGCCCGCGCCGTGGTCCGGCGGCTCTAGCCACCCCTGCGCGCGCTGCGGAACAACCACCGCGGGCATTGCGGTGGGGGACCTGTGTCCCAGATGCTCGAAAGACGTCACGCGAAAGGCGTCGCGTCTGGGGCGTCTCGTGGCAATCGTAACTACACTGTTGCTCGCGGTGTACGTGATGATCACACTGCGCTCCGTCCCCCCCAACTGGCAGGCGACCGCCCGGACCGTGGGAGCAGGTGCCGTGGTCGCGTGGTACCTGCTGACGTATCGCATCGTGCAAAGGATCGCGCTCGAATGGTTGAAATGAAGTGGTCAAGGGTCAGCGGTCGGCTCTCGGCGTTGCTGGTGCTCCTCGCGGGGCCGCTCTCGGGTCAGACATCCCTCTCGATCTACACGGACGGCCGGGTGGTGGTGCGCCGCACGCTGGCACAGGCGCTCGAGAAAGGCCGGAACACCCTCACGCTGAAGGTCGAAGAGTTGGACCCGGCCACCCTCTTCTCTCCGGACACCGGCGTCGCGCTCCTATCGGCGATCGCGCGGCCGCCCACGGATCGGGACGCCGCGCTGCGACGGGCAGCGGGGCAGACGCTCGGCTTCGTGCGGCGGCGGGAGGACGGCCGCAGCGATACCGTGCGGGCGACCGTGGTGCGCGCCAGCCCTTCGCAATACCGACTCTCCGACGGGCGCTTCCTCCTGTCGGAGCCGGGTGAGCCGCTGTTTCCCGCGGAGCTGGTCCACACGACGCCCGAAGCGACGGTAGTGCTCGAGGCAGCGCGGGCACGGTCGCGCACGGACCTCGCCTGGCTCACCCGAGGGGCCAGCTGGGAGGCAGTCTACCAGGTAATACTGACGGGTGTCCGGTGCCAGGTGTCGGGGGCGGCGACGATCACCTCCCAATCGCTCACCGCCGACAGCGCGGAGGTGCAGCTCGTGGCGGGGTCGATCGGCCGGGCTCGGGGCCCTGCTCCGGTCTTCGAAGCCGCTCGGGTCGAGCGGATGGTGGTAGGGTCGCCCCCGGTTCTCGCCGGCGCTGCGGAGGAGGCCGTCGGTGAAACGCACGTCTATCAGCTCTCCGGCAGGGTCTCGTTAGAGCCCGGGATGGCTGTGACCACCGCCCTGTTCCCGCGCGCCGGCGTGCCGTATACGCAGGAGCTGATCGTGCCCGGCGCGCTGCCGTGGCGCGGCTTCTTGGCACAGTCTCCCGCCGAGCCCAATCGCGTGCCCGTGCAGGTCTGGTACACGCTGAAGCGCTCCCGGGGGTCGGCGTTCGGCGATCGTCCGTTGCCCGCAGGCACGCTGCAGCTCTATCAGACGGACTCCGCGGGCCGGGTACAGCTGGTGGGGGAGGCGCGAAGCGACCACACCGCACCCGGGCGAGACCTGCGGGTGCAGTCGGGCGAGGCCTTCGACGTGACTGCCGAGCGGGTGCAGACTGATTACAATCAGGAGCAGTTGGCACCGCCGCGCCGCGGGCTGCCGCCACGGCAGCGCGTCACCGCGGCGTACCGGGTGACGATCAGCAACGCGAAGCCGGAGGCCGTCACGGTGGACGTGCGCGAAGCGCGCTACGGAATGTGGCAGATCGTGGAAAGCAGCGTCCCCACCGAGAAGCTCTCGGCGACGGAAGTGCGCTTTCGCATGGCCGTGGCTGCGGGCGGCACGGCGACGTTCACGTATACGGTGCAGGCGGAATCGTGACCGTCCAGCTGCTGCACCTCGCCGATCTGCACTTCGGCGCCCTCGCCGACATCCGGAAGATCGAGGCGCTCGAGAAAATGATTCCAGACCTCCGCCCCGATGCCACCGTAATCGCCGGGGACCTCTCGCAACGCGCCCGCCACGGCGAGCTGCAGCGGGCCCGGGCGTTCGCGAACCTCGCGGCCGAAACCGCCCCGGTGCACGTGATCCCGGGGAACCACGACGCGCAGTGGTGGACCCGGCCCCTCATCCCGTTCGGCAAGGACGCGCTGTACCGCAAGTACGTGCGCTATTTCGGCGCCGACCTGGTGCCCACACTCACCGTGCGGGGCGCGGTGATCGCGGGAGCGCTGACGTCGCACGGGGTGGCCTGGGGCTCGCTCACGCTGCGGTTGCGGGACCTCGCGGTGAAAGGGCATTTGCCGAAGCGCGAGGCGGCGCGCGTGAAACAAGTCTTCGCGGCCGCGGCTCCGGAGCAAGCGCGCATCCTGGTGCTGCACCACAACGTGCTGCGCGGGGAAATCTCGCGCCGCATGGGGCTCGCCCGCTGGCGCCGGGCGCAACGGCGCATCGTCGAGACGGGGGCGGAGTTGGTGCTGTGCGGGCACGACCACCAGGAGGGCGCGGAGCAGCTGCAGGGGCGCGTGGTGGTCTCCACGGCGGGGACGCTCTCCACCCGCACCCGGGGCGGCCGGCCGTCGAGCTTCAACTTCGTCACCATCGAGCCGTCGGCGGTGCAGGTGACGATTTTCCGCTGGGAGGCGGAGCGCGGGAAGTTCCGCGCGTCGGATACGCTGGCATTCGCCAGACCCGGGCGGGCTGCGGCCCCGAGCAAGGACTCCCTGCCGGTGGGGCAGGCGGGGTAGCTTTGGGACCCCGGGCCACTGGCCGGGGTCAGCCGCGCCGCGACCGATTTCGAGCGGCTGACCCCGGGGCGGCGCCCCGGGGTTTCTCACACCCAGTTGAGGGTTTATGGCACCGAAATTCCAGGGCGTCGACTTCTACGACGTCGACGCGCTCTTGTCCGAGGAAGAGCGTGCCGTGCGCGACACGGTGCGCGGCTGGGTGGACGACAACCTCATGCCCGTCATCGCCGAGCACTACCTCGAGGGGCGGTTCCCGAAGCACCTGGTCCCTCAGATGGCGGAGCTGGGATTGTTCGGCGCCAACCTCCCCGAGGAGTACGGCTGCGCCGGGCTCAACCACGTCGCCTACGGGCTCATCATGCAGGAGCTCGAGCGCGGCGACTCGGGCGTGCGCTCGTTCGCCTCGGTCCAGGGCGCCCTCGTGATGTACCCGATCTTCGCGTTCGGCTCGGAGGAGCAAAAGCGGCACTGGCTCCCGAAGATGGCGGCGGGCGAGGTGATCGGGTGCTTCGGGCTGACGGAGCCCGATTACGGGTCGAACCCCGCCGGGATGATCACGGTCGCCAAGGAGACGAAGAGCGGCTGGATCCTGAACGGCGCCAAGATGTGGATCACCAACGGCTCGACCGCGCACGCGGCGATCATCTGGGCGAAGACCGGCCAACCCGACGACGTAGAATCGATCCGCGGCTTCATCGTCCCCACCGACACGCAGGGCTTCTCGGCGAAGGACCAGAAAGGCAAACTCTCCCTGCGCGCCAGCGACACGAGCGAGCTGGTCTTACAGGATGTGTGCGTGGCGAAGGACGCCGTGTTGCCGAAGGCCGCGGGCTTGAAGGCACCGCTCATGTGTCTCACGCAGGCTCGCTACGGCATCGCGTGGGGAGCGGTGGGCGCGGCGCTGGCGTGTTACGACGAAGCGGTGAGCTACGCGAAGGCGCGGGTGATGTTCGGCAAGCCGATCGGCGGCTTTCAGCTGCAGCAGGCGCGGCTCGCCGAGATGCTCACCGAGATCACCAAGGCGCAGCTGCTCTCCCTCCAGCTCGGCCGCCTCAAGGATCAGGGGAAGGTCACGCCGCAGCAGGTGTCGCTCGCCAAGCGCAACAACGTCAGCATGGCGACCGAGATTGCGCGCGAGACGCGGCGGCTGCTCGGGGCGAACGGCATCCTCGCCGAATATCAGGCGATGCGCCACCTCGCGAACCTCGAGTCGGTCTACACGTACGAGGGGACGCACGACATTCACACGCTCATCTTGGGGCAGGAGATTACGGGGGTGAATGCGTTCAATTGATTGCGGATTGGCGATTGCGGATTGCGGATTGGACGCCCGTCCTTCCAATCCGCAATCGCCAATCCGCAATCCGCAATTGTTCGCTCGCGCACTCGTGCTTGCCCTGCTGCCTTCGGTCGCCCGCGCGCAGCAGCCCGACTCCCTCCCCACCGACACCCTCTCCCCGGTCGTCGTCACCGGCGTCCGGCTCCCCACGGCGCGCGAGTTGGCGCGCGGGCTCGCCGGCCGCACCGCCACGCTGCACGCGGCAGACCTCGATGCGCGCGGGGTGCGCTCGCTCGCAGACGCGCTCGAGCAGCTGCCGGGCGTCACGACGTCGGACGAGCTCGGCGCGCCGGGCCAGCTGGACGTGACGCTCCGGGGATTTCAGGTCTCGCCGACCATCGGCCTGCCCCAGGGGGTGACGGTGTACCTGGATGGCGTGCGGGTGAACGAGCCGGACGCCCACGAGGTGAACTTCGACCTGTTGCCGCTCGAGGACGTGGACCACGTGGACGTGACCTACGGTCCCTCGGTGCTGCTGGGCCGGAACTCGCTGGGCGCGGCGGTGAACCTCGTGACGCGGCGCGGCTCTGTGCCGGCCGAGCGCGAAGTCGAGGCCTCCGGCGGCAGCTTCGGGCGCTACGAGCTGAAGGCGCGCGCTGGGGATCGCCGCGGGATGTGGGACTACTACGTGGGGACGCGCTATGAGCACGAGGACGGCTGGCGCGCCGCGACCCCGAGCCGCACTGCCACGCTGTTCGGTAAGCTCGGCGTCAATACCGGCACGTGGGATGCGACGCTGAGCTACGCGGGAGCCGACAACCGCATCTTCCAGGCAGGGAGTCTGCCCGACAGCGTCTACGCCGCAGCCCCGCGCGTGAACTTCACGCCGGGGGACTATTTCGCCCCGCAGGCCCACCTCGTCACCCTGAACGCGCACCGCGTCCTGGGTGGGATGCAGCTCGCGGTCAACGGCTTCGGCCGGGCGCTCACCACCGATCAGTTCAACCGCAACGCGAGCCCACCCGACACCCGCGAGCGCAATCGCGAGCGCATCGGCGGAGGCGCGGTGCAGCTCTCGGGGACCGTGGCCCTGGCCGGGCGGCCGCTGCGCTGGCTCGCGGGGATGGACGGCGCTTATCAGCACACGGCGGTGCGGCTCTACGCCGCGCGCTCGACCGCCCCGGACTCGCTCACCGAGTCGGTTCTGACGAACGAAGTCGACCTAGGCGCCTTCGTCGGCGCCAACTGGCCGCTCGCGCCCGCGCTGACCGCGACGGTGGCGGGACGCTACGACTACATCCGCGTCCCGTTCGAGGACCTGCTCGATCCGGGCCAAAGCGGGCTCAACATCTTTCGACGGCTGAGCCCCCGCGTGGGCCTCACCTGGAGCGCGGGGTCGGGCCACGAGCTGTTCTGGTCGGTGAGCCGCGGGTTTCGCGCTCCGGCGCTCGTCGAGATCGGGTGCGCGGATCCGGCGGCGGCGTGCCCGCTGCCGTTCGCCCTCGGGCCCGATCCCGCGCTGCGACCGGTGATCGCGACTACATACGAGAGCGGGTGGCACTTTCGCGGCCCCGGGGGTCACGTGGATCTGAGCGCCGACGCGTTCTGGACGGACGTCTCGGACGACATCTTCTTCGTCGCCTCGACCCTCACGGCGGGCTATTTCCAGAACATCGGGGCGACGCGGCGCGCGGGAATCGAGCTGGCGGGTCAGTGGGAGCGAGGGGGGGTACGCCTGTACGCGAACTACGGGTACACCGCCGCGACGTTTCGGAGCGCGGCGCGGCTGGCGACACCGCGTGACCCGGCCGGCGAGACGGTCCTCCCGGGGGACGTGCTGCCCCTCGTTCCCGACAACCGAGCCAACGCAGGGATCTCTGCCCCGGTCGCGGCGGGCGGCACTGTGGGTCTAGCGCTGCGCGTCGGCCTCGACGCCCGCTACGTCGGCCGCCAGTGGCTCAGGGGCGACGAAGCCAACGCGACGCACCGGCTCTCCGATTACGCGGCGGCCGACGCGTCGCTCCTGGTGGAGTGGAAGCGGTTCGAGCTACGCTGCATGGTGCGCAACGTCTTCGATCGGCGGTACGCGAGCTTCGGGACTTTTGCGGAGAATCCACTCGCGCCGGGCACACCGGTGCAGCGGTTTCTCACGCCGGGATTGCCGCGGCATCTGCAGGTGAGCGTGAGCACGGAGTTCTGAAGGCGTTGTACGACGCTACGTTGTATAAGGTTGCCAGCCAGACGTCGTCAGGTTTCTTTTCCCCACGCCTTTTCGTACAACCTAGCGTCGTAGCGTCGTACCACGTGAGGACTCAGTGAAGATCGCCGTTTGCGTGAAACGCGTCCCCGACTCCGAGACCCGCGTCAAGATCGCCTCCGACGGGAAGTCCTTGGACGAGGCGGGCGTCAAGTTCATCCTCAATCCGTACGACGAGTTCGCCGTGGAAGAGGCGCTGCGCCGCAAGGAGCAGGCGGGCACGGGCGACGTCGTGGTCGTGTCGCTCGGACCCGCCGCCGCGCAGGAGACGATCCGCACCGCGCTCGCCATGGGCGCGGACCGGGGCGTCCTGCTGGAGGCCGACCGTGTGCCCGTCGACGGGCTGGAGGTCGCCAAAGCGCTCGCCGCCGAGCTCAAGCACGGCGGCTATGATCTCATCCTGTTCGGCAAGATGGCGATCGACGATTACAACCATCAAGTCGGACCGATGGTGGCAGAGCTGCTCGACCTGCCGTGCGTGACCGCGGTGGCGCACTTGGACATCGCGGGGCAGCGAGGCACCGCCGAGCGGGAAATCGAGGGCGGGGTCGAGATCGTGGAGTTCCCGCTCCCCGCCGTGCTCACCACCGACAAGGGACTCAACGAGCCGCGCTATCCCGCCCTGAAGGGCATCATGGCGGCGAAAAAGAAGCCGCTCGAGCTCAAACGCGCAGCACTCGGAGCGGGCGGGCTCGAGGTGCTCGGCTTGACCCCGCCGCCGCAGCGCAAGGACGGCAAGGTCGTGGGCGAGGGACCCGCCGCCGTGCCCGAGCTGCTGCGGCTGCTCCGCGAGGAGGCGAAGGTCCTGTGAGCGAGGTCCTCGCGGTCGCCGAGCAGCGCGACGGTGCGCTGCGCAAGGTGGCGAGCGAGGTGGTGACGGGCGCGCGTCGCCTCGCCGACGCGCTCGCCGCCCGCGTCGATGCGCTCGTGGTCGCCGCGGGCCCGGTCCAGGGTGCGGACCAGCTTGGCGGATTCGGCGCGGACAAGGTGATCACCCTGACGAATCCCGCCTTCGGACGCTACGCGCCCGAAGGATACGCTCGGGTGATCGCGGACCGTGCCCGCGCGGGCGGGTATCGCGCGGTGCTGTTCGCCGCGAGCGCCGGAGGACGGGACCTGGCGCCCCGAGTGGCGGCCCGCCTGGGCGTCGCCCTGGCCCAGGATATCACCGACCTCGCCTTCGAGGGCGGCGCCGTGACGGTGATCCACCCGGTGTACGCGGGGAAGGCGCTCCTCAAACTCAAGCTCACCGCGACGCCGGCGGTCGTGTCACTGCGGCCCAACGTGTTCACACCCGTGCAGCGTCCCAAGGCCGGGACCGCAGAGATCGTAGCGGTGGACGCGGCAGCGGGTCGCGTTGTGGTGACGGGCGTCAAGGCCGCCGCCGCGGGCGCGCTCGACGTGGCCGAAGCGTCGATCGTTATCTCCGGTGGTCGCGGCTTGAAAGAGCCGGCCAACTTCAAGGTGCTCGAAGCGCTCGCCGCGGCGTTCGGTGGCCGCGCCGCGGTGGGCGCCTCGCGGGCGGTGGTGGATGCCGGCTGGCGGCCGCACGCCGATCAGGTGGGCCAGACCGGGAAGACGGTGAGCCCCACGCTGTACATCGCGGTGGGGATCTCCGGCGCGATCCAGCACCTCGCCGGCATGCGCACCTCGAAGGTGATCGTCGCGATTAACAAGGACAAGGACGCGCCGATCTTCAAGGTGGCCGATTACGGGGTGGTGGGAGACTTGTTCGAAGTCGTGCCCAAGCTCACCGAGGAGATCCGCAAGCTCAATGGGTGAGAGGCCGGGGAAGGGGGAAGGGTTGATTCCGGCGCAATACCAGCCGCCCTTGCCGCTGGACAAGCTCCTCGTCTCCGTAGGCGCACCTGGCGCGGGCGACCGGATGGAGCTGGACGTGCTGATCGTCGGAGCCGGGCCCGCGGGCCTCGCAGCGGCGATCGAGCTGGCGCATCTCGCCCAACGGGACGGCACGGAGCTCAACATCGGCGTGCTCGAGAAGGCCGCGGCGCTCGGCGAGCATTGCCTCTCGGGCGCGGTGGTCAATCCCCGGGCGTTCCGCGAGCTGTTCCCTGAGCTCCGTGATTCGGACTTCCCGTTCCGCGCGCCGGTACGCAACGAAGCGGTCTACCTGCTGACGGCTGATAGCCGATGGCGCCTGCCGACTCCCCCCACCATGCACAACCGCGGCAACTACGTCGCCTCGCTGTGCGAGATCGTCCGCTGGCTGGGCGAGCAAGCCGAGGCGCTGGGCGTCAACGTCTTCACGGGGTTCCCGGCGGCGAGCTTGCTCGTGGACGGCGCTCGGGTGGTTGGTGTGCGCACGGCGGCGAGCGGCCTCGATCGCGACAGCCGGCCGCTCGCCAATTCTCTCGCGCCCAATGACCTCGTGGCGAAGGTGACGGTACTCGCCGAGGGGACGCGCGGGATGCTGTCGCAGGCGTGGTGCACGTGGCAGCAGGTGACGGGCGAGAATCCGCAGCTCTTCGCGCTCGGCGTCAAGGAGTTGTGGGAGACGCGACAGCCGCTCGACACGATCATCCACACGCTGGGGTGGCCACTGCCGAGCGACGCGTTCGGCGGCAGCTTCATGTACCCGCTCGCGCCGAACCTCGTCGCGCTCGGCCTCGTGGTCGGCCTCGACTACACGGACGGCGCCCTCGACGTGCACGGCTTGCTCCAACGGATGAAGCTGCACCCACTGTTCCGCCGCTACCTGGAAGGCGGCGAGATGGTCGAGTGGGGCGCGAAGACGATTCCCGAAGGAGGCTACTACTCCCTGCCCGCACGACGCTCGGGCGCCGGTGCCGTGATCGTCGGCGACTCGGCCGGCTTCGTGGACGTGCCGTCACTCAAAGGGATCCACTACGCGGTGCATTCGGGCATGCTCGCGGCGCGAGCCATCTTCGGTGCGCTGCAGGCGGGTGAGGCCTCCCCGGCGCGACTGGGCGAGTACGACCGGATGGTGAGCGAATCGTTTGTCGTGCGGGACCTGTACCGCACGCGGAACATGCGGTTGGCCTTCAAGGACGGGTTCTACAGGGGCGGGCTCAAGGCTGCACTGATGACGCTCACGGGCGGCCGCCTCCCGGGCAGGAAGATCGCCGTCGAGCGCGACGCGGAGGTGGAGCGTCGACTGACCGCGGGCGCAAGCCCGGGGTTGGACCTGGTCCCGGACGGCAAACTCACCTTCTCCAAGGTCGACGGCGTGTTCAAGTCCGGGAACGCGACCCGCGACACGATCCCCGGCCACCTCATCGTGGGTCGGGAAGTGACGCCCGAACTAGCCGAGTTCTACGCGCGGATGTGCCCGGCGGGCGTGTATGAACGAGCGGACGGTGAGCTGCGCGTGAACGCGCCGAACTGTATCGATTGCAAGGCGACCGACGTGCTGGGACCGCGCTGGACGCCCAGGGAAGGAGGGAGCGGGCCCAGGTACAAGCGGATGTAGGCGTCGACGCAACACCCTGCTGCGTCGGCATCGCCGCACCAATAGTGGAAGCGCCCGCACATGATTGGTGCGGGTCATTTGACCAGAGAACACGGTCACATGGCATCTTCAATCCCACCAACTCGATAGCCGCAAGCCCTGGTGCACTGGCGGTGGCCCCGAATGTGCAGCCGACGGCGAAGGGCCGAGGGACGTTCCGCTCCGGCCGGGTGCATCCGGTTTGCAGCAAAGGCTCGTGCGGCTCCATGCGAATAGCGATTCAAGTCCGGGACAGCGAGGGCCCGTCAGGTGGGAAGGTGGCTTAGTGGGAAGGTGGGTTACATGGCAAACGATACCAGGCTCAACGACCCCGCTCGCGGGGAACGGCCCCGGCGACGCTGGGACCGGCGGCAGAATTTGGGGGGCCGCCGTATGGTGCGCGACCGGCGCCGCGAGACAGTCGACGTCCAGTTCGAGCGCCGCAGCGGTGCCGATCGCCGCTCTGGTGCGCAGCGCCGTGGCCAAGCGGAGCGCCGCATTTCGGACCCCGAAGGCTTCCATCGCATAGAAATGTAGTGCTCGGCCGCCGTTCGCCATGGCCTGGAACATCGCCGTTGTGGCGGCCCTGCTGCTCGCGCTCGGATACATCGGATTCCTGCACTACCGGGTCTATCGCAGAGAGCGCGCGCTCACCCGCACCGACGATCTGACCCACGTCGAGAACCGCCGCGCCTTCTATGAGGACGCCGGTCGCGAGTTCGAGCGTGCGCGGCGCTACAACCATCCCTTCACTCTGGCGTACTTCGACGTCGACGATTTCAAGGAAGTGAGCGATCGGTTCGGGCACCAGCTGGGCGATGGGATACTCCGCCTGGTAGCCGAAACGGCGCGCGAGTCGGTTCGCGCCAGCGATCTCGTGGCGCGGTTGGGGGCCGATCAGTTCGCGTTACTGCTGCCGGAGGCCGGCGCCGACGCCGCGAGCGCGGTGATCCGCAAGCTGCAGGAGGCGCTGCGGCACACGTCGCAGGTGACGGGCCTGCCGCTGACCGTGAGCGGGGGCGTGGTGACGTGCCTGCAGCCGGCGGAAAGTCTGGAAACCGTTATCGGTACTGCCGACCAGCTGCTGCACGGGGCGAAGAGCACGGGGCGGGACACCTTCTGGTCCGAGGTCGTGGCTCCGCAACCGCTCGAGGGGTTCGAGCCGGCGCGGCTGCGCCGGCCATGGCGCCTGCCGCCGAGCTTCGACGTCCCGATGCCGCCCCAGTACGGGCGGTGGGGCTAGCCGGTCGTCACAGCGCCACCTGCACCACGCGGTCCTTTCCTCCCCGCTTCGCTTCGTACATCGCCTGGTCGGCCTTGCGTAGCAGCTCGTCGGTTCCCGCCTCGCTGCCTGTGACGGACACGACGCCGATGCTGGCGGTGACGGACGGCGTGCCGCGGAACACCGTGCGGATGCCGGCGGCGAGCCGCGTGGCGGCGGCGTGGGCGACGATGCCCTCGGTCTCCGGCATTAAGACGCCGAACTCATCGCCCCCGAGGCGGCCCACCACGTCGGCCTGGCGGACGGCGCTGCGCGTCGCGTCGGCCACGAGCCGCAGCACGGCATCGCCGGTGGCGTGGCCGTGCACGTCGTTCACCTTCTTGAAGTCGTCCAGATCCAGGTAGATCAGGGCGAGCGGGCGGCCGTAGCGGCGGTTCCGACCGAGCTCCTGCGCCAGCTCCGCCGAGAAGGCGCGCGCATTGAGCACGTTGGTGAGCGGATCGTGCGTGGCGAGCTGCTGCAGCTGCGCCTGGGTGCGTCGCAGTTGTGACAGCCCGGCGATCGCGACGCCCACGACGGCGAGATAGGATAGCTCGTTCACGAGCCGCGCGATCAGGGGAGTATCCGCCGGCATCTGGTCGATCCCGATCACGAAGCGGAGCAGTGCCGTCGCGGCGGCGAACCCGCTGCCCCACGCCAGGCCGTCGTGCCACGCCACGAGCAGGACCGGTATGACGTACAGGATGCCCAGGCGGAACTCGGGCGGCGTGCGCACGTTGGCCCAGTACACCAACGCGCTGAGCGCCAGAGCGCCTGCGAGGCGGAGGGCGCGGCGCAGGTCCGCGGCGAGGGCCACCTAAAACGGCGCCTCAGCCACGTGATGCGGATCGTCCAGGAGCAACGCCTGCAGCGTCTCGCCCGGCGCCACCGCCGCACGGTCCTCGGGCACGATCAGAAGCGCGTTCGCGCGGGCCATGGACGTGAGGATGCCGGAACCCTGAGGACCCGTCAAGCGCGCCAGCAGTGCGCCACCTCCGTCCGCGGAGCTGACCACGGCCCGCAGGAAATGGCGCAGCCGGGGGCCGAGGGTGATCGGCTCCGCGACGCGCACCGGCACGGCGCGCCGGAACGGCAAGGCGTGCCCCGACATCTTCCGGATCGCCGGGCGTACGAACAGCTCGAACGTCACCATCGTGCTCACGGGGTTCCCCGGCAGCCCGATCCACGGCTTGCCGTCGAGCAGCCCGAACCCGAGCGGGGCGCCCGGCCGCATCCGAATCCGCCACAGCTTCATGTCGCAGCCGAGCTCAGTGAGCACGTCGCGTACCAGGTCGTGCTCGCCCACGCTGACGCCGGCCGTGGTGACGAGCAGGTCGGCGTCCCGGGCGCCGGCGAGGTGGTCGCGCAGGCTTTGCTTCGTGTCGCGAGCCACGCCGAGGTCGAGCGGCACCCCGCCGGCCCGGCGGATCATTCCAAACAGCGTGTAGGTGTTCGAGGTCGCAATCTTCGTCCCGGCGAGGATATCGGCGGCGTGGTCCAGGTCCACGATCTCGTCCCCTGAGCCCATGAAGGCGACCCGCGGCTCGCGATGTACCAGCGGAGCGGCGTGAGCGATGGAGGCGAGCACCCCGAGCTGCGCGGGGCCGAGGGCAGTGCCTGCCGCGAGCGCGACATCGCCCGTCCGGATATCCTCGCCGCGGTAGCGGATGTTCTTGCGGGCGTCCCGGCCGTCGCGCACGGCGACGCGGCCGCCCTCGAGCGGCTCGGTGTCCTCCTGCCGGATTACGGTGTCGGCCCCGGCGGGGAGCGGCGCACCCGTGAAGATCCGGGTCGCCTCGCCGGCACGCACCGCCTTCGCCGGAAAGCGGCCCGCGGGGACGGTCTCGACCACGGTGAGCGCGACCGGGCGTTCGGGTGTGGCGCCGGCGACGTCCGCGGCCCGAGTGGCGTAGCCGTCCATCGCCGAATTGTCCCAGCCCGGCAGATCGATCGGGCTGACGACATCCTCGGCGAGCACCAGGTCGAGCGCCTCTTTCAGGGGCCGGCGCTCCGTGGGGAGCGGCGCGACGTGCTCGAGGATGGTGCGCGCCGCTTCGGGCGGGGTCAGCATCTCACGGCGCCAGAATCTTGGCGCGATCCCACGCCAGGCTGGCCAGCGTCACGAGCCACGCGGTGTCCGAGAAGCGGAACACGGGAAACTCGGCGCGGTAACGCGGATGGTCCGTGACCATCGCGACCCAGTCCCCCGGGTAGTGGGCCTGCGCGTCGAAGATCGGGTCCGGGCCGGCCGCGAGTCGGTACACCTCGACCTTGGGGAGCGGCGCGCGCTTGAACCCCTCCACCAGGACGATGTCCGCGCCGTCCAAGTAGCGTCGCGCGAGCGTGACGGGATCGGACTCCTGCGGGGTGCGCTCGAACAGCACGCGCTCGCCGGGGGCCTCCATGAGCACCCGCTCGGCCTTCCCCTCGTGCCAGTGCCGCCAGGTGTCCTTGCCCCGCTGGTCCATGTCGGCCGGGTGGGTGCCGTGCTTGATGGTCATGACCCGGAACTTGCGACGCGCCAGCTCCGCCGCGAGCGCCACGAGCAGCGTGGTCTTGCCGGCGTTCTTGCGGCCGATGATCGAGATCATGCGCGTCGCCGCCACAGGGCCTCCGCCTGCTCCAGGTCTTCCGGCGTGTTCACGTTGAAGAACAGCACGGCCGGGTCGCCGCACGCCCGCACGCGCTCGAGGGGTAGTGTACCGACCTTCACGGACCGGTGGAAGCCGATTGCCTGCAGATCGCCCCCCGCCAGCTGGCGCTCGATGGCGGGGCCGCACGCCGGGCCGTACACGGCGCACAGCGGCTCGACCCCGCGGCGCGAGCCGCTCTCCGGGAGGAACGCGTCACAGCCGGCGGCGCCGTCCCGCAGCGCCTGCAACAGCTCGGCAGTGACGAACGGCATGTCCCACGCCACACACAGTACCGGGCCGGAGCCCGACACGACCGCCGTGTAGATCCCACCCAGGCTGCCGCACCCCGGACGCACGTCGGGCACCGTGTGGAGGTCGGGACGCCAGGTGGGGCCGTCGGGCGCGTTGGCGACGAGCAGCGGCGGCTCGCCGGCGACGGACTGCACGGCGTCCACTACGCGATCGAGGATGCGTCGCCCGCCGAGCGGGACGAGCCCCTTGGGACGGCCGCCGTAGCGACGTGCCGCGCCGCCGGCGAGGACGGCCGCGCGCATGCTCAGTAGCGGCGCCCGCGCCGCTTTTCGAGGATCACGTCGAACGCCACGATGAAGGCGAAGCTGTGGAGGCGGCTGCGACCGGCGTGCGGCGGATACAAGGTACCGCGGCTCGCGTCGGCGAGACCGGTCACGCGGTCGAGGCTGGTGACGATGTCCCGCGCTTCGAGTCGCAGCTGGGAGGCGGGTCCGAGTGACAGGGCCAGCCCCGCGGCGAAGCTGAGGTGCGCCCTCGTCTTGTTGGGAAAGCTGTCGCCGACGATGATGACCTCCTCGAGCACGTTGCGCGCCGTGTCGGCGAAGGTCCCGATCAGCTCGATGGTGTTGCGCGTGCGCGCTACCACCCCGACTCCGGCGCGCACGTAGGGGTAGGTGGCCTTGTCCGGCCGCAGCCGTCCGACCAGTCCGGCGGAGAAGCTCACCGCGCTGAGCGAGCTGCTCGCTCCGTTCAGGGAAGTGCACAGCTCCGGGTCGATGTCGCCCATAGCAGGCGGATCGACCTGGCGGATCGCACAGCGACTCTCGACGCCCATTCCCAGGAAGGCGATCTCACCTTCGAAACCGAGGTTCGGACGCGGGAAATACGTGCCCGCAGCGCCGATCACGAACCCGGGGTTGACCTCGTGCTGCAAGTCGAGCGTGTCGTACTGTCCCGGGTTCGGGCCGATGGGCGTCTGCACCAGGAACGGCTGGTCGTTGAGCGTCCACAGGTGGC
>WNGD01002109.1_pt1 | contig 20995 bp, 19 predicted proteins | sample 5400671 | NCBI WGS metagenome assembly WNGD01 (sample SAMN13153369, study PRJNA577476) | soil metagenome | isolation source: 40 cm soil or saprolite under grassland replicate 2 | place: USA:California | collected 2016-06-15 | reverse complement strand
AAGTACGTGGACTTGGGCGGCATCACGTCTCCCGCGTCCGCCACCGCGATGACCTGTTCCACCTTGGTGGGATTGAGCAGCACGGCCGCTGCGGCGCCCCGGTTGCGCACGGCGTCGAACGCCGCGTGGGGGTCGGCGGTATAGCCGAGCGACGGCGTGGCCGTGCCCGCGCCGAGGATGTACTGGACCACGAGCGCCTCGATGCGCGCGACGTCGAGCGCGCGCACGGCGGGCGTCGCGCCCAGCTCGGCGACCGTGTCGAGGGGGGCGTCCTGCTTGAGAACGAGGGTCACGTCGTACGCGCCGGGGAACGCCACGATGCACGCCGTCCGGTCCCGGCCGAGCTCGGCGAGCCGCTCGATCCGGTCCATGCACGGCGCCACGCGCCCGATCTCGAACCATGCGCGCCACGCTGCGATGAGCTTGGCCGGGTCGCGCCCGGGGCCGACGATGATCCGGTGCGTGGGGAGGAGCGTGAGCCCGGGATCGTTCGCCGAGACGATGAACGAGAGCACCCGGTCGGCCGCGGGCTCCTGCTGCGCGTAAGCGACCGCGGTCTCGTAGCGGTGGTGCCCGTCGGCGATGTAGAGCTGCGCCCGACCCGCCAGGGCGGCGAGCCGTGCGGCCTGCTGGTCCGATACGACCCAGAGGCGGATGCCGACGCCGTCGAGCTCGGCGCGCGCCGCCGGGACGCCCGCCGCGGCTTGCGCGAGCGCCCGGCCGAGGGCGCGGTCTGGATCGGGCGCCAGGAGGAAGATCGACTCGAGGCTGGTGCGCGTGGCCCGGAGGAGCGCGAGCCGATCCGCCTTGGGGGCGGCGTGCGTCCGCTCGTGCGGCCGGACACGCCGCGTAGTGAACGGCTCGGCCCGCACCGCGGCGAACATGCCGATGCGGGTGCGGCGCTCGCCCGACGGCAGGGGGTAGTCCTGGGCCACGACATACACCGACTCCGCGGCGTCCGCCGCGAGCACGCCGGCCCGGCGCCACGCCGCGAGCGCCGCTGCGGCGCGCGCGTAGCGATCCTCGCCCGCCGGCGCTTCCGGCAAGATGAGCCGCACGATATTGTGGGGATCCCGCGCGGCGTAGCGCGCGCGGTCCTCCTGCGAGATCACGTCATAGGGAGGAGCGAGGAGCGCGCTCAGCCGCTCCGTGGCGGCGTAGCGCTCGCCGCGGAACAGTGCGACGAGCGGCGGCAGATCGGCGTTCACGTTTACCCGGAGCCTCCCCCGTGTCCCTCCGTGAAGCGCAACAGGTGGTGGATCGCTGGATCGGCCAATATAAAGAAGGATATTTCCCCCCGCTCACCAACCTCGCGCGGCTCACCGAAGAGGTCGGCGAGCTCGCGCGTGAGATCAACCATCGGTTCGGAGCGAAGACGAAGAAGCCGGAGGAGGCGGAAGGCTCCCTCGCGATGGAGCTCGCCGACATTCTCTTCGTGGTGATGTGCCTCGCGAACTCCCAGGGGATCGACCTCGACGACGCGTTCGCGCAGATGATGCGGAAGGTCACCTCGCGCGACGCCGGGCGCTGGACCAGGAAGGAACGCTGACCTCTTCGTAGATGCGCTGGTAGGACACCAGCCGGTCCGGGTCGAACTTCTCCGCCTCCGCCGCCTGCCGCACGGCGCACCCGGGCTCGGCGAGATGGCGGCAATTGTCGAATCGGCATTGGTCGAGGAAGCGACGGAACTCGGGGTAGCACACGCCGAGCATTTCGGGATCGATCCCCCACGTCCCGATCTCACGCAGCCCCGGCGTGTCCACGACGTAGCCCCCTCCCGCGCCCGCCAGCGGCACCAGCAGCGCGGCGCGGGTCGTGTGCTTGCCCGCACCCCACTTCTCGCTCACTTCCCCGATCCGAAGATTGAGGCCGGGGTAGAGCGCATTCAGCAGGCTCGACTTCCCCACCCCCGACTGGCCGGCGAGCACCGACTCGCGCCCGCGTAACAGGTCGCGCAGCGCCGCGAGCCCTTCCGGCTGCTTCACCGAGGTGGCGAGCACCTGGTAGCCGGCAGGCCCGTAGCGCTGCCGGAACCGCTCGAGGGCGGCGCGGTCGAGGTCGATCTTGTTGAGGATCACGACGCTCGGAAGCCGGTTCCCCTCGGCGATCACGAGGAAGCGGTCGAGCATCCGCGGGTTCGGGTCCGGGTCATGCGCCGCGGCGACGGCGAGGACCTGGTCCACGTTGGCGGCGATCGGCTGGGGGCGCGGGCTGCGCTGTCCCGCGGCACGGCGCGCGAGCACGCTCCGCCGCGGCCGCACGCCGCAGATCGAGGCCTCCCCGTCCCCACGGAGCTCGAGCTCGACCACGTCCCCTGCGACGACCCGGTCGTCGTCCCGACGCTTGAGCCTGCCGCGCAGCGTCGCGACGACTGCACCGCGGTCGGTGTGCACTCGGTAGGCCGACCCGGTGCGGGCCAGAACTACGCCGGTCGTCACACCCGTCCCTTGAGGTCGATACAACGGTCGAGGTGCTGCTTTACGTCGTGCAGCGTGAGGGCGAGCAAGGGCGCGAGCGCCGCGGCGGGCGTGTCGCCCCACGCGAGGTATTCGGTCTCGACATGGCCGACGGGGCGGTCGCCCGCCTCCGACCACCGCACGAACAGGAGCGCCGCGCCGTATCGGCCGGTCGCGTCGGGGGCGTCGTCCACGAACGTGGCCACGGAGTAGGCTTGGCCGTCCTTGCCGCCGAAGGCAGGCGCCCGCTCGTGCACGCGCTGATAGCCGCCCAGCGTGTCGTCCGCCGCCCTCGCCCCCGCGGCCCCCCCCGCCCCTGTCAGCTCCGCCGTAGGGACTCCCGCACCACGTTGCCGAGCAGGAAGGCCACGTTCGCCGGCCGCTCGGCCAGCCGGCGCATCAGATACGGATACCACTGGGTGCCGAAGGGCACGTAGACGCGCACGTTGTAGCCCTGACGTCGCAGCGCGAGCTGCAAATCGCGTCGCACGCCATACAGCAACTGGAACTCGAAGCGGGCGGGCGGGATGCCCTTGTCGCGCGCGAACGTCTTCGCGCGCTCGATGATCCGCGGGTCGTGGGTCGCGATGGCGGGGTAGTTGCCCTTGAGCATCAGTCGCTCCATACAACGCACGTAGTTCATGTCCACGTCGCGCTTGTCCGGAAACGCGACCGTGGCGGGCTCCTTGTACGCTCCCTTGCACAGCCGCACGCGCGCGCCGAGGGCGACCATCTGCTCCGCGTCTCCCTCCGTACGCCGCAGGTACGACTGCAGCACCACGCCGACCGCGTTCCCGAACTCGGGGTGGAACTGCTGCTTGAAGAGCCGCAGGGTCCGCTCGGCGTAGTCGGCCTGCTCCATGTCGATGCGCGCGAAGGAGCCCAGCTGCTTCGCCCGCGCAATGATGGCGCGCATGTTCTCGATGCACAGCCCCTCGTCGATGTCGAGCCCCATCTGGGTGAGCTTCACGGAAACGTGCGCAGCGGCGCCGACCGCCTCGATCCGGTCCAGGGTCTGAAGGTAGGTGTCACGGGCGGCGCGCGCCTCGGCGGCGTTGTGCACCGACTCGCCTAACAGGTCGAGGCTCGCGGTGATCCCGGCCGCGTTCAGCGCCGTGAGCGCGGCCACGCCCGATTCCACGGTTTCGCCGGCGACGAAGCGGGCGGCGAACCTGCGGGCGAGGCCGTTGGTGCGGACGAATCGAAAGATCTGCGGTTGCTCGCTGAGCCAGAGCAGGCCGGCGCGAATCATCAGGGGTCAGGTGTCGGGTGTCAGGGATAGAACTTGGTGTTGGCGCGCGCGTGCTCCTGGAGCACGTCGCACGGGGCGAAGCGCGCGCCGTAGCGCTCGGCGAGCCGCTCGAGCTCGCCGACGATGCGGGCCGGGCCGAGGTCGTCGGCGTGACGCAGCGGGCCGCCGCGGAACGGCGGGAACCCGAAGCCGAAGATGGCGCCGATGTCGCCGTCGCGCGGGGAACGGACGATCCCCTCCCCCACCGCGCGCGCCGCCTCGTTCAGCATCACGAGCACCAGCCGCTGGATGATCTCCGCGGGTCTCGGGCCCCCGTTCGGCTGGGTGCCGATCAGCTCGTAGACGGCGGCATCCACGCCGCCCTTCTTGGCGCCATCGTAGGTGTAGAAGCCCTTCCCCGTCTTGCGGCCGAGCCGCCCGGATTTGACCATCCCGGCGAACGCCGGGGAGGGCGTGAAACGCTCGCCGAACGCGTCGTACATCACGCCCGCTACCTTCTCCGCGACGTCCATCCCGACCTCGTCGAGCAGGGTGATCGGCCCCACCGGGAAGCCGAACTGGACCATCAGGCGGTCCATCTCCTCGATCGCCACCCCCGCGGCGAGCAACTGGCCCGCCTCGTTCATGTAGGGCGTGAGGATGCGGTTGATCCAGAAACCGGGGCTGTCCTGCACGACGATCGGGGTCTTCCCCAGCCGCCGCCCGAACGCGACCGCGGTACTGATCACCCCCGGGGCGGTGCGCTGCGACGGGATCACCTCGAGCAGCGGCATCCGCGCGACCGGAGAGAAGAAGTGCATGCCGATGACCTGCTCGGGCCGGCGCGCGGCTGCGGCGATCCGGTGGATGGGGATCGTCGACGTGTTCGAGGCGAACGCGGCGCTCTCGGGTATGGCGGCCTCGACCTCGCCCAGCACCTGCTGCTTGACCTGCAGGTCCTCGAACACCGCCTCGATCACCAGCTCGGCGCGACCGAACCCCGCGTACGTGTCCCCGCCCGAGAGCAGCGCCGCGAGCCGAGCGTGCTCGTATCGGGTGATGCGACGGCGCTTGAGCCGGTCGTCGAGGATCTCCCGCGCCGCCGCGAGCCCCTTCGCGACGCGGGGGAGGTCGGCGTCCTTCATCCGCACATCCACTCCCGCCTGCACGACGGCCGTGCCCGCGATGCCCGAGCCCATGAACCCCGCGCCCACGACGCCGAGCCGCCGCACGGCCACGGGCGGCGGCGGGTTCGGGATCCCGAAGTCCTTCTTGAGCGCGGTGGTGGCGAAGAAGATCTGAACGAGCTTGCGGGAGACGTCGGTGACGGCGAGCTGGCCGAACAGCTGCGCCTCGCGCTTCAGCCCTTCTCGAATGCCGTGCTTCAGCCCATGCTCGACCGCTTCGAGCGCGGCAAGGGGCGCGGGATAGTTGCCGCCGGTCTTCACACGCACCTGCTTGCGCGCCGTCCGAAACACGAGCTGCCGCCCCAGCGGGTTGCCGTCGAGCAGCCAGGCGACGAGGCCGCCGCGCCGCCGGCGCTTGGTGCGCCAGCCGCCCGCCATCCGCTTCGCGGCGGCGAGGGTGATGTCCTTCAGGGTCGCCGGATGCACGAGCTCGTCCACGATTCCGAGTCGGAAGGCCCGCGGGGCGGGCTCCACCTTCCCGGTGAGGATCATGTCGAGCGCGGCGCGCGCGCCGATGAGTCGCGGCAGGCGCTGGCACCCGCCGGCCCCGGGTAGGATGCCGAGCTGCACCTCCGGGAGGCCGAGCTGGGTCTTCGGGTGATCCGAGGCGACACGGTAGCCGCAGGCGAGCGCGAACTCGAGCCCGCCGCCCAGGCAGGCGCCGTGAATGCCGACGGCGATCGGCTTGGGGAAACGGGCGACGCGCTCGAGCAGGTCCTGACCGTCGGCCGACAGCCGCTCCGCCTCCGCCGCGCTCGTGAGCGTGACGAATTCCTCGATGTCCGCGCCTGCGATGAACGTGTCGGGCTTCCCCGAGAAGAACGCGACGGCCTGCACTTGGGCGTCGCGCTCGAGCGCCTCGAACGTCGCGAGGACGTCCTGCTTGACCGCGCGCGAGATCTTGTTGACCGGCTCGCCCGGCAAATCGAACGTGACGACGGCGATCCCGTCCGCGAGCGCCCAGGTGAGCGCCGGGCCGGGAGCCATCAACGGCGCTCCAGCACGACGGCGATGGCCATCCCGCCCTGGGCGCAGATCGACACGAGGCCGAACTGCACGTCGCGGCGCGCCATCTCGTTCGCGAGCGTGGTGACGACGCGCCCGCCGGTCGCGCCGAACGGGTGGCCGATCGCGATCGAGCCCCCCATGACGTTGACGATGTCCTCGTTGATCTCCCACCCCAAGGCCCGCCACCCCTGGAGATTCGAGAGCACCTGCGACGCGAAGGCTTCGTGGACTTCGATCAGTCCCAGGTCCGCCCACGCGATCCCGGCGCGCTCCAGCGCCTTGGGGACGGCGAAGACCGGCGCCTGGAGCAGCTGCCAGCCGGGGTCCACCGCCGCGACGGCGTACGACCGGATGTAGGCGAGCGGCGTGTAGCCGAGCGCCCGCGCGGCGACGTCGCTCATCACGAGCACGGCCGAGGCGCCGTCGGTGAGCGGCGAGGAGTTCGCCGCCGTCACCGTGCCGTACTTCCGGTCGAACACGGGCTGGAGCTTGGCCATCTGCTCGAGCGAGGTGTCGCGGCGGATGCCGTTGTCCTGGGTCACGGGGGGGACGCCCGGACGGCGCGGGAACCAGGGTACGATCTCGGCCGTGAGGCGGCCGTCGTCGGTCGCCCGCGCGGCCAGCTGGTGGCTGCGGAGCGCCCACCGGTCCTGCGCGTCCCGGTCGATGTGGTTCTCCTTCGCCATCTTCTCGGCGGACTGGCCCATCGTCTCCCCGGTGGAGGGTTCGGCGATCGCGGGGGACACGGGAATCAGGTCTCGCGGCCGGATGCGGCTGAAGGTCCTGAGGCGGGCACCGAGCGTCCGCGCCTTGCTCGCCTCGACGAGGATGTCCGCGAGGCGGCGGGAGGCCAGGATCGGAATGTCGGAGAGCGACTCGACGCCGCCCGCGAGCACCACGTCCGCCTCGCCGAGGGTGATCTCGTCGTACGCGCTGGCGACGGCCTGGGCGGACGAGGCGCAGGCGCGGTTCAGCGAGTAGGCGGGGATCTCTTTGGGGAATTGCGGGAGGAGGCTCACTTCGCGGGCGACGTTCGGCACCAGCGCCGACGGCACCACCTGTCCGAAGATGACGGCGTCCACCTCGGTGCCGTCCAGATTCGTGCGCTCGAGCAGCTCACGCCCCACGAAGCGGGCCAGGTCCACGGCCCGGGCGTCCTTGAGCGACGTCCCCGATTTGCAAAACGGCGTGCGGCAGCCGGCGACCACCGCGACGCGCCGTCCGTTTCCCAGCGGCATTACATTCTCCCTCTGCTGACCGCTCGAAACCTACCATGGCCCGAGAGGGGGGCCAAGCCGGAGCACGGTTGACGACCGACACGCCCTTTTCTCAACGCTCGCGGGTCGCGGCGCTCGAGTCGATGGCCGCCGAGCCCGTGGATGTCCTCATCCTCGGTGGAGGAATCACGGGCGCGGGGATCGCGCGCGACGTGGCGCTGCGCGGCTTCCGCACGGCGCTCGTGGACAAGGGTGACTTCGGCGACGGGACATCCTCGCGCTCCTCGCGACTCATCCACGGCGGTATCCGCTACCTCGAGCGGTACGACTTCGGGCTCGTGCTCGAGGCGAGTCACGAGCGGCACGTGCTGCTCGGGATCGCGCCCCACCTGGTGCGTCCCCTGCCGTTCCTGCTCCCCGTGTATCGCGGGGCCCGCGTTCCCGGTTGGAAGCTGCGGGCGGGCATGTGGCTGTACGACCTGCTCGCGGCCTTCCGCAACGTGCACGCCCACCGCTGGCTGCGGCGCAAGGCCACCCTGCGGCTGGAGCCCGCGCTGCGCGAGACCGGCCTGCGGGGTGCGGCGCTGTACTACGACGCGCAGACCGACGACGCCCGCCTCGTGATCGCGACCATGCGGAGCGCAGCGCAGGCGGGTGCGCTGGTCGCGAACTACGCGGCGGCGACGAGTCTCCTCAAGCCGGACGGGCGGGTCCGTGGTGCGACCGTGCGCGACGTGCTGAGCGGCCACCCGTACACGGTGCGGGCACTGGTGGTGGTGAACGCAGGCGGCCCGTGGGTGGATCAGCTGCGGCGCCTGGACGATCTCCGCGCCGAGCCGCTGCTGCGACTCACCAAGGGCGCGCACGTCGCCGTGCCACGACGGCGCGTCGGGCACACCCATGCCATCACCCTCACCTCCCCGATCGACGGTCGCGTGATGTTCGTCCTGCCGTGGGGGGACCTGAGCTACATCGGTACGACGGACACCGACACGGACGTGTCGCCCGACGACATCCGGGCGACGGCCCAGGACGTGATCTACCTGCTGCGTTCGGCGAACGCGTTCTTCCCCCAAGCGCGCCTCGCGCCGCAGGACGTCTTCGCGACCTGGGCGGGGCTGCGGCCGCTGCTGCGGACGAACCGCGCCGTCGCGCCCTCCGAAGCGTCGCGCGAGCATCGCATCGTCGAGAGCGCGAGCGGGCTGCTCAGCATCGCGGGCGGCAAGCTCACGACCTATCGCGTCATGGGGCGCGACGTGGCGGACCGCGTAGCGGCCCGGCTGCGCGCGCTCGACGGCCGCCCGCATCCGCCCCGCCCCCGGACCGATCGCCTGCCGCTGCCCGGCGGCGAAACCGCGGACCTCGAGGTCCTGGTGAAGGCGGCCGCCGGGCGCGTCGCCGAGGCGACCGCTCGGCATCTGGTGGGGCGTTACGGCAGCGAGGCGGCGGCCGTGCTGAACCTGGTGGAGCGCGACCGCGCGCTCGGCGCACCGATCGCGGCGGGGCGGCCCGAGATCTGGGCCGAGGTGACGCACGCCGTGGAGCGCGAGATGGCGGTCCGCCTCTCGGACGTGCTGGTGCGACGGCTGCACCTGTTCTCTGCGGCGCGCGACCAGGGGGTGCCGGCGACGAGCGCCGTAGCGGACCGCCTGGGTGCGCTGCTGGGCTGGGACGCCAGCCGCCGGGCGGCCGAAATCGCCGACTACCTGAAGCTCGTGGAGCGGTCGCGCGCGTTCGTCAAGGAAGTGGCGAGGGTCCGCAAACGCTGATACTATCTCCGCGCCGATGCGCCGCTTTCGCACCCTCGGATTGCTGTGCGCAGCCGCCGTCGCGTGCGGACGCGAGTCGCGCGCGCCCGCGGCCGCGCTGCGCGGACCCGCGGATTCGCTGATCCCCGATGGCCCGCTCGGCGCCGCCATCCGGCGCGGCCGCGCGCTGCTCGTGGCCACGCGCGACAGCCTCCCGGGCCACGTCGGTAACCAGCTCCGCTGCGTCAGCTGTCACCTGGATGAGGGCCGCCGCCCCATGGGCTCCTGGGTGGGGGTGTACGGCAGGTACCCGCAGTACCGGTCGCGCAGCGCCGCCGTGGAGACGATCGAGTACCGCGTGAACGACTGCTTCCGGCGCAGCATGAACGGCACGCCGCTCGCGACCGACGGCGTCGCCATGCGGGATATGGTGGCGTACTTCTGGTTCCTCTCGCGCGGCGTCCCGGTCGCGCCACCCGGTCCGAGCCAGCTTGCGACGTGGGCGGGATTCACGGCCGACACCGTCGCGGGCGCGCAGGTCTATCGGTCGGTGTGTGCCAAGTGCCACGGGCCGGACGGCCAGGGCACCGCGGTGGCGCCGCCCGCCTGGGGCGCCGGCTCGTACAACATCGGCGCCGGGATGGCACGGGTGCGCACGGCGGCGGCGTTCATCAAAGCCAACATGCCGTTCGACCAGCCCGGCACGCTCACCGACCCCGAGGCGTTCGACGTCGCCGCGTACGTGAACGTCCACCCCCGTCCCGATTTCCCCGACAAGATCAGCGATTGGCCCAACGGCGACCCGCCGCCCGACGTGGCCTACCCGACGCGCGCGGGGCGACGGTCCCAAGTCCCCCTTCACTGAAGGAGACGATCATGCTCGACCTCAGCCCCTTCACCACCCATCGCCGCAGCTTCCTGGGCCGCCTCGCCGCCGGCGCCGCCGCCCTCGGGCTGGGCGGCCTCGGCGCACCGCTCTCGGCCGCCGCCGCGCAGCCCCGAGCGAGCGGGGACAGGTCGAGCAATCCCGACTTCGAAAAGTGGCTCGACGGCATCACGGGAAAGCACCGGCAGGTCGTAGACGCCACAAGTACCCGCGAGAACTTCCCCCTCACGATGACGTTCGTGTGGCTCATGACGCAGCGCGAGACCTACGGCATCGAGGACGCGGACTTGAGCGCCGTACTGGTGATGCGCCATTCGGCGATCGCCATGGCACTGTCGGACGACGTCTGGGCAAAGTACAAGCTGGGCGAGCACTTCAACATCGCAGATCCTGCGACCAAAGCCCCCGCGCTGCGGAACCCGTTCGCGCACGTCCGTGAGGGCGAACTGCAGCCTTTTCCCGACATGGCCGTGGAGAAACTGCTCGCCCGCGGCGTGAAGCTCGGCGCCTGCAACGTCGCGCTCACGCTCAACAGTGCCCGCGCCGCGCAACGCCTAGGGCTCGCCAAGGACGACGCCAAGAAGGAATGGGTCGCGGGCCTGCTGCCCGGGGTGGTCGTCGTGCCGTCCGGCGTGCTGGCCGTCAGCCGCGCGCAGGAACACGGCTGTACGTATTGCTCGGCGGCGCTCTAGATCCGGTTCTGCACCCGCGGCCGGCCTTCACGCGCGGCCGCGGCTCGCTGGGATGTTCAGGGGCGGAGGAGGCCTGCAGGCTACCGCCGGCTGCGTGACTTGGCGAGCAGCCTCAAGATCTCGAGGTACAACCAGATCAGCGTCACCATCAGGCCGAACGCCCCGTACCACTCCATGTACTTGGGCGCGCCGGCCGTCACGCCGGTTTCCACAAAGTCGAAGTCCAGGATGAGGTTCAACGCCGCCACGATCACGATCACGCCGCTCACCACGAGACTGGCGGTGCTGTTACCCTGCAGGAATGGCATCGCGATGCCAAAGAACGAGAGCCCGAGCCCGATCAGATAGTACAAGGCGATCGCGCCTGTCGCGGCCACGACGCCCAGCTTGAACTTCTCGGTGGCCTTGATCAGCCCCGAGCGATAGGCCAGGAACATCGCCGCGAACGTGGCGAAGGTGAGTCCCACGGCCTGCATCACGATGCCCGGATACTTCGTCTCGAGCACGGCCGAGAGGCCGCCGATCGCCAGGCCCTCGAGCGCCGCGTACACGGGCGCCGTCACCGGCGACCATTCTTTCTTGAAGACGGTGACGATCGCCGCGATGAGCCCGCCGATCACTCCCAGCGCGATCCACGGTCCGGCCACCGCCGGGTCGAAGCCGGTGCGTACCTGGGACCACACCCACGCCGCCGGTACGGCCACCAAGAACAAGAGGAACGCCGCCTTGTTCACCGTGCCTTCGAGCGTCATCGCGGGCGCGGTGGGATCGCGCCGCACGTCGGCGAAGGTCTTCGCATTGAGGGCCGGGTTCGAGGTGCGCATCAGAGCCATCGTTCACCTTTCGTTGGAGTCGGGTGCCACCCTGCAATGTAACACCCGCGTTTCACTTCCAACCTCGCAGGCTCCGGATGTAATCATGCAGCACCAGAAACTTCTCGAACACCGGCACGCCCTTGCGCTTCCGCCCGAACTCCGCGAACAGCTCGCGCAGCCGCCCGCGCCGCGCCACGTAAAACCGGAACGTCTCGGCGAAATCCTCCTGCGGGTGCGTCGCAGCGTACCCCGTGACGTAGTTCGGCAGCGTCGTGGTGACGCCCCGGCGCTCGAAGTCCACCCACTTGGAGTCCGCCACGCGGTACACCTTGCGCACCTCGCCGAACGCTCGCCGGAAGCGCCCGGTTCTGGTGAACGACCAATGGTGGTAGAGGTAGGAGTGCCCGAGCTCGTGCAGGATCAGCCCCGTGAGCATGTTCCACGAGATCTCGTCGCGCCGTCGCTTCCCCGTCACGTAGCGCCGCTCGATCTCGATGATCTTGGGCGTGCGGTGCGTCACGCCCGAGACCCCCGGACGCAGCAGCAATCGGTAGCTCCAGGCCTTGACGCGCGCCACGACGAGCAGCTGGCGCACGCGGCGCAGCGCCTGGGGGATCAGGTCCCGCCCGGTCGCGTCCTTGCCGCACCAGGGGCAAACCTCCATCCAGTCGTCCACGCCCTTGTTGCAGTGGGGGCAGACGTTCTGGAACCGATCGCGGTAGCGCCACTTCTGCGGCCGACCGCACCACGGACAGTAGCGCATCGGGTACATCACCCCGCCCCCGCACCCCCAGCGACAGCGCCGCTGATACGTGAATCCTTTGGGCGCCTTGAGCGGCTCCGGGCTCGAGTCCCGGTCGCGGATCTCCCGCCCGCACCACGGGCAGTACGAGAAGCTGTCCGACACGACCCAGCGGCAGTAGTAGCACTCGGCGCCCGTCTCCTTGGTGGTGTCGCGCCACTCGAGCCGCCGCCCGCAGTTCGAGCAATACGACCAGAAGCGCTCGAGCTCCGCCGCGCAGGTCGGGCAGCGCAGCTCCGGTGTCGGGATCTCGCGCCTACGCCGAGTCACGTGCCAGCGCCTCGTCCACGATCCGCTGGATGAAGTCGTTGTAGCCCATGCCCGCCTTCTCCGCCGCGTCGGCCATCTCGTTCTCGTACGCGAGGAAGGGATTCGGGTTCACCTCGAGGACGTACACTTCGTTGTCGTGCGTCAACCGCAGGTCAACACGACCGTAGTCCTGGAGCCACAGGGAGTGAAACGCCGTGGTGCAGATGTCGCCGATCTTCCCCGTCACCTCGTCCGGCAGGCCCTTCGCGAAGACGTTGCGGATCTTCTTGCGCTTGCGGTATTCCTCGTCCCACTTCGCCTTGTACGTGGCGATCTGGTGGTCTCCATTGGACTCGCCGAAGGTCAGCTCCACGAGTGGCAGCACCTGGAGCTTGGCGTTCCCGACCAGGCCCGCGTACAGCTCGCGCCCCTCGATCAGCTCCTCCACGATCGCCGCCTGGCGGAACTTCTCGTGGACGAACTGGACGCGCTCCGCGAGGTCGTCGTCGTTGGCGACCACCGACGCCTGGGCGATGCCGATCGACGCATCCTCGAGCAGCGGCTTCACGATGAGCGGGAAGCGCAACTCCGACGGCCGTAGTGGCTTTTCGCCCGCGGGGAACTCGGCGAACGCCGGCACCCGGATCCCGTGGTGGGCCAGGATCTTCTTCGTGAGCGATTTGTTGCGGGCGACGAGCAGCGCCGTCGGCGGCGAGCCGGTGTAGCGATAGCCGTGCATCTCGAGCACGGCCGCGAGCGCATACTCGTGCCGCGCCTGCCCGCGGAACGCCTCGCAGCCGTTGAAGACCAGCTTCGGTTGGAACGCCCCGAGCCGCTCGAGCATGCCGCCCAGCTGCTCCGCGACGCCGACCATCAAGACGTCGTGACCCTTCGCCATGAGGGCCCGAGCCACGTCGTACTCGGCCTCCTCGACCTTCGCCTCCACTTCCTTCTTGTAGTCGGCGTCTTCCCAGTCAGGGTGGAGGGTGTCGAAAACGAGGGCGATCTTCACCGCCCTTGCCCCCCACACCAAACGCGGAACGCCGAACGCGGAACGCGGAACTGCAGTGGGAGGTCGCTCGCCGAACGACGCTCCCCCTGATGTTCCGCGTTCCGCCTTCCGCGTTCCGACTTCATCCTCTCACTCTCGCCATGTCCCGTCCCACCGTCGTGAGTGCAATCAAGATGACCAGTCCCCCCACCGCTCCCGCCGTCGGCAAGAGCAGCATGGCCGGCCGCAGGCCGAACCGGTCGGACAGGTACCCGATGAGCGGCGGCGCGATCGCATCGCCGGCCAGATGCGAGAACAGCACGTAGGCGCCGATCACCGACGCCCGCACCGCCGCGGGCACGACGTCGAGGATCACGGCCGAGAGCGGGCCGTTGTACCACGAATAGAGGAAAAACGTCGCGAGCAGCAGTGGCACGAACAACCGCAGCTCGTCGATGAGGAGCAAGGCGGCGCACACGGGGCCGCCGAGCACGAATCCGGCGCCCGACACGACCACGCGACCCCCGCTCCACCGCGTGAGCAGCCAATCGCCCACCCGGCCGCCGAACAATCCGCCGAGCGCTCCGCCCGCCAGGCCCCACAGCCCGAATTGCCGCCCCACGGCGGCGACCGAGAGCCCGTGGGTGCGCTCGAGGAAGCTGGGCGCCCACGCGATGAGTCCGTTCACGGCGAACGTGACCAGCGCGCCGCCGAGGAACATCCAGATGAGGGTCGGCGTGCGCAGCACGGTTGCGGACGCCTGCAGGAATTCGCCGAACGCCGTGGCCGCGACCTCGGTGGCCTCCGTGGTGCGGCGCACGGCCACCGGGACGAGCCGCACGACCGTCCAGATGATCCCCGCGCTGACACACGCGCCGAACACGGCGGTGTCGAGTCCCGGCGGCAGTCCTCGAAACATGTCGAGCGCGCTGCTCAGCACCGCCCCCGTGACGGTGAGCCAGATCAGCGGGCGGGCGAGGACCAGCGCCTGGCGCGCGCGCACGCGGCCCCGATCGTACCAGCCCTCGACCGTCGCGCGGATGGACGGCGGGGCGCGGCGCTGCGGCTCGCGCAGGCGCGAGGCGAGCAGGGCGAGGATGAATCCGGGCACCCCCAGGACCACGAAGGCGGCGCGCCACCCATACCGCTCGGCGAGCACGCCGCCCAGCCAGATGCCCAGCACGCCGCCGAACGTCATGCCCACCGAGTAGACGCCGATCGCGAAGGCGCGCCGCTTCCCGCGGAAGAACTCGGCGATGAGCGCCTGGGCGGCGGGGCCGTAGCCGGCCTCGCCGACGCCCACCATCGAGCGGTAGAACAGCAGCTGCCAGAAGCGGCTCACGGTGGCGCACAGCGCCGTGAACAGGCTCCACAGCCCCACGCCGAACGCGATCACGGCGCGCCGCGACTTCAAGTCGCCGACCACGCCGAGCGGCAGCGCCGTGAGCGACAGGACGATGACGTAGGCCGAGCCGAGCCAGCCGAGCTGCTGATCCGAGAGTGCCAGCTCGCGCTTGATGGGCTCGAACAGGGCGAAGACGACGTTCCGGTCGGTGTAGTTGAGGAGATTGATGAGCGTGAGCAGCCCCAGGGCGTACACCGCGTACGCCCGGGAGCCGGCGGCCGCAGTGTCCGCCTTAGGGTCTGCGCTCGACAGTCGTCGCCTCCGCGCGCGCGTCGCGGTCCGCCTTGGTCTCCAGGTAGGCCGTCGTCAGCTGCCGCATCATCGCGTCGCGCCGGTCGTACAGGCGCTTCAGGCGCCGCTTCTTGCGCCGGGCGAGCGCGTACGCAGCAAGAATCGGGAAGCCCACCGTGTTGTCGAGGTAGCACACCACAGTCCCCGGCAGCTTATCCGGATCGACCTTCCCCCAGCTCACCGCCTCGGAGGGCGTGGCGCCCGAGAGGCCGCCCGTGTCGGGGCGGGCGTCGGTGATCTGGAGATAGTAGTCGTGGCCTTTCTCGCTGATGCCGAGGACTTCCTGGATCTGAGGTTCGGTCTGCAGCACGAAGTTCTTCGGACTACCGCCCCCGATGATGAGGACGCCGCTCTTCCCGCCCCTGACCTTCGCGTCGAACACGATGGCCGACGTTTCGTTCACGTCGGCGCTCGGGTCAAAGCGCAGCTGCGATCCGGAGAGCGCCTGCTCGGCGACGTTCATGCCGATCGAGGAATCGCCGGGCGACGACGTGTAGATCGGCACGCCGCACTGGTGCGCCACGCCGAGGACCGACTTCCGGGAGAGCCCGAGGGCCTTCTCGCGCTCCAGCACGTAGCCGCCCAGGAGGTAGTGGTACTCCGCCGTGCTCATCGGGCGCTGGAATTCCGGGCCGGCTGAGACCTGCCGGATGTAGGCGTCCGTCGAGAGGAGCACTTCATAGTCGAAGAAGATGTCGTAGATCCGGACGATGCCCTCCTCCCGCAGCTCCACGTCGTCCGCGAAGGGCGTGCCGCGGTGCATCGCCAACCCCAGGCCGAAGTGGGCGTCATGGTACAGGTTCGCGCCCGTCGACACGATCCAGTCGATGAAGCCGGCGTCGATGAGGGGGATCATGGTGGACATGCCCAGGCCCGCTGGCGTCATCGCGCCGGTGAGACTCATCCCCACCGTCACGTCGTCCGCGAGCATCAATTCGGTGAATAGCCGGCACCCTTCGGCGAGGCGCCCCGCGTTGTACGCGAGGAACGCGCTGTCCACCAACTCGGCGACGGTTTCGCGACCGCTGATCGGCTTGGGGTCGATGCGCGGGCCGCGCAGGAAGTCTTTCCGTGTCATGGTGCCTTCAGGTGTCGCGTTCCGTCTCGAGGGCGGGATAGGCCCGGGTCCGGCGCTCGCGGGCCTGCCGCACGAGCTGCACGGCCTCCCGCGGGCTGTCGGTAATGTGCAGGAGGTCGAGATCCTGCGTGGCGATCTTCCCCTCCCCCGCCACCCGGTCGCGCAGCCAGTCGGCGAGGCCTTTCCAGTACTCCCGGCCGAAGAGAATGACCGGGAAGTACTTCACCTTGCCGGTCTGGATCAGCGTGAGCGCCTCGAACAGCTCGTCCATCGTGCCGTAACCGCCGGGAAACACGATGAACGCGGTCGAGTACTTCACGAACATCGTCTTGCGGACGAAAAAGTAGCGGAAGTTGATCGCCCGCTCCACGTACGGGTTGAGACCCTGCTCGAACGGCAGCTCGATGTTGCAACCGATGGACAGCCCGTTCCCTTCCTGACAGCCGCGATTCGCGGCCTCCATGATCCCCGGGCCGCCGCCGGTGATGATCGGGAACCCTTCCTCCGCGAGCATGCGCGCGGTCTCGACCGCCATGCCGTAGTAGGGATCCTCGGGCGGGGTGCGCGCGGACCCGAAGACGGTGACGGCGCTGTAGACGTCGGAGAGCGTGTCGAACCCCTCGACGAACTCTCCCATGATCCGCAATACCCGCCACGAGTCGGTCCTGGTGAACGCGCGCCGCTCCCGCGGGACCTGCGCGAGGAGCCGTTCGTCCTCAGTGACCGGGGTGCGTTGCGAGCCGCTCGAGCGCTGTGACATGGTCGTCCTGCACGTTGTAGAAGAAAGGAGAGAGGCGAACGTGGCCGGGACGCGCATCCGCGATGACACGCTCCGCCGCGAGATGGCGCACCGCGGCCGCCGGATCGGCCGCGGGGAGCATCACGATCGCCGAGCGTTCCTCGGCGCGCGCGGCCACCTTGGGCCGGAAGCCGCGCTCCCGGGCGCGCGCGATCAGGTCCTCCGTGAGCGCGGCGGTCACCTCGCGGATCGCCGGCACGCCGATCTCGTCGATGTAATCGAGGCCGCCGAGCTGCGCGTACACCGCGGCGAGGGACGGCGTGCCCAGCTCGAAGCGCCGCGCGTCGTCGTGCAGCTCGAGCGAGCGCGGGTCGAAGGCGAACTGATCGCGGTGCCCAAACCACCCGGCAATCGCCGGGGCGAGGCGCCGGGCCAGCTCTTCGCGCGCATACAGGAACACCAGCCCCGGGCCGCCGAGCAGCCACTTCAGACCGCCCGCGGTGAGGAAATCGACGCCCGCGGCGGTCACGTCCACCGGCACCTGCCCCACCGACTGATAGGCGTCGATCAAGGTGAGCGCGCCGCGCTTGCGTGCGGCGTCGGTCACGGCCCTGATGTCCTGAATCGCGCCGCTTGTGAAGTACACGTGCGACGTCGCCACCAGCGCCGTCCGGTCGTCCACAGCCCGGGCAATGGCCTCGACCGGCACAGACACCTGGTCGGGGCTCTCCACGAGCACGACCTCGACGCCCCGCGGGCGCTTCGCGAGCCACTGATACGCGACGGTCGGGAAATCCAGCGACGTCACGACGACCTTCGGCCGGCGCGTGTAGTCCAGCGCTTCGGCCAGGACGGAGAGCGCGACCGAGATACTCGGCGCGAGCGCAATCTCGCTCGGCGCGGCGCCTACGAGCCGGCCGTAGCGGCTCCGCAGCTCGGCGAGCGCCGCCCACCAGACGTCGTACCACGCGGACGCGCCGCGCGCCTGCCACTGATCGAGGAATGCGGCGACCCGCTGGCGGGTGCGCTCCCCGAGGGCGCCGAGTGAGCAGGTGTTGAGGTAGACCGTGTCCCGGAAGATGGGAAACTCGCTCCGATAGCGGGCGAGCCGGTGAGCCCCGGTGGGCTGGCCGGTTTTCAGGGCACTGGCAAGCGTCATAGGCGGTCAATATACAGGAGGAGGAGCGCGCTCGACACATCCCGACGTAGATTCTCTCGCATGCGGGCTTCCGGCAGTTGGTCCGGTCTCACCGCGCGGCTCGTGCTGCGGGCGATCGTGAATCCGCGGCTCGCGGTCGACCTCGCGCGCCTCGCGTGGAGCTTCCGGGCGCGCGACTGGTACCGCCGCCCACCCTTCCTCCCGCTCCCGCCGCGCGAGTACATGCGCTGGCGCATGTTCACCGCCTACGGCGACGAGAACACCGTCCCGCCGCCCGACGACATCGTGCGGTTCGCGAGATGGCGGCGGGAGACGATGCGCCTGTGAACGGCGTCGAGAGAAGCGTCGAGGTCAAACGTCGAGGACAGGCGTTGGGCTTCGATGCAGTGAGGATTGCGTCACTCGAGCCGAACGCGCATGCGCGCGAGCTGGAGCACTGGCTCGCGGCGGGATACGCGGGCACCATGACCTACTTGCATCGCCAGGCGGAGAAGCGGACGAACCCCAGCCGCATCATGCCGGGAGCCCGCGTCGCGGTTGTGACCCTCAGTAACTACTACCATGGCGCGGCTGACCCCGGACCGGCGGACCGGGGCTCAGGCAAGGTCGCCCAGTACGCGTGGTCCCCGGACTATCACGCGGTCCTCGGCCGTCGTCTGGAGCAGCTCGCCGCCGCGATCCGCGACGGCTCCCCGGGCGCGGTGACCCGCTGCGACGTGGATGCGGGACCCGTCCCCGAGCGGGAGCTGGCCCAGCGGGCCGGCCTCGGTTGGATCGGGAAGAACATGATGCTGATCGACCCGGACCTGGGCTCGTTCACGTTCATCGGCGTCGTGGTCACCGATGCGGAGCTCGCTCCCGATCTGCCGTTCGAGGCGGATCGCTGCGGCACCTGCCGCGCCTGTCTCGACGCGTGCCCCACCGACGCCTTCGTCGGGCCGCATGTGCTCGACTCCCGGCGCTGCATCTCCTACCTCACCATCGAGCACCGCGGCGACTTCAACGACGTCCAACGGGAGCTGGTGGGTGAGTGGGTGTTCGGGTGCGACGTGTGCCAGGACGTGTGCCCCTGGAACGTGAAGTTCGCCCGGCCTGCGACGCATCCGGACCTCGCGCCCCGGTCCGAGCTCGCGGCGCTCGACCTCGCCGCGCTCTCGAGCGGCGATCCAGCGGACTTCGAGCGCCGCTTCGGCGACACGCCGCTCGAGCGGCCTGGATTCGCCGGGATGCGCCGCAACGCCGCCGCCGTGCGGCACAACCGCGGCTGCCTCCGTCCATGACCGAGAACCCGCCTGCCGCCGGGCAACGCGAGCAGGCCACCGAGATCCAGCACCGGCTCACGGCGGGGCTGCTGAAGATCGACCCGCACCACCGACTGCTCGGCCGGCCAGTGGCCTACCGGGTCATCGACGGAACGATGCTCGAGATCACCTTCCGAGACGTACCGGGAATCGCCGACGCGGAGGTGGTGGGGGTGAAGCGGCTGATCGGGGCCGAGTGCTTCTGCACTGTGGCGCCGCAGACTGCTGAGACGATCACCGTGCGGTTCGTCGTGCCGCTGCGATAGCGATCATCGTGCCACGACGCGCGCCACCACGTCGTACGCGAAACGCACGCCGAACGCCAGGTCGTCGAGGCTGACGCGCTCGTCATTCCCGTGCACGCCGCGCGACTCCGCCTGGTTGAGTGGGAAGGGCGACAACCCGTAGCTCACGATTCCGATGCGCCGGAAGTAGTGGCTGTCCGTGAAGCCGGTGAGCGGCGGAGTGGTGACGAGCGCGTTGGGGTCCCGCGCTCGCGCCGCGGCTACGATCGCTGCGAACAGCTCCGTGTCGGTCGAGCTCTCCGTGGCCGGCCAGTTCGGCCCCTGCGGCGTGATGGACACCGCGGTGTCGTTCACGACCCGCACCAGGTCGGCGAGGAACACCTGCGGGTCTTGCCCGGGAAGCAGCCGCACATCGAGCGCGGCGCTCGCGACGGGCGGGATCACGTTCGTCTTGTCGCTCGCCTTGAGGCCGGTGATCGAAATCGTGTTGCGCAGCAGCGCGTTATAAGTCAGGTCGGCGGTGAGGAGGCGCGCGGCGGTCGAGTCGCGCAGCGCCGCCCGCACGTCCGCGAGCCAGCCCCGCCGCGCCGGGTCGGGCTCGATCGCGGACAGGTCCCGGAGATAGCGCTCCGTCGCCGGCGTCACGACCAGCGGAGTCTGGTAGCCGGCGATCCGGCCGAGCGCGCGCACCAGCCGATGCACGGGGTTGTCCGGCGTGGGGCGTGAGCCGTGACCAGCCGTGCCGCGCGCCGTCACGTCCAGCCAGAAAGGGGATTTCTCGGTCGTTCCCACGCCGTAGTACTCGATCCGGCCGTTCGCGTCGACGCGGATCGTGCCGCCCTCGTTGAGCAGGAACTCCGCGTCCTGGACCAACTCCGGGTGATGCTCCACGAACCACCCCGCCCCGACCCCGCCGCCCACCTCCTCGTCGGCCGTCGCGAGGAAGATCACGTCGCGCTTGAGGGGCACGGCGGCGCGCTTCAGCGTGAGCAGGGTCATGAGCTCGACGATCGCCTCGCCCTTCATGTCGAGCGCGCCGCGCCCCCACACGTAGCCGTCCCTCACCACCCCGCCGAACGGATCCACTTTCCAGTATTCCGGGCTCGCGAGCACCACGTCCATGTGGTTGAGCAGGATGAGGGGACGCGCGCTCCCATCACCCTTCAGGCGGGCGTAGAGGTTCGCCTTCCGGGGCTGGGGCTCGAACACCTGCGCCTCGATCCCCTCGCGCGCGAGCACGGCCTGGAGCCACTTGGCGGTCTCGAGCTCGTTGCCCGGCGGGTTGGTGGTGTTGATCGCGACGTATTGAGCAAGGAGCGCCGCAGCCTCGCGGCCCAGCGCGCGCCACTGTTCGTCCGTCCGCGGCACCTCGGCCTCGGGGACGCGCGGTGGCAGGACCGGCCTCGCTGACGGGCCGAATAGCTGCGGCTGGGGCTGCGCGAGCTGGCGTGGCCGGGCACAGGCCGCCAGCAGGAGGCCCGAAAGAACGAACAGC